>Ga0105047_10003577_pt1 | contig 27339 bp, 18 predicted proteins | sample MAT04_FD_78384 | JGI IMG/M metagenome (GOLD analysis project Ga0105047, IMG submission 78384) | Freshwater microbial communities from Lake Fryxell liftoff mats and glacier meltwater in Antarctica - MAT-04 (megahit assembly) | ecosystem: Environmental > Aquatic > Freshwater > Ice > Liftoff... | reverse complement strand
GCGGGCCCGTTCAACAGGCAAACCGCTTTGCCCGAACGATTTTTTGCATTCTGCAGTCCGGCGTCCTCACCAGAAGGACGACCTCCCCATGACGCTGACCACAGGCGCACTCCTACGCCGCATCATCGAGACCCCTCTCTCGGCTTCGGCCCATAAGCTGGCAACAATGATCCTCGACGGCATTGCGTGGAAGGACGGCTACAACGGGCTCGACCACGGCACCGCGGCCTTCACCCTGTCACATCTTGCCGAAAAAATGGGGGTGTCGCGGCAGCATTTATCAGATTTGCTGTCCGAACTCGCCGCCTCAAGCCTCGCCCTTACCCGCTGGAAGCCGAACGGCAAGTATGCACCCTGGATCTTCCGCTTCGGAGGGCCCGAGGAAGACCTCATCGCGCCAGATGTCGCGTCGGCTGCAGGCGACACATCACTATATAGAGACTCTAAGAACAAAACTATCTTCGCAGGAAGGATTGAACTGGGGGCCGTTACCAACGTCTATCGTACTCCTTGGGCCGACATGATCAAAGCCGCGAAAGCTGCGCTGCCCTGTTGGAACGTCGGTACGCAAGCAATCTGGGACCGGTTCGTTGCGTTCAACAACGCGCGTGGCAACTCGGCAGTGCCGGCCGGGTTCTTGCTCGGCTTCATGCGGAAATGGCGCAAAGCGGCCGGGGATGATGCCCGGCCAAAGGAGATCGCTCCGTCCGAGCGGGTCCCGGATCGACAGTTCCGCGACTTGGACGACCAGATCAAGGCTGCGCCGCGTGCGAACCGACAGTTTCACGCATCTGACCTGTGTCGCCTGATCGGGCAGGCAGCTTATGAAGCCCGTGTCCACGAGGTCATCAGGCAGTTCGGATGCCTGAGGTTTGCCGCGACTCTCGCTGTCCACGGACGAGCGGTGGTGGCAGGGGAGATTTCGCGATGAGGCTACGGTTTGATGGGCGGGTCAAGCAGCTATGCGTCACCGGCTCGAAGACGCGGCATCCGTTGTTTAAAGCCGTGCCTAACGGAGTCGAACAGCGCGTCAGGGAAGCTGGCCGACATGTCTGCAAGCGCCGTGGCAAATGCCACATCCGCCCTCGTTTGGATGTCCGCGAAGACGCCCGCGACCTGTTCGCGTGAAAATCCAGCGGCCAGACCCGTTTCAACAAAGTGCCTGCCTTGGATCTCTGAAACATTTTAGTGACGGCTTCGCAACCATGCGGCGCATCGCCATGTGCTTTAAAGGCATCTTGCGTGGCCTGAATGATGACCGGCTTCCTGCGTGGATCGATGACGCGATCAAAATGGACCTCGCGCCCATCGTGGGGTTCGCCCGCACCTTGAACAAGGACATTGATGCGGTCAGAAATGGGATCGAAATGCCTTGGAGTAAGGGACAAGCCGAAGGCCAGATCAACCGGCTCAAGACCTTGAAGTGCTCGATTTAGGGTCGAGCTAGCCCGAACTTGCTAAAGGCTCGAATGCTGCCGCTCCAATACACAAATTAAGGATAACCCCATTCAATGGTAACACGACACTTACTGCGAATGGACAAAGTTGCGAATAAGTGCCTACAGGACCGGCCCTAGCTGAAGTGCATTGTCCGCAACACCCAATCACCGCCAACGGGGCGCGCGCCAACCAGCAGCAACAGCTTCGGCTTCACTACAAAACCAGCGCTCTCCCTTGTCTTCGTTGATCCGAGTTTTTGCGTACCAAGGTGACCAAGGAGCATGATAGATTTGACCGTTCTCGGAAATGTTCCCCTTGATCGGGCACCCTTTTGGTGCAGTCTGTTCCGAGCCTGCCCATTTTTCTGCCCGATAATCCCATGGGCGCTGATAGTCTCCGCACCAGATGCCAAGTCCACGTACTCGCGCAGACTCTTCTTCTGCGACGTAGTCGGTCGAGTACTTCACGAAGGCATATGCAAACCCGTCAGAGACGAGTTTTGCACCTATATCCTGGCCAGCAACCACGCATTTTCCGATTATGCGCCCATAGCCATCATCACCCATTGACTGGCAATCGATCGGGCCTGAGTGGATTAAATCGTCTAGGGCCTTAAGGGCCTCGACTCCGCAATCCCTCGAGCCGCACTTTTGACCATATTCCGGCGCGTCGATGCCATTGAGTCTGATCCTTGCCCCATCAAGATCGAACGTATCGCCATCGACGACGGCGATTTCGGACATTGCAGAAGTGGTCAGAAATACGCAGCCAAAGATAGAGAATGCGGCCAAAGCATAGTCTTTCATTTTGGGCGTCCAAATTTTGGATTTAATGGGCAACAAAACAGAATATCTGATCGACTTGCCATCAGGGCGCGAAGATCTTATTCCACACAGGTGGGTAAGTTTCAGTGGCAGTGAACCTGCCCTACACTATTGTCTATGTGGCAACACTGACCGGGTGGAGAAGACTTACGACAGCCACCGCCATGAGCGAACGACGGAGAAACAAGTGTAGTTGCCGAAACCATCGCAACAAGCACAGTCAGCGTGATGAGCCGCACAATAGTCTCCTTGCATAAGCTGAATTTCCAATCTTGGCTCGGATGCGATCAAGCCGCGATCTAGTTACGTCGAAAAAATCATATATCAGTTTCCGCAACCGTTGCGAGTGCGAACTAGGCTCTGATGACGTTAGGTCGGTCTTTTGTGGATCCTTGGGGACCCAACTTAGCAGATCGTTGCCGCCGTAGGGGTGGTTACATCATGTGTGGGTAGTCCCGATTTGAGCGGGCTGTCGCCTCGGCAGTCATGATACGACCGAATGCGTCCATGTGTCAGGGCTTTCTCCCGAGTCGCGCCACCTCTTGGCCGGTATGGGATCCGCGAGCTGTGGTCAAAACATCAAAACGAGCTCGGAGCTCTCCATCTGCCCCTGATTTCCCCAACCCCGATCTGGTCGATCGATTTCATACAAGCTTAGATTCTCCCGCATTTCCAGGCGGTGCTGCTGAACTCATCAGTTCGCCATAAGCGATCCCCCCCAAACTCTTCATCCCTTGTGATCATTGTCCACAACATGCGAGCCGTCTTGTTCGCAAAAGCGATGGCCGCAGGAATCCGGGGCTTGCGGCCAACGTGCGCCCCAACCAGGAGCTTTCCGCAGGCGGTTCGATCTTGGCACCGGAGACCACTTTCATGGCACCGATGCTCAGCAATCTTCGGAGATCCCGCTGCCCAGATTTGCTTGTGCGACCGAGCCGCTGCTTGACGCCACTGGAATGTTATCGTGGAACGAGGCCCATCCAGGCCGAAAAATCACACCCTAACGGAACGTCTCCATGGGCGGGGCGAAAGTGGCCAATGCCATCGCCGCAACCGCGCCAACCCCGGGCATCTTCTGCAGCTAGGCCGCTAAATGCGACCGCTTGCTCGCCGCAGCGATCTGCGCGGCAAGTTCGGCGATCCGCCGGGACAGGTCATCGATCTGATAGAAGCAGAGCTGTGACATATGATTGATGGCGGGAGGGAGGTCTTTCGTCCCATCTTGGCCCGGTTCTAGAGCGGCCCGCAGCTTGTCGATGTTCTCGCGCCCCTTGCCAGCGACGAGTCCGGATTCGGCGAGATGCCCGCGCAAGGCGTTGATTGTCTGCGTCCGTTGCCCGATCAGAAGAGCACGCAGCCGGAAGATCATGCCGAGACCCTGCTGCTCCGGCGTCTATACCTCGACGAAGCGCATGGTCGGTCGGCCGGCCGCCTCCGCGATGACCTCGGCATCCGCCATTTCGTTCCTCTGGTTCTTCAAATACGGCTTGACGAACTTCGAGCGATCAGGCGCATGTAGTGCCCGAACGGCGCCAACGTCCGCGCCCAGTAATGAGATGTCGCGCAGCCTTCCATGGCAACGAGACATCCAGGATGCATCTGCATGAACGCAAGAGACTGCTTGCGAGCCAGCTTCTTGCGAAACACGACCTCGCCTTCCGCTGTCGCGCCGTGCAATTGAAAGACCTGCTTTGCCAAGTCAACACCGATAATCGAGACTTCCTTCATAGCCAACTCCTCCTGATCCCGTCCGGATCAATCTGGCACGAGTGCTGTCAGGAGAGGCTACCCTACCCATCATCAGAGTCCATTCAGAATACCGGGCCAACTCTTCCATACCCCGACAACTCTATGAAAGCAGCTTCGTTTCCAACTCTGGCTTCGACCTGACCCGACAAAGGCATGCCATTTGACGCGATGTAGATCGAACTCGCCAGATACTCAGCTAAAGATTGAGCATAAGCAAAATATTGACCCGCTTGGTCGACGTCTTGACGAGGTTCGAACTTGTAGCCGAGTTCAACCATAACGATTTGGCCAGATCTAGGTATCGCCAGTCCAGCATCTCCAAGGACCAGCCGAAGCTCGGCTTTGCCCCCCTCTCCATCAAGGTGGAGGGAAAGTTTGCCGGGCATCGGCAGATTGAGAGCTTTGATCCGAACGAGGATATGGTCTGCAACGTCTTCCTCCGACACTTCGTTCCATGCCTGCGCTGCTGACAAGAAGCGCTGCAAGGCCTGTGACCGATCGCGATGCATCGCTCTTTGTTTGGCAAAGTTGCCGGTGAAGTTGTCGCGGGGCCAGTTCAATGACGGAAAGCCAGCAGTTTCGAGCCGGTCCCCACCGGCAGGTTCAACCAATAGTGTCGCCAGCTTTTCCTCCAGCACGGCACGGACACGGGCCAGCATGCGGGTCGTCTGCTTGGGGAAAAGCTTCACCACAGATGGCGGAGAAATGCGCCCAGCGGTAAAATCATATGAAAGAGCAATCTGTTCGCCCTTTGGACCTGCGGGCACCATCTCTTGCAAATCGGGCATCTCCGACAGCCAAAGGCCGGGTGAAAGTTCAATCCAGTTGCCCTTGCCGCCGCGCTTGGGGCGTACTTCAGCTTTGGCTGGCAGGGTGATTTGCTTAGTCAGCGTCATATCGATCTGTCCGGCAAAAGTCGCGCAAGATCAGCCTCGGTCATCGGGTCCGAAGGTGGCAAGCCGTTTTCCTGCCGCCAGGCGGACAGAGCGCCCTCGGTCTGTCTTCCCATCAGCCCGTCTACGGGCCCCGGATTGTAGCCAAGCTGTGTCAGTGCCGTCTGAATATCCCGGACGGTGTCCTCTGTCATGGCGGCCGGTGGTGATGGTATCGGCGTAGGGGTTGGCGCTAGTGCCGCTGCGGGTGGTGGCGTAGGGACTGTGGTGGGGTCTGTCGGGACTGATGGGTCAGCAGGCGGCGCGAGTATGGGCTCCGCTGGCACAGGTGCGGGCTGCGGCGAAGAAGAAGGACCAGCGGGCGGATCTGTTGATAGATCGGTTGCGATCTCAGTGATCAGGTGATCCATGTCGACCACGAAGAGGTCTTCGGTGGTCAGGACAAAAGCGGATTTTCGGGCTAGATCGACGCCGATTGACAAGGGCACATTTCCCAACGGGGGGGTGACAATGTTCAACGGCGATCCGCCCGCTTCTGCGGTCAGGGAACCATCTCGGAAAGACAAGGCAATGACCGGGTTCGCTGACGGCCAAGTTGCGCTGTGGGCCGCCAGCCGCGTATGGTCCGATACGTCGGCGAGGGCGGTCCACTCCTTGCCCAACGCAGCGCCAGAGGCTGGTGCGGACGCAGCACAATCCACGAGGATCTGAAGGCGCCCCACCGGCTGTTCCACCGTCAAGGTCATTACCGCCGCGCTGTGTCGGGCGGTCTTGACGGGAACTGCGGTTTCAGGAAGCGCTGCCATTACCAACGCCAGCGCCGTGCATTCGGGATTTGCCGCCGCTGCGGAAACCGGGATGCTGTCAGCCGGGCCCAACAACATAAGGCCACCGTCTTCCGCCCGCACCGGCAGGACGGCCTCACTGCTTGCGTAAATGTCGCGCACCCGGCCAGAGCCAAGCACGATGCCACCCACAAGCGTCGGGACCAGCAACCAGTCATCGTCAAGCCACAGCGCAGCCCCGGTGGCGATAAGGTCGTAAAAGCGCCCGTCCATGATGCGCCGCTCCAGCCGAAAACCGTTACGCGACATGGTTTCGGCCAGCGGGCCGGCGGCAGTGGCATACCATGCCCACACTAGACCTTGCCCGTGGCCGGTAATGTCACGGCAGGCCGCAACGTCCCGCCATTGGCCTGCCGGGTCCAGCTGCCGAGAGACGCTGCCTTGCAGGCACAACACCCGCTCGCCCGTGTCTGACCGGTCTGCAGAAACTGCCGATGCCGCTTTCGCCTCTTCCAGGGCCGGGTCTTGGGTGCCGGAGGGCAACGCAAGATCAAGTCCGTTGTGCCGCCACCAGCCCTTGCCCGACACAAGTTCGACCATGTCGGCAAAGGGCCCCGACAACGATGCGTAGCTGTCAATATCGAACCGGCCGCCGTCGAGTGCCAGCGGAAGGTCGCGGAAACGGATCGACAAGGTGCCCTTTTGGCCGGGGCTGCTGTCTACACGGGCCCATTGCCAAAGGTCATCCTGGAACAGGACACGGTCGGTCAAGGGGTCTTCGGCAAGCTCTGACAGGGCCCCAAGATCGGCCGGGCCTGTGACGGTTCCCTGGAAAACGCGGCCATCGGCACAGCGGAACCGCATCGGCGTTCCGGCGGCCGCGGGCACCGCCTGTTCCTGGCCATCCATCGTCTCGATCCGGTCCGGGACGCAATTCTTCAACGCGGCCGGGTCCTGTGGCAAGGCCAGCAACAGCGTATCCGGGTCCAGCGCACCGCCGGGCCGCAGAAAGGCGCCGGCCGGTGTCAGCACCGCAAGGTTCCCACTGGCCGAGGTCAGGCCCGTGATCTGGTCCATCGAAAACCACGCCGATTGACCCGCGCCATTCTGCCCCGCCAGTGCCGACCACCGGTCGGATTGCCAGCGGTATTCCGGTTGCAAGGCCCCGTCGCCAAGCAGCGCGTAGCGCAGGCGATATGCGTCGAACGGCATGCCGCCCGCCTTGCGAAGCCGGGCCGCTTCGGCCGGCGCGATGGTTACCGCCGCCCAGCCGCCGGATGGGGTGGTGGCGTAAGCCGACGCATTGGACAAAAGGTAGATGCCTTCGGACAGCACCTCGCCCGCCCCCAGCGGGATGGTCTCTTGCTGGCAATGCAGCGCGCTTGCCCCGGCAACCCTGTCAAGCCGGAACGCGCCGGCCACTTGCATCACGACATCATCCGTTTGCCACACCTCATAAGTGGTGCCGCCGCAGCGGGCGGAATCGGCGCGGATGTCATGCGGAAACGCGCCGCTGATGGCGGCGGGAATATTGACGAACGACCCATCGGAAATCTGATAGCGCCCCGTGGCCGCATCATCGGTCTCGGTCCAGATCCAGAAGCCTGTCGCCAGCGCCTGCCGTGTGGCCAGACCGCCTGCATCGGCGCAGGGCTGGGGCGCACCGGGCGATGTGGCGTCAAGACAGCCCCCGGCGGTATCGGCCAGAAGCCTGTCGGGGGTTGCCAGCGGACGCCCGACCCGCCGCACCGGATTTGGCCCCTGCCCCGCGACGGGTGCGAAAAGCCCCAGATCGGTCGGGCTTGACACGCCGTCCAGAAGCCGCAGACCAAAACGCGTTCCAAGGACCAGCCGGTCCCCCTCGACGTGCAGCGCCGTTACCGTGTCAAAGGGCATCTCCTCGGCCCGGCCCCAGCTGAAGTCGGCGGGTGCGCCCTGGCCGTTTGGCCCGGCGACGGCGACCCTGGCCCAGGGCAGGCCGCCGTCAAAGCCCATGATGACCGGGCCCCCGGCTATGGCCAGCCGCGCCTGCCACGGCGATCTGGCGGGGTCTGGCGCACGCCAGCTTTGCGCCGCCGCGTCCCAGGCCAGCGGACCGGCAGGGGTTTGCGCCCACAATACCACGTCGCCTGGCGTGACGGCCAGTGCGTCCAGCGCCACCGCGCCCGGGTCAGCGGCCACTGGGGGTTTGAGGGCCGCAAGGTCTGCAACGGATGCGGCGGTTTCTGTGCCAAGGCCAGTCACTGCTACCAGCGCCGCAGGCGATGCCGCGAGGGCAACCAGACGATTTGCATCAAGGTCGATCCCGCTGCCCTGCACGCGCCATCCTTGGGTGGGGTCAATCGCGACCACGCCCACAACGCCCGCCACGCGTTGCCAGCGCCGCCCCGATTCCTCGGCCAGCGGCCGGTTGTGGTCCGGCGGATCAGAGGTGGCCCAGCCTGACCCGGCAAGCCGAAGCCAGCCGCCGACGGTTCGGGCCAAAAGGTCAGCGCCCTCGTTCGCCAGAAGGTCTGTCCCTGCTGCCGCGACTTGCGCGCCTGCGAAGGTGTCGGTTGGAAACAGCCCGATCGGCGTCAGCAAAACCGTCTGCCCGGCGCGCCCGCCGATGCCAAGGCGTTGATCCATCAGGAAGCCTTGACCGGACAGCGCATCGACGTCCTGCCCGCCAACGGACGTAGTGGCGCCCGCTTGGCCAAGTTGCAGCGTCGTGACCGTAAGGCCGCCCAGGGCGAACGCCTCTTGCGTCGGCAAAGGACTGGCTGCCCCCGACCGGATATCGACGGCCTGCCCGTCCGCCAGGACAAAGCGGTCGCCCCACAGCGCCACGGGTTGCGCAAAGGGCTGCACTGCGATTGCAGAAACTGTGCCGCCTTCCAGTTTCCACAGGCCGGCTTCGTTCAGCCAGGACCACTGGACATTGCCCAGAAATGCGCCGCGCCCGGGCAAGGCGGGCAGCAGACTGCCCCGGACGATGGCCTGCTCGACCGGCAGTCCAACCTTTGTCGCCGCTGTTCCAAAGGTGATCTGGCGGGATGGCTTGTCCCAAGCCACCCCGGCAATGGCCCATGGACCCCACCGATCCGGCAGGATCACCCCATCCGAGGCTATGGTTCGGGTCCCCGTGGATATGACCGCATTCAATGCGCCGGATTGCCGGATAGAAGGTGGCGCAAGAACAGACCGGCCGTCGACCGCCGTGATCTGCCCCACAAGGTCGGCACGCGCGCCAAGCTCAAAGTTCGAGGGGTTAAGGTAAGTCTTTGCGGGCTGGTCTGTCGTTGCCGCGAAGTCAGCCGTGTTGAACGAAATGTCGCGCAGTGTGGTGCGAAGGGTCAGCTTGTCAGTGGCTGTTTCGACCATCATCAGCCGTTCCTTATCAGCCAGTGTCGCGACCATCGCCTTTCGGGTGCAAAGCCGGGGATTTTCTGGCGGTTGCCCAATGCAGGGCGCGGCATAGTAAAATGCCACCTCGCCATTGTCGCCAACGATCAGCACAGCCGGACCGGACGGGCCGCCCGGTTGCCCGCTTGACTGAAGGTCAAGAGGCACAGTCGCAACCGGCGCGCGCGGCCTGATCTGGGTCGTCCCGCCCGGCAAGTCGATGCGCTGGCTTGCCGCCGCTTGGATCGGTTGCCCGGCACCATCGATGATCAGCGCGGGATCGGGCGGATCGACCCCGTCGTCATCCGAAATCCGCACCAGACCGGCCGGCGTTCCGATGTAAAGGCCGGCGGCCGTGCGGATGGCGCGGGCCGCATCGGTGACGACTGCCTCCGCCGCGCCCTCATCCAGCGACCAAAGCGTCCCGCCCTTGCGGTCCAGCACCAGAACGCGACCCTCTGGCCCCAGCATCAGCCGGGCTTCTGCATCCACGAGGGGGCCGGGAATTGCCGTGGGGTCCCGCAAGCCCGGGTCTAGCCGTGCCAACCGCACCTCCGGGCCCGCCCGGTAGATCAGCACGGTGCCCTGCGCCTTGTCAGGCAGGGCGTCAACAACGTCATCGGTTGCGATGTCCATCGGGGCGCCGGTTTGAACTTTGCAGCCGGCGGGCACTGCAACACCGGCTGCGATATCGCATTGCCATAGCGCCAGGTTTGCATCGATGCGCCAAAGCGCATTCCCGACGAAGGCCCAAGCCTTGTCGGCCCCCGGCTCGTACCTCCAGCTTTGCGGTGCCACAGGCCCGGAAGTCGGCGCGTCGGTGAAAACGTTGAATGCAAGCGCATCACCGGCATCGGTCCCTTCGACCAGTGCCGTCAGCCCGGACCTGGCGAATGTTCCGATCCAGCGCTCTGCCGGCGGCAGGTCGATATCTGCGGATACGTTGCCGGCGAACTCCAGCCGGTCTAGCGAAAGGACGGCAACCTGCCCACCCCTCTCGACGATATCGCGGATTGCCGACGGCTGGGTCTTGAAGACAGGCCATTCAGGAATATCGAGCGGCGCAAAGTCCAGCGCGTCACCCTGCTGCACGGCCCCGTAGGCCGCCCCGTCAGACCCCCAGACCGTCACCGTGGCGGCGGTTTCGGAAAGGCCAATGGCGCTGACTTCGGTCAAATCCCACGGTGCTGAGCGGAACTCGGTCCGCGTCCAGATGCGGCGGGCCATGTCATAGCGCCAAAGCGCCCCTTTCGTTGCAACGGCAAGGGCGCTTCCTGCCGGCCAGGCACGGTGCCATTCGGCCTTTTCCGGCCCGGTGGTCGGCGCCGCAAGTAGGGTCTGCAAAGAGCCTGCCTGCCAGACCGAAACCGCCCCGTCACTGCCAAGAAGGTGCAGCCGCGCGTTGCCCTCGTCCACCGTCACAGCGGCGAAGCCCGTGTATTCCGCCCATTTGATGTCCACCAGTCCGGCATAGCAGGACGCAGGCGCCGGGATCTGGTCCAGTGGCACTGCACGAAAGCTGGTGTCGCCCAACAGCAGAAGATGCCCGTTCAGAATGGCCATCCGATCCGCAGCAACGCTGTTCCCCATCGTCAGCCAGCGGCGCAGATCGGGGGAAAACGCAGAAAGCTGGCCGCTTGCAAGCACAACCAGCCGCCCATCCGGCAACAGTCTTGCGTCATCGACTGTGCCTTTCGGTGGGCTGTTTCCCCGGAACAGGCACAGGTCGGACTGCAGGTTGCGCAGGTGAAGCGGCCCGCCGCCCGCCGGTGCTTCCAGCAGAACCGGCCCGTCCGGGCCCAGCCAGGCGCCGCGCACTGTCACATCCTCGGCCGAGATGACCTGGCCTGCGCGTCGCAGAACGCCGTCCGATAGCCAGATCGGACGGGTGCCGTCGCCACCAACGATCCGCACATCACCCGATCCGCCCGTGAACGAGTCAATAAAGGCGCGATCCGCAGGGGAATAGCGGGCTACCACGCCGTTCCCGCCAAAAAGCAGGCTGCCGCCGTCTGCCCTTGCGTCGGTAACGTCGGAAAGCCCAAGCGCAGCGCCGATACCGACCCCGGAAACCGACTCCCAGGTTTCGTCGGCATCCAGCCGCCAAAGGCCGCCGGACCGGGTAAGCGCCAGCAGTGCGTCTGGTGTTCGCGCGATGTCGGCTACGTCTTCGCCGAAATCAAGCGCAAAGGGGCCGGACCAGGACCGATCGCCTGTCGCATACCACCAGAGTGATTGGCCATCGGTCAAAAACAGAATGTCGCCGGCCCCGGCCACGGCAACCGGACGGATCGTCCCGGACAAGGGCGCCCCCTGCAGTGGGGTCAGGACAGTTGCCTGCGGTGTGGCGGCCCAGACGGCGCCATTGTTGTCTGTCAGCATAACGCCGGACGGCCCCACCTGCGCCGAGGCAAGAGGCAGCGCGGGCGGCTGTGGCCAGACCACGGGCATGAACGTGGCCTGGACTGCAGGCCAATCGCCCGTCGCGGATACGGACAGCACGGTTCCGTTTTGCCGGTCGACCAGCCACATCGCGGCATCGGTCGCAAGAAGCCGCGGGTCCCGCATGACGGCCACTTCTGGCGGCAGGGCGGACGCGGGCTGAAACGCAAGGCGGCGCTGCGCGACCTCGTGCAGCAGAATGCCGCTCGGGCCAAGGGCAACGAGCAAATTGCCGCGCGCAGCAGCCGTGTCAAACCGTGTTCCGGGAGGTGGCGGCGGATCAACCGGGACAAGCACCTGCGGCTCAACCGGGGTCAGATCCAGCACGCGGCCCGCGCCATCCAGCCCCAGGATCCGTCCCCCGACAAGGGCAATCTGGCCTAGCGGCTCTTCTACCTCTTGCGTCCGGGCAATGGTGCCGCCTTCGACCGTGATCACCTGCCGGCCGATGGCCACGACAAGGCGGGTGCCATCGGCATCCACCCAGTCGGCTTGCACTTCGCCACTGGCCAACGCCTGCCAGCTGCGCGTCTGCGGGTCATAGGCATGGACCCCGGCTGATCCGGCAACGACGAAGCGGCCAGATTGTTTGGCCACCCGGTGCAGCCGGGCCGAGGACAAACCCGCCGAAACCTCTGTCTCGCCGACCAGAACGCGCAGCTCTGCGCGGGGATCAACCTCGACGATGCTCAGACAGGTCGCACACGGCACCCCGCGCCGGATGCCAAGAACGCTGCCATCGGCCAGACGGTCCAGATCAAGGTAGTCCCCCAGCCCCTCAACCAGGTTGAGATTGGCGGACTGCCGGTCCACGCGGGACAGACCGTCCGCCCCGGCCAGCCAGAAGCTGCCCTGCGCGAAGATCAGGCGCCGGGGCTGCTGGCCCGGCCAGGCGATGCTGGTCCAGCGCGCGGTCTGCTGATCGAACAGCCCCAGTCCCTGCCCCGTCGCATGGGCAAGGACGTGGCGCCCGTCATCCGATTCCGCCCAAGCGGTCACCGCCTCTTGCTGAACAAGCTGCCCGTCGGTTCCGGTCCAGGCCTGATCCGACAGCACCGTCTCCCATCCGCCATCCCGAAGTGCCACACCGCCCCGGTCCGTCAGCGCAAGCAACGTTTCCGGTCTTACGCAACCGGCAAGATCAGCCCCCGGGGCGCGGCCACAGGCTTCTGCAAGCAGGGCAATCGCACCGGTCAGGCCTGCCTCGTCCATGGGAATCTGCTCGTCGGAAAACAGCTCTCCCGCCGGGTCGTACCGGTAAACCGACCCGTCTTCACGCGCGACAAACAGGGCGTCATCGGTCAGCGCCGCATCGGCAAACGGAGCGTCAGCACCGCGAAAATCCGAAAGGATGCGACGGTCCGGAACGGGCTGCACCAGCGGCGGGTCCAGAAAACCGCGCGCGTCTTCGGTATAGGCCGCGATCCAGCCCATCGCCACCAGACACAGGCCGCCCGCTGCCAGGATTGTGCCAAGGCCGATGTCCAGCCGTCCACGCAAACGCGGTCGGCCAAGGCGGGCGCGCTGTCCGGTCTGCCAGCGCCGCAAGATGGTTTGCCGCAGGCTCATCTCTGCCCCCGGCTATGGTCGGGGCTGCCTATCAGATGGGCGGCGCGATCGCCCCTGTCGCGCAGCGGTGCCAGTGCCGGCAAGGCTGCGGTCAAAAGCCCGTCAACCTCGGGCGGCTTCGGCGGTGCTTCCGCCAGCACCGCCCAGTACTCGAACTGGATCATCGCTTCGGCCTCTTTCAAGGCCGGGGGGTTGCCTGCATAGCAAAGGTCCGACCAGGCGGAAAACCAGGACAAAAGCGCCGGATGGCCCGGCCCTGCCTGCAGGCTGTGCCGCAAGGTGGCAAGGGCAAGGTCCGTCGCCGGCAGGGCGGACAGGCCTGCCATCGCATGAACGATCCCTGCCGTCAGATCTTCGGAGTCCGTGCCGGGCCGCTTTGGCACCCATTCGGCCAATCCCCGTGCCATATCCGGCCAATGCCGGGCCAAAGCGGCGCGCAAGGCCGGGTCTTCGGGACCGTTCAGACTGCGCGACAGGCACATCGCCTCGATCGCGGCAATTGCCCGGCTTTGCTGATCGGGCCGAAGATTCAGCAGCAGGCGCCGATACCGTTGCAGCCCCGCCAACCCGGCCGCGTCCCTGGCCAGAACCATGGTCAGAGCAGCGGCATCCCGTTCCTTGGCCAACGCCTCCAGCAGGGTCTGTTCCGGCCCAGCCCGCCGCGCCGCCAGCGTGTTCGAGGCGACCAGCAACGAGTCAAGCCCGGCGCGCAAAAAGGCCGAAAACATCGCCAGCTGCCCCCGCCGAACGGCCTGGAGAAGCCCCGCGAACTCAAGAGCCGCCAGCAGACAGAAGCTCCCCAAAGGCACCAGCCAGAGCAGGCCATAGGGAAAGGCCGAGGTCCAGATTGCCGCCTGAAGCGGCAACCAAAGGGCGTCATGCGCCCAATAGATCGCCCGTGTCGGGCCCGAAAGCGGGAAGAACCGCACGGAAATGGCAAGCACAAACGCCATCACGCAAGCCGCGGCTGCAAGGACAGCAATCCGGCGCAGAAGGTACCGCCTTTGCCGCGGCAATGCGGCAACGCCGCCCCGTAACAGCGTGGACCGTGCAGGCCTTTCGACATCCGGCTGCGCTACCATGGAATACTCTGCGCAAGCGTTATTGCCGTTGCGAGGATCTGTCTCCAAAAGGCCCAGACCAGTGTGAGGACAACCAAAAGAAGCGCGACTTTCCAGTTTCTCCGGACGAAAGCGCGGACTTCAAGCATCCACCGCTGACGCCGATAGACGGACCTGATCCGGGCCAACGGGACAAGCGCTTGTTTAAGATATGCGGCAGGCCTGCTGGGAGCCAGAATTGCAAGTCGAACTTTGCGCACGGGCGCCAAAAGCCGCTTTGATCGCTTGCGGGTCTGGCGCAGTGTGCGCAACGCCTCTCGGCTGTCAGGGACAGGTTGCCCTAATGCTGCCTTTGCCGCGTCCAACGCCGCCAAGAAACCCGCAGCAGCCGAAATTGGGGCGGCATCGCTGCCAGCCTTTTCATGCGTGTCGGGGCTTGCGTCTATTGGGGTCATCGGCGCCCCTCGATCTTTTGTGCCAGCTGTTCGATCCGCTCAATCTCGCGGGCGATGTCTGAGCGGGCGCGTTCGGCCAGTTGTTCACTGGTCGACAAGGCCTCGCTGAGGCTGGATGTGAATGTCGCCTGTGCCTGCCGCTGAAGATGGTCTTCGCTGACAAAGCTGCCTTCAACGGCAGCGGCACCGGACAACACGCGGTCAAAGGCCTGCACGGCGTCATCGACCATTCGCAGCCGATGGCGTGCCGCCGTGGCAAACTCGGCCGATAGGGCAACCCGCCCCGCCACCTGCTCAAGGTCCTCGGTCAGGCGGCGCGTTACGGCCTCGAACCGGGCATTGATGGCCGCTATGGCGTCCTGCCATTCCTGATCCAGACGCCCCACCGCTGTCTGCGCCGTTCCGGCCAGCCGCTTGGCCACATCGCCGCGATACAGCGCCTCGGCCATCGCTTCCAGATCGGCGCGGTCGGCAAGTTCGGGCGAGCGGACGATGATATGGTCGTTCAGCCATTTCAAGCTAAGGGAAACCGGCTGGAAATCCTGCATGTCCAGCAGTTCCAGCCCAAGCTCCGCCCAGGTGGCCTCTGCCGGCGAAAAGACGAACATCGGTTTGGCCCCGGCGCGCGCCAGCACCTTTTCGGCATCGGCAAACAGGTTGCCCAGCACCAGCCGCATGGTCTGACCCAGCGTGCCGCCAAAGCTGGCAACCGGAGGCGAGATATGCTGGCGCGATGGCACAAAGATCAGCGGTTCACCGGGATCGCCGCGCAAGGCCGTGGCGGAATGCGGGTCCAGCCAGTAGCTGATCGGATGGTCGCTGGTCTGGCTGCGCCAGTAATGCTCGGGCAGGCGTCCGTCGAGGCTGACCTTGGCAGGATCATACAGCAGGAAATGCGCCGGCATCGCGCGTTCCGCCGCATGTGCCGCGCAATACAGCAGGCCCGCGTTGCGCAGCATTGGCAGGGGCAGCCGGCGCAGCCCGTCAACCAACGCGGGCACTTGATCATCATTGAACCGCAACAGGCACATCTGCGGCGCATGATAGGCGCGGACCTCGTCGATCATGGCCTGCCGCTCGGTGATCTCATCCGTCAGCCGCTCAATGTCCAGCTGATCCAGCGCGTATTCCGGAAAAGGGCGAAGTGCCACGCGGTAGCCTACCCGCAGGTTCTTGGCCGCCACCTTCTCGGCCAGCGCCGCCGCAGCATCGGCCTTTGGGGCGATGGTGATATGGGTAAATTCGATGCGGCGGCCCATGTCCAGGTCTGACACCACTTCGACCGCGGGCTGCATCGGGGCTGCGTCAACGGCAAACTTCATCCTGCAAAGCTGCACCCGCATCTGCCCGTCTACCGGCCCCGGGCTAGAGATCAGCGCAAGCTCCTCATCCGCTGCTATCCAGCCGGCGGTAGCCATGCCGCTCAGGATGGCGCCGGTCGCCGCGATGTCATCCGGTAACAGATCGCGGTCGTCTGGCAGCCAAAGGCGCGACAGGGTGGTCTGAACCGGTGCATAGGTGGCGTAGGTCAGGTCCGGATTGGCCGCGCGCAACCCTTGGATGGTGGCTCCTTGGGCCGCGTCATCATCCACAGCCAGCACCGTCACCGGTTCCGTCTGGTCCTGCCCCACGGTCAACGCGACATGTCGGCCCCGTCGGACAAAATCCGCCACAGCCCGAAGTGCCGCGTCATCCGCCCCGCGCACGACAGCCAGCTTGCGCAGTGGCTGAGCGCCCTTTGGCAAGGGCGGCGCAGGGTGCAACCGGCGTGCCACGGCATGCCAGATGGCTACCTCGATCGGCTCGGCCTCGTCAAAGTTCCGGCTGACCGGATCTTTCTTCAACGGCTCACTTTCAAGCACCTTTGTGGCACACAGCCAGGCGGCCTGCCGCAGCGCCAGCACCTCGTCTTTGGGGCGGTGCGGTGCTGCGTCGAAGTGAGGCATCACCACCTGCACATCGCCATTCTGCATCGGCACAAGCCGCAGGTCACAGTCCTTTGCTGCCTCCAGATGGTCGGCCATACCCGCCAGATACAGCAGGACGGTATCGGCATTGATACGGGCCACCAACCATGACTGGCGCAGATCAGGCATCCAGCGCCCCCATTGTCACGTCCATCAGCCAACCGCTCAGATCGCCCAGCGTGCGGGCCAGCCGAAGTTCATCACTTCCCTCGGAGGGTGGCATGATCTCTGCCTTTTCCAGAGATGGCAGGTCCGACAGGGCGATGAACCCTTCATCCCCCATGCGCCGCGGCACCAGAAGCGCCGCCAGGATCGAAGGTCCGCCATAATGGCGCGTGGTCAGGGCCGCCAGTTGCGCGCGAAAGCCGGACCAGTCCGCCGTAGCTAGACGCCCCTCCTCGGTCCATGCGGGCAGGCAGAACAGGGTCAGCCTGTGGGCGTAATCGGACGGGCGCGGGATCAACAAGCGCCCGCGTTCACCGGGCTGTGCAGGCAAGGGCGCCAGAGCGCGCAAGGCTGCCGGCAACAGGTTGGGGAACAGCGGCCCCGCTGGCGCCTGCGCCTGCGGCAGGCTGTTCACGAAATCCGGCAGCAGCCGGCTTTCCAGCAGCAGCCCGGCCCGGTCTTGCACCGTCAGCGCCAGCGGGTCCGCCAGGGACAGGCGCGCTCCGTCGTCCACCCGCAAGGCGGCCTCGGTCCGGCGCAGGGCGGTTTGCTCGGCATAAACCAGATCGCTGCATTCCTGCCCCACCGAGACCAGCGCAATCCGCAACCGGATGGCCGCATCGGCCCAGGCCGCCTTGACCAGCCCTGCTAGCCCCGAAGTATCCACACGTCTGTCCATCAGCATGACGGACAGCAAGTCGCGCTTCGGCTCTCGCAGCGGCGGGCGGTGGCGGACCAGCAGCCCTTCGTTCAGCAGGCGGTTCGCGAACACGGCCTCCGGCGCCACGAATTCCGACATCACGGCATCGGGCAGATCGTCAATCTGGCGGGACGGGCGAATGCCCGCAACGCCGCCTTCCTTGGGCCTTATCCCCGACCGCTTGCGCACCGACCGCGCGCGCACCTTGCGCTGCCGCCGGCGGGTGGTAAGTTCGTCGAACACCGGGGCAATCTCGAACAGCAGGCGGCCGACGACCGGGTCCGGCTCTGCCAACTGCTGAGCCACCTTCGCCGCGCCGCGCGACGAAATTCCGGGCCGCGCCGCCTGCCGCGCCGCACCCTGAATGGCCAGCATCGCCAGAATCCAGAAGCCGCGCCCCATCCCCTCGGTCGTGGACAAAAGCTGCGACACGGCCGCCTCGATGCCCTTCACGCTTTGCGAAAAGTCCTGACCGGAACCATCGTCTATCGCCGCAGGGCCCGACAATGGCACCTTTCCAGAAACCTGTGCCGCGCGGCGCAACACCGGTTCCGCCACCCGGGGCATGAATGCGGCTATGCCCCGCCCCCAAAAGGCGGAACGGCCAATCTGATCGGGTCGCCCCACGGCCTCCCCCATCAGGCGAAAGGCGCGCCCCCAATCCGGGTCCAGTGCCGGGATGGAAGTCCGCTCCAGCCGGTCCAGCGCATCGGCAAGGGACGGCGTCATCGGGCAATGACGTTCATGCGCTGCGGCCAGCACCGCGGCGCCTCGATCGGTCTGGCACCGCCAGCTACCGGCACTGTGGATGGCGACAGACTCGGCCACGATCACCGCCCGGTCAGATGTTCGCGCAGGCGGCTGACGATGCCTTCGTCATAGGTATCCAGGCCGAAGTCCAGCAGCACCTGCAAGTCCCGCCGCTCGACCTCGGGCTGCCCGGCTCCACCGGAGCGGGCGTGGCGCAGCAGCGCTTCAGCCAGAAAGATTCCCATGAATTTAACTATCCGACGGTTCGACATCCGCGACAGTTCTGCCCGCCGCAAGGTGGCCACAAAGTCTTTTAGATGAGGGATCAGCGCCTTGTCATCCTGCAAGGACAGCTCACCGGCGTTCGTCATCGAGTCCACATCGGTCTGATAGCGCTGCAGTTGGTCCAGCAGGTCCGACATTACGGTATTATCGGCCTTTGCCCCATGCGCAGCGTGGGTTTCGTTCCACCCCATGCGCATCAGGTTTTCCAGGTCGTCGACCTGAACTTCGGTCAATCGCGCCCGAAGCAGGAAACGGTCATAGACTGCCCCCAGCCCCTCTTCGCGCGGGGTGTGGTTAGTGGCCGAAACCAGCAGACGCAACGGCGTGCGCACGATCTTTCCGCGGTCATGGAACTTGCGTTCGTTCATAAAGGTCAGAAGCGCGTTCAGGATGGCGCTGGAGGCATTGAAAACCTCGTCCAGAAAGACGACCTCTGCCTTTTGCATCATGCCTTCGGTTTGCCTTTCGAATGCCCGATCCTTTGAATTTGCGGCAAAGAGTTTGCCCAAGTCAAAAAAGCCGAACAATTCGGAAGGTTCGGTGAACTGCGTCAGAAGGTACTCGAAATAACGCTCGTCCTTCGTGTCCAATCCTTCAGAGCCTGCATCGCCCGTGTTCTTCAGGGCGGAATCAGCCAAGATACCGGTAAGATTGCAAAAGCTGCGGATAAGGCGAGACTTTGCGGTGCCCGGCGGGCCAATCATCACCAGCGCCTCGCCCGTTAGAGCCGCAAGAATCAGTGCGTGAATCGCATTCTCCATTCTGAAAAAGCGGGCGTTCAGCCTGTCTTCCAGCTCATTCAGGTTTTTCAGCGTGTCGCCATGACGCCCATAAAGTTCGACCAGTGCTTTTTTCTCAAACAACTTTCTACACCCCGCCGTTGTGCTTCAAGGAAACCAGTTTTGATACCAGATGCAATAGTCAGGGCGCCGGGATTGCCAGTTTCCGACCAGCCGCGGGTCGGATGTCACTGATCTCGCTTCTGTGTCGCTGTCCGCGTCTGCATCGGCGACGCTATTAACCAGAGTCCAAAGCGGAAATGCGCGAACAGAAACGGGGAGGGTTGCAGACCCCGTTCTGCTGGCCTGGGCAATGAACCACAGGTCCCAGAAGTCAGCCCAGGCGGGCATCTCTGCCGCTTTTGTAGCCAAATCCGATAAGATCGGGCTGGCAGCCGGGGTCAGTCCGTCAAGGACCCCGCTTCCCGCGAGCAATAACAAAAGCGTTTGCCCGGCAAGCACCGGTTGCGGCGGGGGATCAGGGTAGAACAGGACCTTCGTTTCCATTGCCGCTCTGGTGCGCTGTGCGATTTCCAATTGCAGGGTCGGGTCCGCTGCGGTCGCGGATGTCAGGGCCAGGAAAAGCGCGCCGGCGCCCACAGGGCTGGTGGCCGGTTGTCTTTCCCGCCGCAAGACCGCGACAATTTCGGCCAGCCGTTCGCGACCACGGGGGCGGACATGGGGGGCAAGGCGGCTCCAGAGCGCCTTGTCCTCCGGGGGTTCGACAAAGATCAGCTGCCGTTCGGCGCGGCCAAGCGCCCGTCGCGCCTTGCCGCCCTTGCCCTCTTCAGGGTCAAGCCAGCGGTTCAGAGCGGCTGCCGGAACCGGTTCAGCATTCAAGCCAAGGGCCTTGGCTGTTGCCGCCAGAAACCCGGCGCGCAGCACGGCGCGGACGGCTGCGGCATCAAGCATGTCTGGCCGGTCTGTCGGTGATAGCTGTGTCATGGCCGTGTCCCTCCGATCCAGAATGAGGCGGCAAAGGTCAGCAGCGCCGTCGCTATGAACCAAGCCGCCAGTGGCATTTCCGGTGCCAGCACGGAGGCCTGCGAAAGACTGCCCACCGATGGCGGCATGGTCCCGCCGGTCTGGCGGACCAGATCGCTCAGCAATGCCTGATCAACGCCGAAATCAAGCGCCTCGTCCGACCCCACCCCCCCGCCCGGAGCGGCCAGATCAGGCAGGCGTAGCGGGATGCGCTGCTCTCCGTCCTGTTCCGAGATGACCAGCATCGCCCGCAGGCCCGCCGCATCGGCGGGCAGATCAACCCGGCCAGCAAACTGCCCCGCCTCGCCCGCCGGCGAAAGGCCCAGGCCAAAGGCGCGCCCATCGGGCAGCAGGACCGATGCCGACAGGGTGGCAGGCAGCTGGCGCCCCTCATCCGCCAGCGCGGTGATCCGGAACCTTAGCGCCGTGCTTTCGGTGGTGATTCGGATGTCATACCGGTCCGGGTCGTTCCAGCCGGTCAGCTCGGTCATCAGGGCATCCAGCGTTGCGACCCCGGCGGCGGAATGCCGGGCCGGAATGCCGCCCAGGATCACACCCGTTGCCACCGATGGCCGCGCGGGATCGCGCCGCAGCACGATGGCGGGATCTGGTGGCTGCATGGGATGCACGGCCAGCACCTGCACGCCGCTGTCTGACCGCGGATAGGTGATGGCAACCCCGTCCATCGTGGGCGGCTGCGGCAGCCAGTCGGCCCCAGCGGCAAGGCGCGGCTCGAATGCGCCAGGGCGGTAGAATTCATCCCGGATTTCTGGCTCAAGATATTCGAATCTCAGATTTGCGGTCTCTCCGGCAGATAGTACGCGAGTCTGATCTTTCCCCCAGAAAGCTTCACCACCAGGCAGCTCTATACTGTTTACACCGATGGCATAGGTTCGACACATGGGTGGTAGATTTGGCGGGTCATCGAGCCCGTCGCTGATCATGAAAAAGGCGCATTGGTTGCTTCGAAGGGTTCGCGCAAGGTCGAGAGCGGAGTCCAAGTCAGTTCCGCCATCCGCACTAATGCTTTGGATGAATGCAAGAGCCTCTGCACGAACGGTGTCGTTAACTTTCTGACGAGGAAAAACGACATCCGTCGTGTCAGTAAATGGAATAATCCAGATGGTATCCTGCGGATTCAACTGCTCGACAATCTTCGAGGCCACCGATTTGCCCGAATAAAGCGGCGCTCCGTTCATCGAACCTGAGGCGTCGATCATGATCACCACGTCGCGCGGAGGCGGCGATTGCACGAAGGCGCGCGGGTTGCTGTCTACCGGCAAGATGGGCGACAGGGTTGACGCGTTCCAGTCCGATATCCGCTGCGTATCGGTCAGCGCGCCGCGCTGCGGGCCGTTCACGATCAGCACTCCGGTGCCATCTGCGGCCGCGAACAGGCGGTCCGCATAGCCCGGCGCGAAATCGGCGGGCGACAGCGCGTCGATCACCACCAGATCGCGTCCATCGGGCGCGATCGGCGCCTGCGGGTCGGCCCGTTCAATCTGCCAGCGCGCGGGGTTCAGCCCATCCAGCCAGGGTGCCGCACCAAAGACCAGCACCCGCGCCGGGCCACGCACCAGTGTGAACAGGGTCCGTGCCTGGGTATTGCCTTCGGTCACAAAGCTCAGCGACACCGGTTCCAGCCCACGCGCCACGAACACCACCTCGGCCCGCACGGGTTGCAGATCTGGCAGGTCCGGCCGCGGCTGTTCAACCGCGCCGCCGGATGTGGCCACGTGCAGCAACCCCTCCCCCAGCGTGGTGCCGCGCACCATGGCCGGCACGCCAATGCGCTGCACTGGCCCGATATCGGCCGATATCAGCCCCCGTTCCGGAAAATCCGACCCGGTTGCCAGCACATGGACGACAACCCCCGATGCGATCAGCGACCGGATCAGCGCATCATCCGGTGGGTCGGTCTGACCATCGGTCAGAACCAGCACGATGCCGCGCCCGCCCTGATCGGCAACTGTTGCGCGGGCCGCTGCAAGCGCTTCGTTCAGGTTGCTGTCGGGCTGCGGCGGGTCCGGGATGGCCCGGCGCACTGCCGCGCCAAGGTCTGCCAGCGACGGCAGATCGGACAACACCTGCGGCACGGTGCCAAAGCCAATCACCTGCGCCTGCCAGCCTTCCCCGCCTGTCAACCCATCGGCCACACTTGCCAACGATTCCAATGCCGCCTGCCCGTCGGCCGGATCACGCCACACGCTTTGCGACTGGTCCACCAGCACCACGACAACACCGCCAGCGCCAAGGTCGGCGGGTGCTGTCTGCCACGAAGGGCGCGCTGCGGCCACCGACAGAAGCCCCGCGGCCAGAACTACCGCGGCCATCGCGGCAAGCCCGCGGGCGAAGTTGCCCCGCGCATGCCTTGCCAGAACAACCAGCGACACCGCCGCAATGGCGGCGGCCAGCGCCGTTGCCTCCCACGCCGGCGCCCCGGCACAGGTTACCTGACCCATCAGGTCTGACAGCACCTCACACAGCATTGGTTCGGGTCCTTCGCCCCGGCCACAGGGCGTGCAGCCGCTCCAGCAGAATGCACAGCAGCATCAGCAGGGTCAGCAAGGGGAAAAGATCCCCCCCTGTCTGCCTGCTGTCGGGTGCCGTGTCGAACCTGATTTCGGGCGCAGGCGCCAGCGCGCGGGCCGTATCACTCTCCAGCCCGGCCTGGGCCACCGGACCGGACGTGCCCAGCCATGTCTGCGGGGGCATGATCGTGCCGCCTTGCAGAAGATCGGCAAGCGCGGACAGGAAGATGACGGTGGACAGCGCATCCACCGGCGCGCCTGCGCCCGGCTGCGGATGCGGCACAATCAGACCCGGCGGGCTGATCCGGCGGGCAAGGATGGGCCGGTTGCCTGGCTCCGTCACCATGACGGGGGCAAAGCCGGTGGGCAGCGGCGTCTGCAGCGGGTTGGGCAATGCGGCTTCCAGCACGTCCAGGTTCAGAGCGCCCAGCAAGGCCGGGTCGGGCAGGAAACTGCCGACCTGAGCGCCCGACGCCCCGCCCGGCCAGCCCGGATAGGTCAGCAGGACAGGCCGGTCCAGATCGGCCGGCGTTACCGCATCCAGTCGCGCCACCACCAACGCATCGCCGGTTCCAGCCGCCAGCGAGGCGGGCACTGCCAGATCCGTCAACCGCCATTCTACCGCACCCACCGTTCCCACCAGCACTTCGGCGCGCAGTCGGTCATCGCCGGCGTAACCATCGGGGCTTTCGATCGTGGCCGTATAGGTTCCCGTCCCGCGATAGAGCACCTCGGCCCGCCACAACCCCTCGCGTGAAGATGAGGCGACCGGGATCACCTCATCCGCGAACCCAGGACCTTCCACCAGAACGGCAGGCGCCGTGGTCAGGCCATGCAGCGTCAGGTCTATTGCCAGACGGCTTTCCGCGCCTGAAAGGCCGGGCTGGTTCAGCGTCATCGCCTGCAGCCCGGCGTTTGCCACCGACGCGCCAACCTGCGCCCAGATCACAAGCGCGCCGTCGGCGGTCCGGTCGGCCAGACCCGGCGGTGCGGGGTGATCGGTCAGCACCAGAACATGAGTGGGGGCGCAAACCTCTGTCGGCGTGGCAATCGCCGTCAGCAGGCCCGCCACACTGGCCCCCTCTGCCCGCAAAGGCGTTAGCGGAAGCTCCGCCTTCAAGCGGACCGGGGCGGTGGGTGCCGCTGCAACCGTGATCAGCTCGACGCAGGTCAGATCGGCCGGGCCCCGCGCCTGAACCAGCGCCGACGCTGCCACCTCCCGCGCCAGCTCAATCCGCGGCCTGCCGTCATCCAGCACGCCCATGCTGTCGCTGGTGTCGATCACCAGCCGCAGCGCCACGCCCGGCTGTGCTATCCCGCGCAGGTCCAGCCAGATCGACAGCAGCGCCGCCATGCCCGCCATCAGCGCCAGCATCCGCAGCCAGAACCCGACCGAGGCGATAGGCAGGATCAGCGCGAAGCGCCGTTCCTTCTGCGCGGAAATGCGCGGCTCTGGCAGCAGCCGGGCAAAGGACAGCGCCAAAGGCGGCAAAGGCCGGCGCTGCATGTGCCAGGCGATCAACGCCCCCGCCCCCAGTGCCCCTAGGAACAGCGCGATCATCCCAGTGCCCCCCGCGACAACAGGTTGCGCAACACGGGAAGCGTAGGAAAGATGCGCCGGAACGCCTCAGCCGCCTGTTCCGCATCAAAGCCCGCTTTTGCCGGCGCCGTCCGGTCCGGCCAGCGCACAGGGGCGTGCCAGGTCATCCCGCCTTGCGACCACTCGCGGTGGCGGGTGGCGCGCAGGGCGTCAATCGCCGCCATCGCCCCGTCAAACAGCGGGGTGTCCAGCTCAACCGGGTCCGCGCCGAACGGCCGGCCCTCCACGGTCGCCAGCCGCCGCGATTGTGACGCCGCCGTCGCATCCGCGATTTCGGCGGGGATACTGTCGATATCGACCAGCAACAGCTCGCGCCGCCGAAGCTGCGCCGCGCGCAACAGCGCCCCGACCTCTCCATCCGGATCGTCAAACAGCATGTCAGACAGCACCACCACCACCGACGCCGGGCGCAGTTTACGGCACAGCGCGCCGGTTCGGGCCCGCGGAACCCCTTCCAGCGATGCTTCGGGCATCGACCAGATCCGCTCTGCCACTTTCCGCATCTCGCGCAGCGCCCGTCCCTTGCGCCACAACAGTGGCTTGTCATCTTCGGGGCCGAAAACCGTGCCCAGGATCAAATCATCCTTTTCCCGCCCCACCAGCTCGCACAGCGCCAGTGCCGTCCACAGCGCAAACAGGAGCTTGGGCGCGTCAACCGGCAGCCGGAATGCCGGGCGCAGGTCCAGCACGATGGCGACCGCAAGCCGCTCTTCAGCCTCGAAGGTCTTGATGATCTGTGGCCCGTCGCGGCCCATGCGCTGCGAGGCGCGCCAGTCCACCATGCGGATATCGTCGCCATACTGATAGGACCGGTGTTCCCGAAACTCCAGACTCTGGCCTTGCTTGCGGCGCAAGTGGCTGCCCAGACCTTCGCTTGGCACGCTGCGGCGCAGGCCAAACTGCAGCCTGTCCAGCTCTCGGTCCGATAGCGGCAGGTCGGGAAACGCGCCTTTCACAAAAGGATGTCCTGGCGTGCAGTTTCGATGAAACTCTGAAACCGGGTATCATAGCCCTCGGCTGCGGTTGCATCAGCAGCATCGGGCGCGGCCCGAACCGCCAGATCGCGCAGAAAAGCATCCAACGCCTCCGCCTGATCCCCCTCGGTCACGGCCCGGCTGTCGTGCGCCTCGGTAATGCGAAGACGGTGCCGCAGCACGGGCACCAGCACCGCCGCCAGCCCGCGCGGCGACTCCGCCGCCGCAACTTCGGCCTTAGCCGGTTCTACAAGGGCCACGGCCGACCATGCCAGCGCCCCACGCGCCAGCGCCGTTGCCGCGCGCGGCCCTAGAGGATAGGTAATCCGTCCCGCCAACCACTCTTGCAAATCCCGCATGCGTGGCTTGGAAATCCCCCGGACTTGATCAAACCGGCCGTTCGTTGCCTGAATCAGGTTGACGATATGGGTCAGCACAGCAGGCGGCAGCTCCATCGACATCACTGCCGTCGTGGCGTCATGCAGATCGGCAAGACCCTTTTCCTTCTGAGTTATGTCAGGCTCTGGCGGCTTGGTCAGTGCCGGAGGCGAGATTTCCTTCCGCACAATTGCTTCAATCACCGAAGCATCCGGCATCTGCATCCGAATCTTCATCATAAAGCGGTCCGATTGCGCCTCGGGCAAGTCATAGGTGCCTTCCTGGTCGATCGGGTTCTGGGTTGCCAGCACCATGAAGGGTGTCAGGACATCCGCCTTGCGGCCCACGGTTGCCGGATTGCGCAGAGGTTTGGTTTCGCCCATCACCGTAACTTGCCCCTCGCCCATCGCCTCAAGCATGGCAGCCTGGGTTTTCGGCGTAGCGCGATTGATCTCGTCCGCGATCAGAAGCTGGTGGAAGATCGGCCCTTTGCGAAATTTGATCTCCATCCGCCCGTTCTGATCGTAATCCGGCACGCCGGTGCCGGTGATATCGGCCGGCATCAGGTCAGGCGTAAACTGGATGCGACCGACAACCCCTGCGCCGCCAATGCCCATTGCCTTGGCCATCGCCTTGGCCAATGCCGTTTTTCCGAGACCGGGGTTGCCTTCTAGCAGAACATGCCCGCCGGTCAGCAATGCGCACATCAGGGCCCGGACAATGTTGTCCATTCCGAACATCTTCTCTGCCGTGACCCGCTCGGGGATGCTGCGCAAATAGGCAACGTGGCGTGGCTCCAATGGGGTGTTCATGCCTTAATCCTTTAACTGGGGGTGAGCAGTCCGTCCATCCATGCCGGAACCGTCTGCGCAGGCGGTGGGCCCGGCGCAGCGCCCGGCGCGGCGTCCGGGTCTTCTATCGGGACGATCAGCGCGGGCACTTCGCTGGCTGATCCAGGCGCCCCAAAGAGCTGACCAACGCCTTTCATTTTTGGAGCGTCGGGGTTGCTTTCGCTTTCTCCATCGGTCGGGGTCATCACGCTCTCTGCTGTGATGGTTGCCCCCTCACCCGGTGATCCGCCTGATGAGTCATCCGGCAAGCCCTGACCTTGGCCAACGCCCCGAGCAGGAAAGCTGCCCGGCTTGACTGACCCCTCTTTTGATGCCTCGCCTTGACCGGGGGCCTCGCCTTGACCGGGGGCCTCGCCCTGACCGGGGGCCTCGCCTTGCCCGGAGGCCTCGCCCTGACCGGAGGCTTCACCCTGACCGGGGGCCTCGCCTTGACCGGAGGCTTCACCCTGACCGGGGGCCTCGCCCTGACCGGAGGCTTCACCCTGACCGGGGGCCTCGCCTTGACCGGGGGCCTCGCCCTGACCGGGGGCCTCGCCTTGACCGGGGGCTTCACCCTGCCCGGGGGCCTCGCCCTGACCGGAGGCTTCACCCTGACCGGGGGCTTCACCTTGCCCGGGGGCCTCACCCTGCCCGGGGGCCTCACCCTGCCCGGGGGCCTCACCTTGCCCGGGGGCCTCACCCTGACCGGGGGCCTTGCCTTGCCCGGGGGCCTCGCCTTGCCCGGGGGCCTCGCCTTGCCCGGGGGCCTCGCCTTGCCCGGAGGCCTCGCCCTG
>Ga0105047_10003576_pt1 | contig 27341 bp, 22 predicted proteins | sample MAT04_FD_78384 | JGI IMG/M metagenome (GOLD analysis project Ga0105047, IMG submission 78384) | Freshwater microbial communities from Lake Fryxell liftoff mats and glacier meltwater in Antarctica - MAT-04 (megahit assembly) | ecosystem: Environmental > Aquatic > Freshwater > Ice > Liftoff... | reverse complement strand
TCAGTGAAACTGCTGCAATTCGTGCCTTGATTGTGTTGGGGGCGAGTGCAACAGGTGAAAGGCTTTTGAAAGCGTTGCGAGAAACGATATAGGTTTGCACCAAAAGAGGTTGACCGTAAGGCCGCAAACGTTCCCACAGTCAGCTAATGATTTGTTTTGCTCGGCAACTTTGCCAGTATTTTTTTTCAAGGGGCTGTGCCTATTTTTTGCAAAAAGACATTAAAATAATTTCAATCGAACCGATGCTGTTTTTTCGTCTTTTCGCTTTTGTCGCTTGAGAACCCACCCCTTATCAATAGCGATCTGCGAGACTGTGGCAGCCTTCCATTCATTGCCTGTACTAGTTTTATATTCTTTTTCGTTAAGAAAAATGGCAATTTCTTTTTTAGTACGCCCTTTCTCTAAATATTCTTCGATTATTGTGACTGCCTCTATGAATTGTTTTTCATACCTTTGCCTCACTGTCAATGGCTTTGGGGCAGGTTTGTTTTCTTCTGCTATTTGTTGATATTTTTCAATTCTTTTCCGCTCAGCTTCAAGGTTCTGCGAATAGACTTCCATCATCTCATCATAAATAGGACACTTCAACGAACATTGAGCTTTAAAAATATTGTTTTCACAGTTGCATAAAAAAGAGATGTCACTACGATGGATATAATTAATAGATGATTTTGTGCTATGACGAATTTGCGATGCTGAGCTTGAAGATGTTTTGGAAAGAACATCTACACAGTAGTTTGTCAGCCAATCTCGATAGATTTCTGGCTCAAATCCTTGAAGTTTGCACCAAGCAGCAATAAATAGGGTGATTTCATGACGGGATGGACTCACAGAGCTAACATTTGTAAATCTATCTGTTGAAAGACCATTCTTAACGAGATCTAGAATGCAAACAAAAGGTTTACTCTTTTTCTCACTTCTAACGAGATCCATTAGTTTCTGTAAATGCATTGTTTTTTTCTCAAAATAAAACGTTATACCATCATCAATAGTTACCTAATTTCCCGAAAAAAATTACAACGAGGTATTGCCGAGGAGTGTTATTCGATCATTGCCTTGCCTTAAGAAGAGCATCTCTGCTGTCCGAGTAAAACTGGATGTCAATCCTGGTAGCCATGTCATCTGAGAGGTCAAAAAGCTGCCGACGACAAGAAACAGGCATCAATACAGCTGTGGCACCCTTCTCGACGGCAATTTCCGCAACGGCGACCGGGTTGTGAATAGGTTCGATAGAGCCACCCAGATTGATTTCACCAACAATGATTAATCCGCCACGGATACTCTTTTTCAGAAGGGATGTGCACAGAGCCAGCAGGGACGCCATTCCAAGTTTTGCCCCAGATTTTGAGGCATCAAAAGCCCTAAGTTGAACAGTGAACTCATGATGACGAGGTTCTTTGTCACCAACCAATTGCATTGAGCGGGCGTAGAGATTCTGCTCAGCATACCCCATGCTTTCCTTGAAAGCGAGCGGTACCGGCTTATTAAGGATCTTGATCCCAGATCCAGGGCCTTCGTTGATCTCAATACGGTACAATCCAGGTTGCTCTTCACTGCCTCCAGGGCTGATACTCCATGCCTGCCCAGGCTCCAGAGGGTCGCCACCGATGCTGTTATCACTTTGCAGTTCAGGTGTACTATCAGGTTCAATACCGATGGATCGGAGGAGAAATATCTTCCATTCGTCGGTGGTAAAGGTATTACGAGCCTCGGCCAAAGTATCAAGCACGTCGCGTTTAGACAGTTGAATCTCGCGAAGTGATTCGACACCAAAGGGCCGACCATTTTTTTCTTGCTCGATCACGGAATCATATACAAGGGTAATTTCCGCATAAAATCCCCCGGTAAGCATGCGCTCGTGCTTGCTGACCAATTCCGCCTCGATACGGGCGTCCTGCAGGCGAAGAGTCGGTATAGTTGCCAGATAGGAATCGGTTTTAGCGTCGAGGCGAGCGGTGATCAAATCGATGATTTTTACTTGTCCCTTTTCCCGTGCCCGTGATTTGAAAAGTTCTTCCTCGCCGGCTTTCACAGTCCGGTCGGCAAGCTGTCTCTGAACAATTTCCAACCCTTCCGCTATTTCTTCCTGATCGGTGCTGGCGCAATAGCGGCCAAGGAGAAACTCAACCACATAGGTTGGTACCGGGAACTGCCGGCTGAATGTCCTGACAAGATCCTTCCTGACCAGATATCCCTCAAGCCCTGCGGCCGCCTTTTTGTCGATCGGATCCAATTCAATCATTTTTCACCTCCGCCAATTAAAGTGGCGAGCTGTGTTATTAATTTGCCATCAGAGTCGAACAAGATAAGTGTGGCAGGACTTCCTTCCAGATCCTCGTTTTCGACAACCACGGAGGCAGTGCCGTTGCTTTTCAGGGATTTGTTGCAGACAACAACACTGGAGTCAGGATTGCCAGCCTGGCTGCGCAAATCAACAAACAGCCCAGAGAAGGTGCCCTCCACGGCAACAGTGCATCGCAGGCCTTTCCAGCCAACATCGGTAATTTCAAATGCAATCGATGATTTCGGCAATGCTTTTCGGGTAACGGTCAACCGCGGGGTCAAACACTCCTGTAGGGTCAAGCCGCCATGGGCATATTCTTCCCCTTTTTTAAAGCAGCTCACGCCGTCAGCCAGGGCAAAATGCAGGCCGGGATTCCAGTACCAGGGATATAGCCGCTCTTCCGTCTCCGCTCCTGGTTTAAGAGAAGCGCAACGTCCCCATTTTGTATCGGTGAGACTGCTCGGCAATTCTATCTTTGGCAGACAGCCCGGCAGGAGGAGCCAGCCATGATCGGTGACTACATGAATGCATTTCCAGCCGGCAGCTAAAAGAGAGGTGATGCGGTCGCGGATCTCAGTCAGCAAAGCGTCGATGTGTTTGGCGAGTTTCCAACCACGGCTGTGGCCTTCATGGTCGATATCGCCGAATTCGCATCAGGCTTTTCCCTTGCCATCGCCGTTGTCCGATCGCTCCAAAATAGTAAATCCAGCATCTATTAAGAGCTTTTTCAGGTGGTACCCACCTTTTAATGATTGACCGGTGTCAGCAACCGAAGGCTCGAAATCGGAACTGTTATCCATACCCCGAATCTTGTCTTTTAATGGGGCTATTGCAGCTTTTCCTGTGGCAGTGGCGCTGGGAAGAGCTGCCCAAGCCAACTCTTCCAAGACAACACAGCCGACATCTTCGAGCATATCGACTAACCGCTTGCCCAAGTCAAAACGCAGGCCGTCAACAAACAAAAGGCACTCTCCTGCGCTTGGGGTTATCGGTTTGTTGGTGCTGCAGGATCCGCCGGGGTAGGCAGCGCCAACGACAATTTTTTGCAGATATCGAGCCGATTCCTCAACCCATGGCAGGTATACCGAATGCAGAGCCGTGGATATTGCCGCAAAGTTAGCTGTCTTCTCGGCATGCACCAAGGCGCGCAGCAGAGTATCATCGGCTTTCCACGCCCCATTTTGATACCCGGTAGCCAGGTCGTCGGTCGTGCCAGAGGCAAGGCTTGTGCCAGTGATGTCCGCCCAAATAGCCAGGTGTTCGAGAGCACACGCCAAAGGTGCTTCGCCAAGTTCGGCCCATACCAGATCCCGCCTTCGGCCATGTTGTTTTTCCAACTCCAGAAGTTTTTTTCTGGCCTCATGGGCCGGCAGGGTATCGAGGGTTTGCAGATTTCTGCATAATTGTGCTTCCTGATCCTCATTCCACTGTGGCCAACCGTCAAAAGATGCTTCGCCCGTATGCCAGAAGATTGTATTGCTGGGTGGTCGGCATTGCCTGATCTGGACGGGGATGTTTGAGTATCGCTGAGGTGCCTCGCAGAAACTTTCCCACACTGTCTGCCAGGGACCTTCGTGTGCCGCAAGTTTTACGGCGCCGGCAAGAACACCATCATTTTTGGGATTAAAAGCCAGCTGTGATTTGCACACCTCGACAAATGCCTGCCATTCATTCTCACCACGGTTGGTTTGAAAAACCTCCCCCTGGTCCAGCCATTGCAAAAGATCGCGTATCGGGTCGCCACCGGTTAACAAGGTATTGAAATAATCCTTGTCGAGCCGTTTGCCTTTGAGGAGTGCAATCTCTTCATCAAGGAGGCGATGGAGCACCAACTGCATGGCATTCTTGGCATCGTTGTCCTGCACCACATCCAGCCCAAGTCCGCCCTGGTCCGACTTGAGGAAGGCAAGGACCGTCCAATCCTTGGCATTGAGCTGCGACCAGATGACTCCACGATATTGCAGTTCCGCCAGTGGTTTGAGATGATCGGAACAAGTCTCAATGGCACGCAGATCTTGACGACTTACGCCCGGCAGGTAGAAAATAGGCGTTCGATCCTTGAGCAGAGAAACATCCTCAGCTCGACCATCGATCACGCAGCGTAGCCAGATGGCAGGACCCATGCGCTTATCAGGCGCATAGTCACCCAGAATCATGATTTCAGGCAGCTCGGCCTGAAGAACTGGAATCATAGCCTCCCACTGACGATCACGATCCGGCCATAGAATGCAGGCTGGAGCCACCTGGATCTCCGGATTGAAAACAGCGGCATCACGGACGGCTTTCAGGAGATAATCAAGAACTCTCATAACAAGCCATGCCGATTTGCTTCCGACCAGACAAATGGGGAGCGTTTTTGAAGGAAATCAGCTGTGTAAAATCCTTCTCGATATTCCTGGTAATGGCGTGCCCGCATCTCTCGATTTCCGGCATCGTCCAAGCCAAGTCTATCTATGGTTGCCTGAACAGTACTCCTTTGTTCAGCCGATAATTGCAGGTTGGGGAAGATACGGCCGGTGATTGGCTCAAGGTAAAACCAGCCGGTTTCCACCTTAAAGGGATCGAACACATCATCGTAATCCAATTTACGACTGTTCATTCGGGAACAAGCAAGCCGGTAGTTACTCCATTCATAAGCCAAATCCGCCCGTTGAAATTTGGCGATGAAATGATCCACAGAACCACCTCCGGTGACTCGCTCAAAGAAAACAGCCAGATAGGCACAGCAGCCGTCGTAGCCCGAATGCATTTCATCAAGGCAATGTCGCCAATAGGGCTCGACAGTGGTTTTAGGCGGTAAGGGTTGATCAAGTGCAATTTTCTTCCTTCGCAACCAGGCAAGGCCTTTTTGCCGAACTTCCGTATCGAACGATGCAGGCTCCGGCTGGGCGGCAACATGAATCATGACAACCACCCTTTCTTTTCAGCTACGAAACGCCAGCGCATCCAGAACGGATCGATATCCGATAGAACACCACGCAGGTGCTGATCTAATGCCTTGGCGTCATCCTTGCTGAAATTCTCATTGCTCAACGCCTGAGCGGCTTCTTCAAGCGCTCTTTCAGCCTCAATCGAATAGCCGGACTTCATGTCAAAGGCTTCGCTGGTCAACCACCCACGGACATCCCCTTGCCGGACAAACGGCCTCTGCGTGAGAGTGACTTGGTTGTTGACTAGATCAAGGTCAAACCAGGCGTCCAAGTTCCCGTTAAAAAGCGTTTCCACCGAAGCCATGATCAACGGAGAATGGGTCACGGCAATCAGTTGAACGTCGGAAGAGGTCATCAATTGATCCATCACCTTCATCAGAGCTGGAATCACCGTGCGCTGCCATTTCGGATGCAGATGCGATTCCACTTCATCCACCAAAAAGACTGTTTTGGTTTCTGGCTCCTCGCCTAACAATTCCTTGGCCTTTAAGTGCTCTTCCCAGCACCAGACAAGGAAATAGGCCAGGGAAATGATCCGGCGTATGCCGGATGAAGCATGAACCACGGCCACTTCCTGCCCATAGGGCATTTTCATTGTGGGCATGTCGCGCACATCATCCAGGCTGATACGCGTCAAGGCACCTGGAACGAGTCTCTCATCCGAAGATGGAGACAAGACCTCAAGTACGGCGGCCAGAGAATCAAATGCCCTGCCTTTTTCCTTATGCCAGCTTGCCCAATCCCGAATCAGACCATTGCAAAGCCAGGTTCCATCTTCGCGTTGCAGACCGTCCCATACCTCCTTGGGGCTGAAAACGTAGGCCGGCGGACGTTCTAAGCCCTCTTCACTATTTTTCGATTTCCAGTAGTTGCGCGCGGGGTCCCAAACGGCAAAACTGCCGTCGGCTAACGCGTAAAAGAGTAGGCCAGGAATCGCCGGCCGGCCATGCGGGACCGTCCAGTTCTGACTCCTTGGTTCAAAAGTGCTGGTATATCCCTTTGTCTTTGAAGCCGCAGAAAACGAAAAATCGATTTCCGCTTTCTGTTTTTTGTCACTGGGAAGCGCCACTTTGCCGGAGGTCAATTTGGAATTCAACTCAGCAGGCCATTTGCGGGTCATGGCCCACCAGGCAATATCCAGCAGAAAACTCTTTCCTAGGCCGTTATCGCCGGTTAGCAGGTTCAGTCTCTTGCCGAATTCCAGCTCCATCCTTGAAGCCGGTCCGATATTGGTCATTTTCAGGTGTTTGATCATAGGATTATCTCCTTTATTACCTTGGATTGTCGAAGCACCGACTATTCGAGTGATGCTTGACGTGTTTCTCTCGTGGCAGAGGTGAGCATGAACCCGTAAGGGGCAGTTCCCAAAGCAAACAATACCTTGGCGTAACCATGATCCTTGATATAGGCGACGGCTCTGTTCAATCGGCCAACGGATAACTGTGTGTGATGTTGGAGTTCTTGCCCTTTCGCGTTCTCAAGGGCGGCAATTGCATTGAGCACCACTTTTATGTCCTCGCTAGGGGAGTATACCAAAAAATCACTATAGGCGTGGAAGAGAAGATATGTCGCCTCGACAAATTCGAAATCATAGGGATGTGTACCTATTTCCTTGTTCGTTTCAGCAAGCCCCTGTGATTCCAATTCATCAACTGCATCATTGAGTTCAGTCGGGGTAAGATGAAGAGCCTCAACAAGGTCTGCATTTCGGACTGCCCGCATGAACTGTTCATCAACATCTGTCGATCGGACGAGGTGAAGCCCAACTGTCGAAGCCAGCCTAGAAAATCCGGCAACGGGCTCCATAATCGTTTGCAGGCGTGGTGGAATTTCACCGAGTGGGGGCTTTTCCGATACTCCGGCAAGCGTATTGGGAACAGATCTCACTCCACCGTCAAAATCAGTCCGCATGTCTACCCAGTGGAGGGCGCGCAGTGCGGTAGGGATTTCTACATCTTCCTTGAGAATGGGGATGACCCGAACCAGATCATCAATGCGGCGTATTGTCGCGACGTTCAGTTCTTCACGTACCCACCTAGAGCGAACACTCTCCTTCGAGAGCACAATGGCAAAGGCTACGGCCTTGGCGAGACCCTCCTCGAAGATCTTGCTGATGATCGAGTCGCCTGGTTGAATGTCCCATTTGTCAAACCACACATCTTGTCCGTGAGTAATGAGGGCGCGAGCTAAACCCTCTGCGAAGAGGAAGCGCAGAAAGCTCCCAACCGTAGGTAGAGTTTTCGCTGGCTGCATATCGATCATGGAGAAGCCCTCATGTTATTTCATCGCCTCCCGTGCAGTGAGTTTCTCGGCAAGGCTCAGGTGGTGATCATTTATCCGATCGCCATTGAGCAGGTGATACCAGGGGGCGGATGGTACGTCCTTGCCTCGGTCTTTCTCCCATTTGATGTTGGGTTTGTCGCGGAGGATGCCGGCGCCTTTTTTGCCGACATCGGGGACCAAGAGGAAGGGCCGGATGTTAAGGCGGCCGCCGTCGTTGAGGTCGGGGTTCCAGCCGATGGCTTGTTGTTTAAGGGGTTTCCAGCGGGCGAAGATGTCGTAGGGGTCTTCGCCTTCAAGGATGAGTTCCAGTTTCTTCTTGAGATTTTCGGCTGCGTCGAGTTTTTCCTGGGCACCGTCCACACTGTTCCCGATATCCTGTTTCTGGCAGCTGATCCAGTCGCCCAGGTAGGTGTAGATCAGCGTCTCCAGATTCTTGTAATCAAGTTTGTGGTAATTGACCAGGGCGGCAAAGCCGTCGCGCAGGCCGTCCCAGATATGCCAGATGAAGGTGCGGTGTTGGAACAGTTTGCAGTGCTGGGTGAAGAATTTTTCGCACAACCAGGTTTCCATGGACTTACCCGCATAGTCGGCGCTATTGAGAAGTTGGGCCAGGGTGTCACTCGACCAGGCATCGCCATAGGCGGCGGTCAGAAGATTGAGCAGGCGATCGGCGGCTGAGGATTCGCCGCGAACCGGCGGAATGCAAACAATGCCGTCATCATCGGCGTAGGCTTGCAATCTTTCACAGCGGTTCACCCACTGGCGTTGTTCGTCGGCGACCTCCATATTCGCATCCAACTCGGCCGGCCAGCGGTAGCCGAGGAGACGGGCGATGGCGATTTGCAGCACGGTGTCGTTGGTTCGTAGCGGGCCGTGTGCTGTCCATTTTGCTTCCTCATCCCACAGCACCGAACCGCAGGGATGGCCGTGGAATATCCATTGGGTGGGATCGCTTGAGTAGGGTTTGGGTAGGCCGTTGGGGTATTTTTCTTCGGCGATTTTGGTCCAGTGGTCGATGTCGAAGGGGACTTTCACCAATGTGGCATTTGTTACCTTCAGACTTTGATCAATCTGCCGAACTGCTTCATTGTATTTGGGTGAGGAGCAGAAGCACCAGATGGCTGGGAGGTGAGCGGGGTTGTGAGGAATAATAGGTGTGCAGCTTATATCAAACTTATCGCCGGAATACAATGTGACAGGCAGGTCACGCATCATACTGACAACCACCCCTGGCTTTCCCCAAATAGATTCTCCCTTAACATATGCTTTCGGGTTTTCACGGTGTACTCGTCCGTTTGCCCCCCAATAGAAAACATTCTGTTTCCCTCCAAAATGCTCTGTTCTTTCGTAAGTGCATTGGAAAAAATGCCACAAACAGAGATCTTTGATTTCCCAAAAACTGAATCGAAAGTGGTAAGAATCCGCACCATACATTCCATTCAGGCCTGCAGCGACTTGCTCAAGCAACTCACCTGACACTTCATCAAAAGCCACCCGAGCGTCTGGATTCTCAAGCTGCCTCGCCTGCTCGACACTTTTAACCTCCGCCGTAATCAGTCCAGCAGCTTTTTCAGCGGCAGTGCGAGGCTCAGAAACATCCACGCCACGCAGCAGATTGGCAACCCCGGTTTCGGCAAACAGCCCGCTCCGACCACCTGCTGCATTGCCTCGGCTCAGGGCAATAAGGATCGCCTTGACCACTTCACCGCTGATGGTCTCAAAGGCCCCCGGCCCCAGCCGGGCAAGCAGATGCCAGGTATCGTTCTTCAACGGCTTCTCACCGAATTTCTTATAACTGGTCAGAAACAACCAGTTCTGCGGCAGGACAATGCTGGAAGTCCCACCTTTCACACAGAGTTCCAGACAACGGTCGAGAAAGACGGTGGCAAGGTCGTTTTTAGCGGCAGGGTACTGGTGTTCGCAGAAGTCTTTTAAGACATCATTTTGCTTTCCTCGTGCCAGGTATGGAACATTGGTAATCACCCAGTGGTATTGTCCGGCGAGAAGCATGGCGGCCTTGGCCAGACCCTGAGCGACAACAGCGGCCTCCTGCTGTTCTTCGCCCTGCTCCTGCTGCAACGCCTCGTCCAAAGCGGCTGAAAGTTCTTCCCATTCGACGATCTTGGCCGCATCGGTGCCGGCCGGGTTCAGCAGACTGCCAAGGACCGGAGCATTCCTGAAGGTATCGTGCATCCAGTCCAAAGCTAAGGCGAGATTCTTCTTGCCGAGTCCCAACTGCTTCCATTCTTCTTTGGCCACACTGACTGATAAGCCGGAACAGGCCAAATGGAGGTCTGGCAATGGGCGATAACCACCAGCGCCCGGATATTTCCAGGCGGTCAGGGCCAGGGCAAAGGCGGCCAGTTCGACGCAGCGCTGATCCAATTCAAGGCCATAGATATTGTCGCGCAATACCGCATCTACAGCATCACGAGCAGAAAGGCCTTCCAGCACCATGCGCATCGGCACCAGCATAAGAAAAACAGCGACAAGGAAATGCCCCGAACCGCAACAAGGGTCGAGGGTCTTCAGTTGGCTTAAGTTTTCCGGCCAGCCGGCAAAAGTACCTGCGGCGGTTGTCCAGGATCCATCGTCCTGCTGGACGAAACGAAGGTAATCCAAAGCAACGCCGGGGATGGCCGCTTTTCTTCGAAGCTCTTCTTCGTCGCCGGCCGTTTGCAGATCGGATTTATCCAGGCGACGTGTTGACCACCAGGCCCCCAGAGAATTATCCAGGAGAAATGATACCATGTATGGTTCGGTGAAGAGTTGGGTGATGGCAGGCAGCTCCCGTGCGCCGATCTTCACCTCGGAGGCATTGACCTCCTCCTTCCGCTTGGCCTGCCAAAACTGGTAGACCCAGCCAAGTGAGTCTGAGGCGGTAAAGACCTCCCGGGATAGATCACCGAGGAGACTCTCCAGCTTCTGTTGATGTTCGGGCGGCAGAGTCAGCAGAAAGACCGGAGAATCGGGACGGAAGATCTGCGGCAGCATACGGTGCCAGTGCTCATAGGCAACCTCTTCGATCAGACGGTCCATGGTCTGCACCTTGCCGCCGTTCAATGCATCCCCCAATTGACGGCCATGCACCCGTAGTTTTCGACGCAGCTCTCTTTCTTGATCATTTGCATGGGAGAATGGGGTGGCTTCACCGACACCGAGTTGTTCGAGCGAGGCACGGGCGGCAGTTTCGGCGGTTTCCCGGGCCTGTTTGATGGTCCGTTCGAGCTGATTCCGTAATGTTTTATCCAGAGGTTGCTGCATCGTTATTACATTCCTCACTCCGCTCAACGGGATAAGTACCTTCACGAAATTCATGCAAAAAACGAGAAATGAATTTCTAAGGTACTAATTGCTCATTTTGAAAGTTACATAGCAATTTCGTGAGCAAATATCTTGATAATTGCGCATTAATTGCGCGGTCGCAATTTGATAAGCATTTATACCTCGCCCCAGATGTAGGATGCCCCTGCACCGTGGCTGTGGAATTGCACCTCGGAATGGGCCTGGCGCAGTTCCCGCATCAGCCCGGTCACCTGATTTCTGTCAAACAGTGTGATTTGTCGGATTTCTTTGTTACTCAATCCTGGTTCATGGCGACGATCTCTTTCCATGAGAATACTCAACACTCTCGTCTTGGCTGCCTCCCAGTCAATACGGCGGTTGCGCTCGGGTTTGCCGCCCTCCTGCAGGCGGCGATGCAGTTCGGCTGATAGTGTCCAGTAGGTTCCCTTTCCGGTGCCACCGCGCTCCACATAGCGCTGATGTTCCATGTCGGCAAGCATGGCCCGTAACTGGACCTCCGAACGCTGGCAGGTACGGGTGGGGCGGTGGCGGTATCCATTTCCAAGTGCTTGAGAAGATACTGGAGGATCAATAAATGACTTACTCCGAGCAGGCGACCGGCCTGACTCTCCTCGGCCACAAACAGACGAAAGGAGGGAGAAAGGTCGCGGCGCAGCAGAGTGACGGTGACCGATTCCCCGATCTCCTGGATTATGGGCGGCTCCTTCCTTTCGATCAAGAGAGCCTCGTACATCCGGCTTATACCCAGGTTACTGCGATTGACCAGTCGTAGACGGGCAAGCGCTTCCACCAGTAGGGGATTACGGGCAGCCGGTTGGTGGTGCAGGATGTTCTCAGGGGTGATACCGGCAATAAAACCGCCATTATTGCTGATCTCAATACGGTCTGGAAATTTTTTAACCATAATCCGACCGGCAAGCCGAAAATCGGCATGGCACAGGGCATTCAGCAGGGCTTCGCGTAGGGCAATTTCCGGATAGTCGCGGTACTCCAGATGGAAAAGGCCGTATTCGAGGGTGGTGATAGGATTGTCGGAATTGATCAGCTCCTCAAGACGTTCCAGGGCTACCGGAAATGCTGACCGGCCATCGACCCGATTGCTGTAGCGAGTATCGGATTCCATCCGCAGCCAGGTCCAGACATATCCTGGCAGAATGTTTTGCAGGACCTCTTCTTTCCCGGCAATGAGCAGTCCTGCTTTGGTTAAAGTCCCGTTTTTAACCAGCCCTAATGTCTCCAGTAACTCTCGGTCAGTGAGGCGAAGGAGATCATCAGGGGCCTTTTCCTTTTTGGCATGTGTTCGCAGTTTTTCCATGGCTGATGCAGAGAGAAAGTTCTCCACAGTTCCAGGGATGGCTTCTGCAGAAAAGTCGGTCTCGCCGGTTTCTACGGCGATTTTGCGGCGCAGGGTTCCGGTGAGTGGCTGACAATCTTTGCCGATACGGATACTACCGAGGCCTGAGGTGTCGGTGTAGGGCGGCATTCCCGGGTGTATCTGCATAATCGGGAGACGACCGGTCCCTTCAGGAACCCGTAATTCTTCAAACACCGGCATGATTTTTGGGTCGGTCTGATCATAGACCGCCTTTTTCAAACGGTTAATATCAACCTCAGCAGGAACACCAAGGATGGCCTGTCGACCCTTGACCTTATCGGCAATACCGAAGACGACGGTTCCTCCTCCACCATTGGCTATGCAGACGGACATTCGAACCACCTGCTGCACCGACTTGTCCATACTCTTGCTGTCCCATTGTTTGAAGTCCAGATCCTGGTCTTCAATTTGATCCGCTATGTGATGCTCAAGTTCGGCAAGAAGCTCTTCGATCTGCGATATCGTTTTCATTACTGCACTCTCAGCTGATCACTATCGGCCCCTGCTGCAAGGCTTTTTGAAGTTGGCGTTTCACGTCGTCAACCCAGGCGTCGATCTCTTTCTCAGTCTTCAGGGTACGACGCGGGACCTTAATAAACTGGGCCTCCGGCTCACACAATTCCGCTGCAGCTGCTGCAACATTTTCAAAGCGGCCGGGCATGGCGGCTACCCGGTCGGCAAACATGGCGAGATTGATCTTGGCGAGTGTTTGCAGCACTTCCTCAGTGGAGCCAAGAGCTACCTGTGTTTGGTCCGTCAGAGTGAGCTTGTGCTCTGCCAGGAGACTGTTGCGCTGCTCAGGTTCCAGCTGTTGCCAGTTCTCATCGGTTTTTAACCTTGCCATCCCTTTGGTATGGGTAGTTTGATATTCCTTGTCCAGACGGTTCAGCTCATCACGCAGAAGCTGAGTCAGATTGGCAACCAGGGGAACGATGGGGTCGGGCTCTGCGAGAAGCTGCCGATCACGTTCAAGGTGATTAACCTGGGTAACAATGATGTCAGCATCCTGAATCCCGTTGGTATATCCGGTCAGACGTTTCAGGACGGTCCAGGAAGGCAAACGTTGAGCGATACTGGCAGCAAGCTCTGTCCAGGTTGTGATGAGGCCTGACAGTTGTTCAAAGCTGTTATAGATTGCCAGAAGTTGCTCATTGCCGGCGGTCAATCGGAGGTCTGAGAGCAACCCTGGTGCCGGCCGTGCCGGTCTGGGAGGATCACCACCGGCATTACCCGCAAGGTCCTGGAGGGTTTGCAGGAACTGGGGGATATACACCAACTCCTCTCCTTGCTTAGCAGATAAACCTGTTTTCTGGAGCAGTTTCCTGATCTGAATACGTTGGGCGGTGGAAACGGTTGCCGACTCCACCTTGAAAGTAACCTTGCCAATCGATTTGCGCTCCAGCTCTTTTGGGACGATGGTCTGGCCCCGTTCATCCTGGGCACGTACCAATCCTGCCAGAAGGAGCACCTGCAAGCCACAGTCAATAGCATCTCTTGACCAGCCGAAAGGTGATCCCTCAAAATTGGCACGAACGTCCGCACCTTTTTTGCCACCGGCAATATACCCAAGAATAGTTTTGCAGACTGGATTCCTGGCAGGTTCACCTTCATCACCCACTGCTTTTAAGGCATCCGGAGCACCCTGGTGGGCCTTTTGATATACCTTTGGCCAACCGGCATGGTCAGCGAGAGCAAACTGCGGGTAGAGACGGGTCAGTGAGTTTCCGGCAGCCTCCTGCACCATCTCCTGCAGGTTGTTGCCGAGGATTTCATTACCACCTCCTTGGAACACCCGGGAACCGGAAAAAGCCTCGTCAAGCAGTTCTTTGATTTTCCCCTCGGCGGTGAGCCTGGAGGTCTCAATGGCAGCTCTGGCTTCAATGCCCTCCGGAGTATTGGGTGCACCACGTTTTTCAAGGGTTGCCGTGGTCGCCTTGTGGTCAATTAGAAAATGGCGCAGGTCGTCGGCTGATCGTTTTGGTATGAACACAAACAGGGTCGGCGACTGGTTGCCTGCCTGACGGGCATCGGCTCTGACTGAATTTTCATCGATACTCCAACCATCGCGTACCCAGACATAGATCCGTCCAGCTGCATCAATGGGCAGTTGTGCGTCAAATACCGGGAAAATGTCCCGGGTGACCTTGGAAATGCCTTGCATCAACGAGAGTTTTCGTACCATTTGGCCGAATCTTTTACGGATACGGTCATCTCTTTCGGCCTCAACACGGTGAGCTTCACTGGCAAGACTTGAGCGTTGGCTGAGGAACTCATCATTCCAGGCAGAACTTTCCTCGGTCTGGATTCGATATTCATCACCGACCCGCATCAGCAATTCGCATTTTTCAAGCAGACCTGGCAGCTTGCCGCGCAAACCACTGCTCCCCTGGGCAATGTTTTCCACCAACAGGTCGGCGAGGGTATCGACTGTGGCACGGATGCCAACCTCGTTATTTCTGCCCGCCAATTTGTTAATCAGAAAAATCAGACCACAGGAGCGAGCCACCAGGCGTTCATCATCTGAGCCTTTCATCCAGCTCATAGTTTTCTCATGCACCTTGCGGGGCACAATACGGGCCTGGAGCAGTTTGTCGGCAGAATCAAAATAGAGATAGTCAGCAGGAACCATGTGACCGAGGGGTTCACCAAGATTGGTCTGGATGACCTTGTGGATCATGCTGAGTTGGTTGCGAAGCTGGCTGTCGGTACCGGTCTGATCAAGTACACGCAGGGTGTTCTCCCAGAAGCGGCGGCGTACCGGCAGGATGGGATAGTCCTGTGGGAAGAAGGCAATATCGTCTTGGCGATGGCCAATGGTTGTGCCGGCCAGGTGTCGTGATATTTCGCCGAGATTGGTTTGCATCATCTGCTCGATCGGCACCTTTGCATCAGGTTTCTTGGCAAGAATGACCTTGCGGATTACTGCATCAACATCGGCATCGGAGAGTTCGATGCGAACGGTAAACCGCCCCTCGAGCTTTTTGAGGTTTGAGGTGCCGGTAACAGCGGTCTGGCCGGAGCCGATAAAGAGCAGCTTGCCGCCGATATTTTTGCAGCAGGCCTCAACGACTTCCTGCACCTCAATAGAGCGTTGGCTGTCCTCACCAATGTATTGTTGCACCTCGTCGAGGACGATCAGGGTCAGCGGGAATTTGCCGTCACGGGTCACTGCCTGGCGGAGTGCCTTGAGCATGTCATCACTGGAGACATCCTGGACGAAGGGGTATAGATTGTTAAGCTTCTCGACGCAAGAAGTGGGCGATGAAAAGAGTTTTGGCTTGGCGCTAACCAGTGCATCGTGCAGTCCTTCAGCGACGTAAAAGTTGTCTAGCTCTTCGTCCCAGCTCAGACCGCTTTGTTCGACGTGGTTGCGTACAGTGTCATAAATTCCTTCATGCCTGAGCCACATGACAAATCGTGCTACCGGGTAGGTTTCCGGCAGCCCCAGAGACTTGAAAACCACAGCCAGTAGCACCAGCCGCACACTTTTGTCACGCGAACTCGATCCGAGTGTGCCCGACGCGGCATGTAGCCCTCCATGTCTTTTCGCTCGAGTACTGAGCTCTTTTATCAGGTCGGTGACATTTTGCGGGAGGTGCGCTACCCCGCGAGCTGTGGCTCCGTCCTCGAATACCGCATCTGCCCAGAGCGCCCTCAGCATCTTGAGCAGGTGTGATTTGCCCGATCCGTAGAAACCGCTCACCCATACTGCCGGCTGCTGGGCTTGTTCGATGTTCTTCAGGTATGTCTCGAGAATATGGGCCATCCCTTTTTCGTACTGACCGTCACAGACGAAGGTTTCAAGCTCATAGCGGAGAACCGCCAAAGCCTGGCTGGTTTTCTCATCGTTGACGCTCGCCACACCTTCATTGACCAGTTTTTGAGAGGCTGGATCTTTTTGGTAAATGTCGCGGTTTTTCATTTTCAGTATCTCACCTAGTATTCCTTGTCCGCAGTTATCGCCACGGCGAGATAATTCGATCCGTCATAGCCGTCAAGCAGGCGGTAATTGTTATTCTCATAGCTGCCCGGGAAAAACACCAACAAACGTCCTTTGACCATGGGGGCGAGCTTATCAACGACCTCTTTAACCTTCAGAAAGCCAAAGAGAGATCCGACCCCTTGCAGGGCTACCACAGAATTCTCATTGATATTTTGATCGATGAGAAGGGAGGAGAATTTTTCGGTAATGAAGGTCAGATATTTAGGGAGCAGGGTAGCAAGCAGGTGCGGTTTCTGGAAATAACTCTTGGCATATCTCTGTGATACCAGCCAGACAGCAAAGGTGTCGGTCAAGTCGAAAACAGCCCATCCATGGTTTGCCTGTTGTGTGGTTAATTCGAATTCGTCAATTTTTGCTCGTAATCGGAGTTCTTCATTTTCATTGTATACGCAGAAAATCACCCGCTGGGCTGCAGCAGGGTCATCCCTCCAGGGGATAGCAATGTACTTGCCGTAGGATTGGACTAGGCGTTTAATTTTGCTCACGAAGCCACTCCATTTCTTGTGCATTGATGAGGGTTGGAAAAAGCACTTCAAGGACATCGCCAACCCGATTAAAAACGATCCATCCCCGGCGCGATGCTTCTTCTGCAAGGTCTATAGCTTTGTCGGGTGGGCAATCGAGGAGTTTGGTGTACTCCGTTGAAAAGAGTGATTTGCCACGAATGCCAGTCAAGTATCCAAGGAGAAGCGCAAAAGAAACGCTTCCAGCCGTCGGTATGGCCCTGGAGCGGATTTTATTCGATCGGCCATGCAAATGGCCGGACTTTGTCCAGGTTGAGTTGAGGTTTTTGGCATTGGATGCCAGTTTTCCAGGACTGTAGCGACCGGGAGCAAGGTTGTCTAAAAATTCTTCCATGGTCTGACGGGTTACCGGAATCCCTTCCGACTGCGGGAGGATATGCCGGGCGCTATCTCTCAGCATGGTATCTCTTGCGTAGACGCAGAGAAATGAAAGCAGGGCACGGCCGGTTTTGTCTCGTTGCCAGAAGAAAAGAAGGGCTCGGAAAAGGAGCAGGTTGTAGTTCAGTGAATATAGTTCCAGTAAAAAACGTTTGGAGATAGTGCGGTTTTTCTCTGTTCGCTTGCCAAGGCAATTATTTTCGACAATTGCGAGGATATACTCGCTGCGAGATGCATTCGGATTGTTTACATATTCGAGTAGATTAGTGAGCTCTTCCAGCATCATGGTCCGGGAAGTGTGCGGGCTGCCTAATGGGAAAGCAAAGCCAAAACAGGTCAGGTTTGTTGTATTCGATTCGGTCATGCTCTCTCTGGCCTTAATGAGTTGGTGTTTAAGGATTTTTAACTTTCCGGAGCTCTTGGAAGACTATCGATCTTGGACAAGTTGACCGTCTGAAGATCATTTGCTCAGTTTCGATTGTGTGTATGTGCCTTTTCGTTCAGCTGTCCTTGTCCCGTTGAACTGCATTCTATATACAGATTTTCTCAATTAGTTGCAGCACATATTGAGGTTTTCTCATTCGTTCCACAACATCAATATTGTGACACCTGTTCTTGTACCTATGCCCTGCACATGCGCGAGGTTTACGGTCAGTGGCTGGAACAGGTGATTTTGCCGCCCGAATTGAAGCGGGAATACCTCGGCCCGTCCAGCCTGGCAACGCCGCCTTGTGCGCTTTAAACCGGGACGGATATTTGTGTAGCCGCTGCTGACGACGGGGCTACATTTGGTTACTTGAATATTCTTGATGACTGTTCTGATCTTGAGGATTCCGACAAAGTACATCCGGACATAAGAGATTTTTGGCCGAAATTATTAAAAGCTGCTCATCCATATGCATCCGAGTATTTCAATTACCGCACTTGAAAACTATCGGCTGTTTAACGTGATAGATTTGTTGAATCCAACCTGCACTTCTCGCTACGGAAAACACTATCTGAAATCTTGTAGAAATCCCTGGAGAAAAGTCTCCATCCCGGCATGGGGAAGTGGTTGGGCAGGTATGAGGCCCGGAGTATAACCTCGTTTGCGGAATGGGGAGAGCAACTGGGGGTTCCGACTGATGATGTGCACCGGCACAGACCAGGGTTTGCCTTCGCCTGTAAGATGCAGATTGGGTTGGTGATCGCCCATGATGATGATAAGGGCATCGTTGTTTACGTACTTTGCAAAGTAGTCCCCCAGTGTCGAAAAATCGTAATCCAGAGAGCGGAGGTAGGCATTTCCGGCGTTTTGAAGATTAGGCCAGTGAACGGGGTAGCGGATCAGCGGCTGGTCATTATAGATACTGCCATCGCCGATGGTATCCCATTCGGCAATGAATGGCGGTTGAATACTATAAGCCGCGTGGGAACTGATCAATACATAGCGAATAAAGAACGGTTGCTCGCGGTTGGTAAATTCGTGACGATGGACGTAGTCAAGGACGAATTGATCCGGCATGGGGGCCCACCCGAAAGTCGGGCCGTTATAGTTGAAATACCTTGCGTAATAGGCATGCTCATAGCCGTAAGAGGCCCCCTCCGGATACACAAAACGGGTACCGGGCATCACTGAAATGGTACGATAGCCGCCTTTGCGAAAATAGGAGGCCAAAGGCGGCAGGGAGGAGCGCAGTAAGGCTGTATACTCAAGATCGCTTTCCACCCGAAACCCGAATTCCAGGGTGCCGTGGGCCAGCCTCGATATGCCGCCATAGGTTGGCGATGCCAGATAGGAAGAAACCGCTATGAATCCATCCTGATCAAGGCCCTTGGCAAAGTTGGTCATGGTGGTTTTCATTGCCTCCGTATATTGAGGCTTGTTGAAGACGATGTGACCATATGACTCGACCATGAATAAGAGAACATCTGCGCCTTTAAGCCCTTCGATGGAGTCGGGGCCTGTCTCCCTGTCCTGGGCGGTTTTCTCGATGCGGGTGACGATGGCCTGCTGATTTTTGAGTTGCTGTCGTGTGGAGAGAGCCTCCTCGTAAAGACGGACGATGGCGGGTGTTTCAGCAGGGTGCCATCTGCTGATAAGAGCTGCGCTGAAAAGCAGGCCCGAGATGACCAGTAATGAAATCCGGACCAGCTTGTCTGAAAAACTTCTGGCCGCTAAACGCCAGGCGTACCAGCTCGAAGCAAGGTATCCCAGCACAATGACCACTGCGCTTGCCGATATCAGTAAGACATCCTCTTTATAGGTAGATGTCTTAAGGAGGTCGTAGAGTGAAAAGAGGTAGCCGGAATCGATATAGAGATTGAGAGGTCGGTTGAGATACATGGGTACGACTGTATCGCCGATGCGAATTATTCGAAGAACCAGAAAGAGAGCGTATATCGGTAGAGTTGTCCAGAAGAGGAGACGCTTCGAACGGCAGGTGGCGATGGCTAAAACGATGAGCAACAGCCAGCAATCAATCGACGGCTGCGCCAGCTTCCAGGAAAACCAGTGGTCTGCCGGATAGTCAAAATTAAGCAGTACATTGAGAAAGAAAAAAGCTCCAAGGAGCTGAACCAGGGAAGCAAAAGGAATTTTTCCGGACTTCATGCCAAGGCTGGATGGTACTGCACCAGGATGTCGAGGTGGCGGGCCAGAAAAGACAATTCGCCGGTCTCAATTTGCCGGTGCCGCAGGCGGGCCCAATTGTTGAGGTTGGTAAGGGCAGACGGTTGATTTTTCTCTTTTGCAAGCTCCCGTTCTATCGTTTCAATAATGGCATGCAGGAAAAACGTCTCATCGAAAGAGTAACCAGCTGCTCGGGGATAGATGACCCAGTCTGAACTGCCGGCAGCAACGATTTCCAAGCCTGCGCTTTGTACAAATGTCAGCAGTCTCCGACCTGTGTGGCTTGCCCCGGTCAGGCGGGCCTCCATGGAATTATGATAGCGTCTTATAATTTCTTCCTCCCCTTCATAGTGGGGCAGAAAGACGGTTCCACCATCGAAGTTGCAAGTGAAATAGGCCAGGCCGTTATTGGTGAGCCGTGACAAGAGTCGCGGCAGCACAGCGGGAAAGTCTACCAGGTCAAGCACTGCATGAGCGATAATGAGATGAAACGGGCCCAGTGCATCGGATCTGTCCGCAAGCTCTTCGGCTCGCACAGGCTCAAGCGTAAGCGATATTTCAGCTTTTCTGGTGTTCAGCCGACCACCATCGTCAGCCCACGACCAGCTATGGCCATGTTTTTCCGCCCACTGCGCCAGATATTTCCGTGCTGCCCTGAGTTGACCTGCATCCATATCGGTGGCCAGATAGGCTGATGGTCCCGTCAGTAATCCCCGATCAACGAGTCGTTCGAACATGGTACCAATGCCTGCACCGAGCTCGAGAATATTCACCGGCTCACCTTCTGTGAAATGGCGCAGGGTCTGGCGCAAGGTCTCCCAGACGTGATGATTGAGGGCCCGGTCATCAATGCTTTTCTTGGCTGCAAGATAACGGGGATCAAAGCTTTTCCCGGTGTCATCCGCTACGTGCTGCTGTTTCCTGCTGTTGAGGTAATCATCCTGTTGCATTGGCATCCCTTGACGTTATCTAGTTTAGATCTTGGCAGGCAGCTCTTTGATTTTTCGGAGAAATGTATCAATAGCTGCTATGCTGTCCTGCCACTTTGGCCGGCTGACATAGGTCGCACAAGCGGCTAGGGCCATTTGCTGCAGCTGATCTCGATCTCGGTGCAGTTGCAGAAGCAGCGGCGCGAGTCCTGCAATGTTGCCGGGGTCCAGCAGAAAGCCGTTTTTTCCGTGGCTGATGGTCTCATGTGCTGCTCCATTGCTACAACCGATGGCCGGTAAGCCAAAGGCCATCGCCTCAAGAATGGCAATGCCGAATCCCTCATAGGCGTATGGCATACAGAAAAGATGGCTTGCGCTGAGGATTTCAATCAGCTCGTCATCCTGGACAGGGCCCAGAAACCGAACCGAATCAGAAAGGTTGAGTTGCCGGATGAGTTTTTCCGCCCTTGCCATATAGGCAGGATCGAAGTCGAGCCCGCCCGCTATCGACAGGCGCCAGACACCCCGGTCGACGCTCGACAGGGCCGAAAGCAGCGGCAGTAGACCTTTTCTTGGAATGACAATACCCAGAAAAAGCAATTCCAAGGGGCCGGGACGATGCGTTCGTTTGGCAATGACTTCAGCAGAAAGAGGGCTTCCGAAACGGTCTCCGGCTGGGTAGGCGATGACCTCGGGGCGGCTGTGGTCTACCAGGGAGGCCACTTTCCGCCGGGTGGTTTTCGAGTTGTGGATAAAACCGTCGACGCTGGCAAGAAAGCTCCGTTCGACCAGACCGAAAAACATGTTCTGCCAGAAAGGGCGTGGTTCGTCGCACAGGACATGATGGACGAGGGCCACCAGCAGAGGGCGGCCAGCATGCCTGCGAAGCCTTTTGTTTACAAGAATAAGAGAAGGATGACAGAGTTCGTCCTGTATGAGAATATCGAACCCTCCTGCCAGCAGGCGGCGCCGGAGGCCCGGAAAAAAACCATAGCACAATCGCCTCAGATAGGAGCCTGTGGGTAAACTGATCACTTCCACCTCATGGCCAAGTCCGGTCAAGCCCTGGGCTACAACCCGGTCATAGAGGTAACCGCCGGTGAGAGTGTCCAGGCTGCCGTAGATGATGATGCCGATGCGCATCAGAGAGTGGCGCGGTAAGAAGTCCAGGCGATGTCATCCTCCCAGATGGTGACGGTAAGGGCCTCCAACTGAAAAGACTCGAGCCTTTTTGTAAAAATTTCATGGATGACAGTGGCAAGTCTCTCGATGCTGGGGTTGATGCCTGCAAAAGCTGCAAGTGTATTGAGGTGCTGGCCCTGGAAAGCAGCTAGGACCTCATCCAGATGGTGCTCCACCTCGACAATATCAACCAGAAAGCCGTGATGGTCCAATTCTTTTTTCTCCAGGACCAGTTCGAGCTGGTAGTTATGGGTGTGCTCGATGTTCTCGTCACCCCAGTCGCCGCCAATAAGGTGATGGCGGGCGCTGAATTTACGCCGTACGCCGAGTCTGTACATGATTTCTCTCCTTGCTTGAGCTCACAGATTTTCTGTGAGTTTGTAATCGAAGATGACCTGGATCGTCTCTTCCGGGCTGTGGTCAATAAGACTATAGGCCAAAGACGCATCGGCCAGGGCGAAACGATGGGTTATGCAGTCGGACGGGCGAACCAGACGCAGCATCTTCCAGGCCAGATCCAGTCGCCGCTTGTTATTCCACCTGCCGGTAAGCTCTGGAGCGATGCTGCTCACCTGGGAGCTTATGAGTGAAACCCGGCCACGATGGAAGAAAGAGCCCAGGTCCAGCTCTTTCTTTTTAGCGCCATACCATGAGCCAATCACTATCCGTCCACTAAAACGGGTAAGAGCAAGAGCTGTATTTAACGCTGCCGGGTTACCCGACAGTTCGTACGCCAGATCCGCCTCGCCACCCTGGCCAGGAACTCCGCCCAGCCGGGTGATGAAGGCAGAATCCTCCGGATCAACGCATTCGCCTGCGCCAAGACGTATCGATGCCTCGCGTCGCAGAGGGTGAGAGTCAACAGTTGCAAGAGAGGCAAGGGGAAAGCGCGAGAGCAGAGCTGTGGTGAGCAGACCGATGACGCCCTGGCCGACAACGACAACCTTTTCGCCGATGAGCGGACGGCCATCCAGCAAAAGATTGACGGCAGTTTCCATGCTTGGCAGAAACAGGGCCGATTCATCATCCAGATCATCAGGAATGGGATGGAGGGTCTCAGGTTCGCAGCAGAAAAGATCCTGATGGGGTTGAAAGGCGAACACCCGGCGACCCAGCCAATCGACAGATACAGCCGGTCCCGTTGCGATCACACGGCCGACCGCACAGTAGCCGTATGAAAGAGGATAAGCAAAGGCTCCTGCCAGAGTATCAATGGTTGCATCTATTGATACGCCCTGTGGCCATTGGCCCCGATAAACCAGCATTTCCGTTCCTGGACTGATGGCAGAATAGTGCGTTTGCACCAGAACTTGATCAGCAGTGGGTTGCGGCGCCGGACCAACTCTCGTGACTACCTGGCCGGGCTCGGTAAATTCCAGGCGATGCTGCTTCATCATAGTTCCAGTTCATGCCATTGCGGCTGGCCCCAGACGATAATGTCCTGGCCAGAGGATTGGTAAGACACCGGGTTGAGATGCAAGAGGGAGCCATTGCGCAACAAAGATCCATTCAAGATCGGCAGACCTCCCACCAGGCGGGGGGCTATGGTGATGATCATCTGGTCTACCAGGCGCGTTTCAATGAAACTGGTTATGACCTGGCTGCCCCCTTCCACCATGATACTTTTGATGCCTCTGTCGCCGAGCTTGTGCAGCAGATCGTGCAGATCCACCCTGCCAAGCGGGTCACGGCGGCAGCGAACAAGTTCTGCGCCCCGCTTTTCCATCGTATCGATTCTCTTCTGGTCGCTCTTATCAGTACACGCCAGCCAGCAGCGGTGATCAGTGTGGTCAAGGAGCTTGGCCTGCAAAGGGATACGCAGCTTGCTGTCGAGAACAATAGGTTGGGGACTTTTTCCCGGGGTAAGTCTTACAGTCAGCTGAGGGTCATCGACCAGTACTGTATTGATACCAATGACAATGGCATCGCAGGCGGCGCGGATACGGTGTGTTAAAACCATCGCTTGATGGCCGCTCAATTGTAGCTGTTTTCGATTCCGGGTGGCGATGCTGCCATCCACGCTCTGAGCGTAGGAGACAATAACCAGCGGGCGGTGATGACGGTCCAGACATTCCCTGGACAGAAGTGGTAAGCGGTCAAACCATTCTTTCTGTGGGTGATCATCCATAATAGGGATCCTTTGTCAGTGGCGCAAAAAAATTGATCTGTCTTAGTGCCGTACACTCATGGGAGTTTGATCTATTCTGTGCATGCCTCATCTGCTTGGTTAAACGTTGATGATACCGGCCTTCCCCTGACAAGTCAAATACTTCATCGTAAACCCCAACCCGGCGAGACTAAAAAGAATATCACGAAACCGAATGATCAGGCAGAGACTGAGGCCAAGCCCACTCCCCAGTCCTAGAGTATCGGTCGTCCAGGGCAGTGCTGTTTCCAGGACACCAATACCCGCAGGCAAGGGCGTAAAAAAGGCCAGGCGTGCGACCACGACCACTGCGGTCAATTGCGCGAATGACAGCGGGAAGCCAAGAAAAAAAGACATCAACCAAAATTCGGCAAAGATCGCAAACCAGTGCCCAAGGGAAAAAAGGTTGGCCAGGAGGAAATGATAACGATGCTGTCGGAAGAGGGATTCCGCCATAGTCTCTCCCTGAACAATGATGTCTGTCAATGATCCGGTTTTGCTGAATAGAGCGGGAAAAGACCTGCTGTAAAGCCGAATGAGCAGAAGCAGGGATCGGGAGAGAGGTCTTCTGCCAGTGAAGAGAGCGGACAATGTCCAGGTAAGCACCGCCAGTATGGCAATGACAAAGAACAGTCCCTGAATCCCTTTAAGGGGGTCGCTTTCGACAAAAGTCAAGGTAACCAGGCAGAGGGTCAGGACAAGAAAGCTTGCCAGAAGCTCCAGCAACCGATCAACAGCCACCGAAGTCGCAGCGGATGAGAGAGATGTCCCCTGCCGATTGTGCAGGAGATAAATTGAGAGAGGTTCTCCTCCAAAATGCGGACCGGGGGTAAGGTAATTGACGGCGTTTGCGGCAATGCGGTAAACGCAGGTGGGCAGCAGGCCGACCGGCTCTCCCAGGGACCTTAAGAGGAGCCACCATCTGGCAGCCATCAAGGGCAGCATGAGCAGGTTGATGACAACAAGGATCGAGACGGCAAAAGGGCTGAGCCTGTTCAGAAGATCCAATACCGTGGTCCAGGCGACTCCCTTCAGGGCATGCCAGGCCAGTACTAAACCAAACAATCCGAGCAGCCAGCGCCAACTCTTCTTTATAGCCCATTGGAGAGCGGAAGATGCGGCAGCCGCCGCCGATGATTTTCGAGGTATGATCGGTATCGTCATAGGGTCTCGCCATTCGTGTTTGCGCTCTTTTTGTTGCGACGATAAAGAATCGTTTCTTCCGGCACCCAGAGGGACATGGTGCCGGTGCCGATTAATATCAGGGCAGCAGCAGCGGCGAAGAGAGTCATTGAAAGGACAGTTACCCCGAAAGGCGATTGGTTGCTGCCAAGCAGCAAAACAAGAAAAAGACTTGCACTGCGACCCAAGCAACCAATAGCTACCAGCAGGCAGCAGAAGCTATTGGCCAATTGCCAGGACAGGTGGGTCTGAAAAACACCATAACCGGCGAGCGTTGTGATCCCGCCGGTAAAAACAATCAGGCGAAGTGGCAAAGGCAGGGGCTTCCTTGCCAGGGATCGCATACAAAGGTCCAGACTCGATTGCTGGTCGGCATCTGTTTTTATTTTGCAGGACACCACCAGCCAGTCTCGTAAAAAACCGATCAGCAGCGGTATCATGAATATATAGGCCGCAAGATAGGTGAATACTGGTTTAAAGATTGGCAAGAGCGCCATCGCCACCAGGCCCATCTGACAACCGGCGATGATTCGCGAATAGGGACGTGATTGCAAAGCGACAACGGGCAGAGCCCGCCTCTGACGCAGCCAGATGCCGAAAACAAAGGGATAGTAGGCCAGACCAACAAGCAGATAGATGAACGGCAACCGCCCGAGAGCCACTGCCAGCAGTGAGGCCACCAGCAGTCCTGCGGCATCGGTTACGATATCGAGTTGTTTGCCCAGTTCGGTCTCGCGTCCCTGTCGCCTGGCGACATACCCGTCAAGCAGATCAAGCATGGAAATAACGAGGTAGATGATCCCCGGAGCCCAGGCCGGCGTATCCTGACTGAGAGGCCCATGATCCGGCTGGAGGGCCGCCGGCAGGAAGCCTGCCAGCGCAATGATGGCAACGGCGCGCACCAGGGTAATCCAGTTGGCAGCTCCCAGAGTGGCAAAAAGATGGTCTTCTTGATAAGGACGATGGTTGGATACCAAATGATGAAACAGTTGCCTATGAATGTGGACTACTGTGGCCAGCCCCGGCAGAAGCCCCAAGAGGATAAACGGATCTCTATAAAAGATCGGCCAGCAGGAGAATATGGTCCACAACCATGACAGGAAGAGGATAAAACCAGACCACCTCGATTGATAACGCAACCGCCTAAGCGTTTCCCGCCGGTCTCTCTTGCCTGAGCGGTATTTTTCTCCACTTTCGCTGGTTGCTGCCGGCAGGTTTTTCATTGCACGAGACCTGCCTGCAAAGCCATGAGCATTGTCCGGTCAAGCCCGGCTTTTGTCAGCAGATAGTCTTCAATGGTGCCATATTTTTTTTTAAGGTGATCAAACATGGCAATAAGGGGTTCAATTGGTGCCTGCAGATAGGGCGCTACCTTTTTAGGTCCTATACCTATAGCTGCGAATTTGGCATAGATAGGTTGCAGCCTTTCTGCGTTGTAGACGTTTGAGAGATCGTGATCCGATATAACACTTGCCTCCGGCACGCCAAGGGCCTTAAGTAACAGGGCTGCACAGATTCCTGTACGGTCCTTGCCTCCGGTGCAGTGGAAGACCAGGGGCAGGTTATGATGAGAAGCTGCAAGGTTGAACACTTTGCCCCATACCGGTCCGAAATCGTCCAGGTAGCTTTGGTAGAGTTTGATGAAAAAATCCATGGACAGCCAGCTGTCATCGCCGGCCTTCAGGCGGTCCATGACTGTGGCCGGATCAAAATCATTTGCCTGGACGGGCAGTGACTGCAGGTGAATAGACCCATCAGGCGGCAGAAGGTCTGGGAAGTTGTGTTGCTCGCGGACTGTTCTCAAATCGCAGACCATCTTGAATCGTAAGCGCTGCAGAAGCTGCTGGTCCTTTTCGGTCAGGCGGGAGAGGTGATCGGAGCGGTATACAAGTCCTCTCTTTACAGTGCGGTAGTCGGAAGTCTCGTATCCGCCAATATCGCGAAAATTTACAGCTTCGGAGAGCGGTAATCGTCGTCCATTAATCAAGAAAGAGGGCTCTGTCATATTGTCATAACAAAATTATACTTTATTCTTTGTATTTTTTCGGGATGTTAAACACATGGTTGAACGAAGCCGCTATGCGACGGAAAAAAGCAAGTCAGTGTATAACTCCTAGCAAGTGTCTAATCCCAGACACTTACAACGAAAAGGAGTTTACCATGAAAGCCACAGAAGTAAAACGATTTGAACCGCTTTATCAGCGTCAT
>Ga0105047_10003575_pt1 | contig 27344 bp, 30 predicted proteins | sample MAT04_FD_78384 | JGI IMG/M metagenome (GOLD analysis project Ga0105047, IMG submission 78384) | Freshwater microbial communities from Lake Fryxell liftoff mats and glacier meltwater in Antarctica - MAT-04 (megahit assembly) | ecosystem: Environmental > Aquatic > Freshwater > Ice > Liftoff... | reverse complement strand
GGTTTGGCGAACAAGAACCTGTCATTTATCAGTCAATCAGGCTATTTGATGTGTTGCGCCTATTTTTTAGCGCAGAAAAACAGTGTACGAACGGATGATTATTTTCTTCCTGTTCCCTAAGCCTTCCAACTTGTAACCTGCAAACGTGTTTACACGGGCGTTGTAATAATGAAAAGCACGGCAAGCAGGAACAACAAACTCATCAGCATACTTGATCCCCAAACAATGAAAGCCAGAACGCGTTCTTTTTCCCAGCGGTAAAAATATAAGCCTGCGATCCAGCCTGCCACGGAAAGCAGAAGACTTGCGACGGGGAAAATAATGAGCTGCGAAGACGGGACTGTTTCCAGCGCGCTCCCCAAAAATTGCGGACCTAGCGCCACGATTGGCGTGGATGGAATGATAAGGCTTGCCCAGATAAATAATCCCAAATTGAGGAAGAGCGTGGTCAGCCAAAAATAACGCGCCACGCCGCTTTCCCATGCCTGCGTGACCACAAAGGATGGATAAACCGATTTTGATTCTGCGGGTGTCAGGCTTCCCAATTCAGTGGCGCGGGCAAAGGCTTGCGTCAGCCCCGCGGGGTTTTCAGGTGAAATCACAAACACGCGTTTTGCAGTTGCCACGATCAAAAGTTTTTTTGAGTCAGATGCGAGAAACTCTACCGCGCCGAGATCAGGGTGGCGGCGCATGCCCAACAATCCGCCTGGAATGGGCAGGGATGGCAGCGGGAGCGAAGTTGTCAAGTCGTCCGATGAGCGGATAAACTCAATATCGGTCAGCGGAATATCTTCCACGCGCAGTCCCCATTTGATGGCAAGACTGTCGCGGTCGAGGTGATAATCTGCATTCAATAAAGAATATGCACGATACACAAAAAACGGGATCGGCGTAAACGATGCCAGCGCGACCAAGAGCGAGATCAAAAACGCGGGTCCAACATCAGCGCGCGTGAGATTAATAAAACTAATGACAGCAATGATCGCCAGCACAAGGATGACCATGCCGTGAACGATCAAGCCGCGTTGCTTGGGTGGGGGGAAGTGTCCGACGTTCATAAGGGGAAAGGATGAAGGATGAATGATGAAGGATGAAATTACGCCTTCATCACTTCTTCGCGGATGATATTGCAAACATAATCGACTTGTTCTTCGGTCATCACACCGCTGAAGGGGATCGCGAGTCCGCGTTTGCCGAGGTCTTCGGTCACAGGGAAATCACCTTCGCGTCCGCCAAATTTTTCAATCATGTACGGCTGCAAATGGATCGGCAAAAAATACGGGCGCACAGGAATGCCGCGCGCGTCGAGCCGCTTTGCCATTTCGTCGCGGTTGATTCTTTTATCAAAGCGGATGACATACACGAACCAGGATGTGCGCGTCGTGAAGGATTCAATGAACGGGATTTCGATTCCCGCAACGTCGGATAGTTTCGCTTCGTACCACGCCGCAACCTGTTCCCGTTTCGAGAGGATTTCATCCAGCCTCAACATTTGCGAAGCGCCCATCGCCGCCGACATTTCGTCAATGCGGTAGTTGTAGCCCATGTGTGTGTGTTGTAACCATGTATCGCCAGGCGCGCGTCCCTGATTGCGCAGTGAACGCATGAAGTGCGCGGCTTTATCATCACTGGTGATGATGACTCCGCCTTCGCCCGTTGTGATCTGTTTATTCGGATAAAACGCAAACACGCCAAATTCGCCGAGCGTGCCAGCCTGCTTGCCTTTGTAAGTTGCGCCCAACGCCTCACATGAATCTTCGATGACCGTTAATCCATGTTCCTTTGCAACCGCATTGATCGCGTCCATATCTGCGGGCTGACCGAAAACATCCACAGGCAAGATGGCTTTCAATTTACGATTTTCGATTGACGATTTACGAGGAAGATACTTTTCCACATTCTTTGCCGCATCCGCAACCAACTCAGGGTTGATGTTGCCTATCTTCGGGTCAATATCCACGAAGATTGGAATCGCGCCTTCGAACAGCAGCGCATTCGTTGAAGCCACAAACGAAAACGGCGTGGTGATGACCAAATCCCCTGCGCCAATCCCAGCCGCGCGGACGCACAGATGTAATCCGGCTGTGCCAGAGTTGACAGAGATTGCGTGCTTCGCGCCTGTCAGGTCACAGAAGGCTTTCTCGAAATCGGTGGTGTATTTGCCCATGCTCAAGATGGGCGTGTTGATGACGTTGATCACAGCCTGACGGTCTGCGTCGTTCAAGTCAGGGGAGGACATGGGAATTTTCATAGATTGTTATTTTGTAGGGGCGATGTATTACATCGCCCCTACAAAATTTCCTTAATTATTTTTTCCAGCGCAACAAGTTTGTTTTCTTTTTCTGTGCGTAGCTTCAATTCTACCATCCCATTTTGAAGCGCTTTCTCGCCAACCGTGATTCTGATCGGGCACCCGATCAAATCCGCATCGTTGAATTTGACGCCCGCGCGTTCGTCGCGGTCATCGAACAAAACCGTGATACCTGCGTTTTGCAGGTCGTTGTAAATTTCTTCGGCTTTGGCGCGCGTATCCAGTTGTTTGCCTGTGATCTGCATCAGGTACACATCAAACGGCGCAACGGACTTGGGCAGGGTCAAGCCTTTGTCGTCGTGATGAGTCTCGGCGAGGGCGAGCAGGATATTCTCAAAATTAAATTCGGAGCGTGCTGCCAGACTAAGAGCGGCGAAGGTGGAAAGCGGATTGCCGCAGTTGATGCAAATATCGCCCGCTTTGGCTTGGATTAAGTCTACGACGATTTCGGGGGAATAATCCCGTCCGCAGTTTGTGTTGAGCAGATGATAGCCTGCCTCATTTGCGCCCGCCACCAGATTTGGCGATTGCGGAATCAAATCATCCACCACGATGAGCGCGTTCTTCAACCCAATAGGGGACGCATATCCCGCCGCTGCGCCTGTGTTGGTAATTTCTTCCGCTGTCGCCATGCGGACATCGCCAACGGTGTGCTTGAGTTTTGCTTCGCTCAGGATCATGTCTCCGCGCACGACGACGAAGACAAATTGATTATCCGATGTGCGCGTGTACATTAGGGCTTTGGCGGTTTTCTCTTTTGGGATGTTCAGGAAGTTTGCAAGCGCTTCGATGGTATGACAATCGGGCGTCAATACTTCTTCAACTGGAAGTTGTGCTTCCTGCCCCTGCGGGAAAGGTGTCTTCTTGAATTGAGCAAGTTCGAGTCGTTCGGTGTATTTGCAAGAATCACAATGGACAATTTCTGTCGAGCCAGTGGAAATAGGAAAGAAGGTTTCGTGTTCGTTGTGAAAAACTGGAAAATTGAGAAGCGAGAAGAAAGAAGGATCGGTTGATAAATTTTGCAATCGTGAAATTGCCAATTCCCCCAGCGGCAGGATTTCATTTTCACGAGTCAAATATCCCGCGCGGACAAGCCAGCCGAAGCCTTGCGTCCGCGCATTGTTTGGAAATTCACGTTGAGTTTGGATTTTGAGGTTTTGATATTTCATGGTTATAGAAATTCCCCTCTCCTAAAAGGAGAGGGGCGGGGGAGAGGTTATGCTTCGCCTTTCTTCTTTCCATTCCGCATAAGTTTCTGCGTGGAATCGGTGGCAGGCGTGGATTCGGGTATCACCATCGGCGTGGCGGCGATGGCTTCTGCTTGGGCGGCTTCCGAAGGCGTCGACTCGGGAGCAGGTTCGAGGTCCAGTTCGACCGTTTCTTCCATCCGAATTTGACCGCGCAGGAAGGCGCCTTCTTCGGTCACGAATGCGGTGGTCACCACGTCGCCCCAAACACGCCCTGAAGCGCGGATTTCCAGTTTTTGGGTGGTGATGTTGCCGCGTACTGCGCCCGCCACGATGACCGTGTTGGCGCGCACGTTTTGACAGGTGACGCGTCCCGTTTCGCCGACGACCAGCATACCGCGCATGGCGATCTCGCCTTCGAACGCGCCTTCAATGCGGACGCCGCCTGAGCCGTTGATGTTTCCATGCCAGACCACGCCCGAGCCAAGCACCGAGGTGATGCGCTCGACGGCTTGCACGGGTTGGGATGCGGCTACTGTGGGGGTGGTGTTGCGTTTGAACATTATGAGGTGAGATTTGCCGTTACTTGATATTCAACGGGGAGAATGTTTTTCAAATTAAGGCGCAGAGATGCGTCAAGAATTTCAATGCCGACAATTCTGTTTTCGCTTCCCATGTCAAGAACCACATCTTCAGAGACGCGCTGATTGAGTACGTCCTGTTTTACTTCATCAAGACGGATATATAAAATATCGGAATTGGGATTGTAAATGATTTGCATTTCAGTTTTTCCATTCTCCGTAGAAGACATAGACGATTACAGTGGTGATAAAGCTGCCTTCTTCTATATAAATTACTTCAACACGTTTCTCTTCGTAATATTTTCCAAGACGTTCCTTCTTGAAGGAAAAAACCTTTGCCTTTGCTTTTCGATTTCCCCGAGCGGGGATTTCTATTCCATGTTCAAGCACAATTTGTATTTCTTCGATATTTACGCCGCGTTCCTCGGCGCGCTGTAATGTATGCGGCTCAATTTTTATTTTCATCTTTATTGTGATCCGAAGCCTTTGCCATTCGAACTTGCCGTGGTATTTGTTAAAGCAATTTTACCGTAGAAAACAAAAAGGGCGGACATTGCACCCCAAGCGCAACCCGTCCCAATTACCAATATACCAATTACCAATCCCTATTCGCTCTTCTCGCTAATCTGCACCCCAAGGGTATTAAAGCCTGAGTCAACATATAAAACTTCACCCGTAATGTGAGTGGATAGATCAGAAGCAAGGAACACCGCAGAGTTGCCCACATCTTCGATAGTGACGTTCTCGCGCAAGGGAGCCATATCTGCGAAGTGTTTGTACATATCGCGGAAGCCGCCTACACCCGCCGCCGCCAACGTGCGGATGGGTCCCGCCGAAATTGCATTGACGCGAATCTTTTGAGGACCGAGATCATATGCCAAATATCGGGTGGATGCTTCCAACGCGGCTTTTGCCACGCCCATCACATTATAGAATGGCACAACTTTTACCGACCCATAATAGGTGAGACACATGACCGACGCGCTCGGGTTCATGATCGGCAGGAAGGCATGCGTCAACGCCACGAGTGAAAACGCGCTGATCTCCAGTGCGTTCTTGAAACCGTCACGGCTGGTTTCGTGAAACGGTCTGCTTAATTCATCGCGCCCCGCAAACGCCACCGAATGAACCAGCACATCAATTTTGCCAAAATGTTTCGCGGCTTTTTCAACCGTCGCGGCGATGTGTTCGTCGCTGGTCACGTCACATTCTTCGACCCATTTGCAATCCACTTGTTCGGCGAGCGGCTTCACGCGGCGTTCAAGAATCTCGCCCGCGTAACTGATTCCGATGTTTGCGCCCTCGCGTTTGAATGCCTGCGTGATTCCCCACGCAATCGACTTGTCATTTGCAAGACCAAAAATAAGTGCGTTCTTACATTCCAATAATCCCATAAAGTTTCTCCTCGATATTTGTCATTGCGAGGAGGTGTTCGCCCCGACGACACTTGCGCCGCGCGCTAGTGCGGTGAGCAATCTCCGCTTAAACAGGAGATTGCTTCGCCAAAGTGCGGCTCGCAATGACATTATTTTTTGACTGAAAATCGCCAGGGTTTAGTCAGCCACGGCTCTGGTGTTTTGTTTAAACCCACGCGGACGCCAATGGTCACGCTTTTTTCTGGGATGAATTGCCCCGCTTCGATCCATAACCCTGAGCCTGTTTCTGTCAAATTGACATTGTTCTCGCTTTTGGTGATTCCCAGAGCCTGAGTCAGTTTCCCAGGTCCCAGCGTATCGCGCCCGCCGCGTCTCCCCATCATAACCTCGATTCCCTCAATTGGCTGTATCGCGCGGATTAATACCGCCGCAGGGAATCCTTCCTGCTCAGTGACCGCATTCAGCATCCAGTGATTGCCGTAAGTGAAATACACATACGCATGTCCCGGCGGACCAAACATTGGCGCAGTGCGAATGGTTCTGCCAGCCTTGGCGTGACTGGCGAGATCATCAAAACCAAAATATGCCTCGGTCTCAGAGATGATACCGACCAATTTCACGCCATCCAAAATCCGCACCAAGCGCGCACCGAGCAATTCGCGTGCAACGGTCAATGTGGGGCGGTCATAAAATTTAGGCTGGAGAATCATTTTCTATCTTGTTGGCAAGTTTGAAAGTTGAAAGGTTAAAACCTGTAAACAAGTTATTTGAACCTTTGGTCTCGCTGAAGCGTCAGCCTTAAACCTTCTTCCAGTTTGATGGACGGAGTGAAGCGCAGTTTCTCTTTTGCTAAATTCAAATCTGCTTTCATGCGCGAGACGCCGCCAGATGTCTGGGCGTTGTAGACTACGTTGGCGTTGCTGTTTGTCACATCCAATACAACGCGGATCAAATCCTTGACCGAAGTTTCCACCCCTGAACCGACGTTGATGACCAATCCATTGATATTCGGCGCAGTGGATGCGGCGACCATTGCGCTGACAACATCGTCCACATAAATATAATCACGGGTTTGGTTTCCATCGCCGTGAGCCACCAATGTCCCGCCGCGTTGGGCTTGTCGCAGGTAATGTGGCACAACGGGTGGGTGGGAGGGCGGCAGGTGTTGACCTGGTCCATAGGCGTTGAAAATTCTCAGGCTGACGGTTTCGATTTTCCATAATCCGCCAATCGTGCGGACGTAATATTCCGCGGCGAGCTTGGAGACGGCATACGGTGAGCGCGGATTCGGGGTGGCAGTCTCTATCAGTGTAGAGGAACCCAAGTCGCCGTACACAGCCCCAGACGACGCCAGAACGACGCGTTTGACTCCCACGTCGCGGATGGCTTCCATCAGCGCCACAGTCCCGCCAACGTTGACTGCGTTATAGTCGCGTGGATATAAAATGGATTCCTGCACCGAAACACGCGCCGCGAGGTGATAGACTACGTCCACATCCTGAAGCAAGGTCCATAACTTGGGACGGTCATTGACATCCCCGCGCGTAAAGTGGACGTCGGGCGCAAGGGCTTGAGGGTCGCCAGTGGAGAGGTCATCGAGTCCGCGCACTTGATGTCCTTCGCGGGCGAGATAATTTGCAAGGGAAGAGCCGAGGAATCCCGCGGCTCCGGTGATTAAAAAGTTCATAAAAAGATTATACTCGTAATATTGGTGCCAGTTTTTGATTGACGCGCGCAGAGTAGTGTGTTATTTTATATGCAGTAGTAAACGGTAGGTTACGTTGGTTTGAAGAACAGCCACAGCTCACGGTTTGACCGTGAGCTGTTTTGTTTTGACCTCCGATGGAACAAACAGATTTACCCAAATTCTTTTTTCAATTGCCAAAGGAGGCAAAAAATGTCTGATCGTATAACTGGTACAGTAAAGTGGTTCAATGGTGACAAAGGCTTCGGCTTCATCGAGCGCGAAGGCGGAGCGGACGTGTTCGTCCATTTCTCTGCCATTCAAGGTGATGGTTTCAAAAACCTCACCGAAGGACAGAAAGTTGAATTCGTTGTTGAAAAAGGACCGAAAGGTCCCCAGGCAACGAACGTCACCGTTCTGAGCTAATCACAATAAAGAGCCTGATGCGAAAGCGTCAGGCTCTTTTGATTCATAAATAAAGGTATAAAACCCGCCTCTTATTGAGGCGGGTTACTTGCCACTACCAACTTCCCACTTTTTGACAACCTGTGCATATGCTCGCCCCAAATCTCTTGCGGATAGATAATTGCGTTCGTCCCGGGGAGTTGTTCCATGGACAAGCCTGTATTCAAATCAATGCCAACTTGTTGATAGGCCTTGTAGATCAATTGACTGCAATAAAAAGCGTCCTCGGTCTCGGCGTTGAGGAAGTTTAGGTTGTATGGTTTGCCGATCTGCGCGAGACAATAACTCGCGACGATGGTTCGCATTTGGGCTTCCTCTTCTTCGGAGAGACCTTGACCCTCCAGCGGGGAAGCGATGCCGTAGAAGGTGTCAAACAACAGTCCGCGCTGACGTGCCATGCGTTCCGTGTCCCATTTAGAATTGGGCATATCAAATGCGATCACGCCGCGCGAACCGGCTTCGATGCAGCGTCCTCCGGGACCGACGTACATCATCACATGATCCACATCACCGGGCACGAGACGCCCCACCAGACGCCAGAATTCACCCGGTAGAATATCGGGTTTGCCGTTACTTGTGCAGATAATGTCGCCTGTTTGGATTGCCAAGCCTTCGATTTCAAATGTATGGATCATATTTCACCATGTTCATTATACGGGGAATTAACAAAAATGTTTCAAACTAAAACCCGCCTCACATGAGACGGGTTTACTTTTTACTTTTTACCGAACTTACCTGCTTTTCCTCGGTGCAAGTCTATTTCTTCCATAGCTCTTTGGCGTGGGAGCGGGGCGCGGAGGACGGCGTGAGTCTTCTCGTGGAGCGCCTCTGCCTCGGGCTTCGCTAGCAGCTCTTGGCGGGGCGGCTGCGGTATAGTCGAATTCTTCAAGAGTCTCGCGTTTAATCGGTCCAGCCATGATGCGTTCGAGAATTCGGATCATGTCGTTGTCTTCGGGCGTGACCAAAGTAAAAGCGTCACCTGTGCGTTCTGCGCGGCCAGTGCGCCCAATGCGGTGGATGTATGCGTCGGCGGTATCGGGCATGTCATAGTTGATGACGTGCGAAATGCTTTCAACATCCAGACCGCGCGCGGCAATGTCGGTGGCGACCATGATTTGATGCGTGCCATCCTTGAAGCCCTTGAGCGCAGATTGGCGTTGTCCCTGCGAACGGTCGCCATGCAAACTCGTGACCTTGTGTCCGGCGCGCTCAATTTGCTGCGCCACTTTTTGTGCGCGGTATTTGGTACGGGCGAAGATCAGCACGGAATTGGTATCCGTTTTTTTGAGCAGCGCCAGCAGCAACTGCGACTTCAAATGCGGCGGCACAGGATACAGCGCGTGTGTAACCGTTTTTGCGGGACGGCTGATGCCCATCGCGATCTTCTGCGGATTCTTAAGTGAACTCGCAGCGAGAAGTTCCACTTCAGATGGGAACGTCGCCGAGAACAACATGGTTTGTCGCTGCGTTGGCAAAGCCTTGATGATACGCTTCACGTCAGGCAGAAAACCCATGTCGAACATACGGTCAGCTTCATCCAGCACAAGCGTTTCGATTTTTCCCAGCCGCGCATGACCTTGATTGTAGAGATCCAGAAAACGACCCGGGCAAACGATCAGGATTTCAGCGCCATCGCGCAGTGCCTTGACTTGGGGCGCGGGTCCCACTCCCCCGTAGATGGTTGCGCTCCTTAGCTTGGTCCCAGCTGAGAGAGCCTTCACGACATCGTGAATTTGCTCAGCCAGTTCACGCGTCGGAGTGACGATCAGCACGCGCGTCACATTGCGTGGACCATCGAAGAGAAGTCTATGTAAGATGGGGAGGACGAATGCAGCGGTCTTGCCTGTGCCTGTTTGTGCGGTACCGATAATGTCGCGTCCGCGAAGTGCGGCGGGAATTGCGGCTTCCTGAATGGGCGTGGCGAATTCGTAGCCAGCCTTTTTGATTCCCACCATGAGGCGCGAATCGAGATTAAATTGTTCGAAGTTCAAAGTATTCCTTTTTTTCAGAAGTCTATCAATGTTGGGAAAGTGAGCGAATGCTCAAATAAAAACAGCGCGGACTGCTGATCTAGTGAGTCAGCGGATTTGTAATGTGTAAATCAGGGACTCGATAAGTTGGTTGAAAAGATTATAGCACTGAAAAGAACCAATTTTGGTCTTTTATGCCTAACAAAATTTTAAGCAAGGAATAGCACTGCAACTCCGCAGATGGCGAGCATAGTGCCGGCGATGGCTTGCCAGCCAACTTTTTCTTTGAAGACAAAATAGCTGATCGGGAGCACGATTACTGGCGGGAGCGCCATCAGTGTACTGGCAACCCCAACCTCTGCATGCTGCACCGCCAGCAGGGAAGCGGACACGCCAAGCACAGGTCCAACCAAAGCGCCGAGCGCGAGAAGCGGCAGAACTTTCGGTTGTTCGCGAACTGTTGTAATCGTCCCTTTTGCCTGTCTTTGAATGCCTGCCCCCACCCAAATGAAAATTACGGCGGCAAGCATACGGATGGCGTTCGCTTGGAATGGAGAAAAATCCCCCGTCATCCCCTGTTTGGAAAGGACAAATCCAACTGCCTGCCCAAGCCCTGCCAGCACGCCAAAGATCACGCCGCGACGTGTGTGTCCGTGCGGCGTGTTAGCAGGTTCTTTATGCGACATGACCACCCAGCCGATTCCCGCAAGCGCAAGGACAATGCCTGTTATTTGCAGTGGGGTGAGTGTCTCGCCGAAGAAAACCCAGGCAATAATTGAAGCGAAGATCGGGGCGAGGCTCAATAACAAACTGCCGAGTCGGGGTCCCAGCGAAACAAGTGCTTGAAACAGGAAGGCATCGCCGAGTGAAAGTCCGATCACACCGGAGAGGCTTAACCACATCCAACGCGAAGAACCTGCTGAAAACGGCAGCGGCTCACGAAAGAGAATGAGGTTTATGACGACAAGGTATATCAATGCAAATAAGAGCCGCATGCGGTTAGTCACTTGTGAACCAACCATGCGCCCGGTCTTTGTAAAAATGATCGCTGTCATCGCAAAGAAGAAGGATGTTGCAAGCCCTGCAATTTCACCTATAAGTTTCATGTTTCTCCATTCCTGTAGACGTAGGTGACAGTCACTTTCGTGAAGCGGGTGACTGTCACCTGTAATACTATACGCCCGGCTGATTTGTATTTTCTTTCTTCAATTCACTTCTCGTCAATACCACCACCGCAACCAGAATCAATCCGCCGCCGACCATGACGATGGGCAGTAATTTCTCGCCAAACAGCCACGCCGCAAGTAGAACGGTGACAACTGGTTCCAGGGTTGAGAGCATCGCTGCGTTTGTGGGACCAACTATTTCAAGCCCTGCTAAAAATGTGGCAACGGGAATAATGGTTGAGAAGATGATCATGCCTAGCATGGCAAGCCAGCCTGAGTTACTTGCGGGAAAATGTGCACCGTTGGCGAGGGTTAATATCCCATAGACCATGCCAGCAGATGCAAAAATGATCGCTGAAGATTGCACAGCCGAGACATGCTTCATCACGTTCGTGCCGACGATGATGTAAACTGAATAAATCAATGCGGCGGCAATTGCCATCATTGCGCCGATGAGTTGTCCGCCATTTGGGTCAACGGTCAGGGCACAGCCGATAAGTCCGAGAACCAGCGCGATGACTTGTATCGAAGTTACTTTTTCATGGAGGACAAGCACCGAAAGGATGAATACGAACATTGGGTAGAGATACAAAAGCAGGGCAACCAACCCAGCAGACGCATATTTGATGGCGGACAAATATAGGAAGGATTGACCGACGTATCCCAATGCACCCATGCCAATGAGTTGGATGAAAATCTTTCGGCTTGGAAAATGCTCCTTGCGCAGTAACAGGATCAAGGTCATGAAAAGAGCCGAGATGCCGAAGCGAATGAAGAGTACGGTGAAGGTGTCCATTCCATCCGCGTAGGCATATCTCCCAAAAATGGCGAGAGTCCCAAAGGAGGCGGCGGAGATAGCGATGAGCAGGATGCCGATGAGTCGTTTCATTTTATCCAATCATGTTTTGCAGAAATGCGCGGATTTGGCTTGCGGTCTCGTTCCACGCGGGTTGTTGAATGTAACGCCTGCGCGCGTTGAGCGAAAGTTCGGTGAGCAGGTTTTGATCAGATAAGAGTTGTGAAATATGCGTTGCGAGTGTTACTGAGTCATTTGGATCAATGAGATAACCAGTTTTTTTGTGTTCAATAATTTCACCCGCCGCGCCAGCCGTTGTGCCGATAGCGGGTAGACCGAATGCCATGCCTTCGAGATAGACAATCCCGAAACCTTCATAGCTCGATGGGACGATCAACACGTGCGCTTGCTCAAGTTTTTGCTTGAGTGGTTCATTGTCGAGTGCGCCGTGAAATTGGACGATGGACGATAGACCATTGACCTTGGTGAACTCTTGCATTTGTTTGGCATACTTGGGATCGGTGGATAAAGAGCCAATAATATCTACTTTGACTTTTGACCTTTGACTTTTGACTGTCTCAAGAAGTGTATGAATTCCTTTGCGTTCGATGATGTTGCCGAGAAATAAAATCCTCAGTTCTTTGGATTTACATCTTTCAGCGATTTCATTTTCTGAAATTGCTTCGCCAAACCTGTCAGTGGGCGGGTAGGCTACGACTGACGGTTTGCCATTCCCTATTAAACTATTCACCACGCCCTTTGTCGTCTGCGAATTGAAAATAAATCCGCCCACGCTTTGCAGATATTTCTTCTCAACCACGCGATAAAGATCATTTTTCCATTTCGGGCGCAACTCGGAACATCGCAGGTGATGGACAAGCGAAATAATAGGGTAGGGATGTTTTCCAAGATTGGCGGCGATCAGCGACGGATGATTGAGTTCATCTTGAATTAGGATGTCGAACCTCTGGAGTCCGACAGCTTGCTGTCGGGTTTTCGAGTGTCTGAACCAAAAATTGTCCGTCAGATGCGCCGCATAATTTCGCCACGGCAGGGAAATGATTTCAACTGTATCGCCTTGCGCACGCAAATACTCAACCAGTTTGCGATCATATAAATATCCGCCGCTAAGCGTGTCAAGCGAGTCGTAAATTACGAGACCAATTTTCATTGAGTTTAAACGTTGGAAAGTTTGAAAGTTGACAGGTTAAACCTTCCAACCTGCTAACTTGCCGACCTGTTAACCGAATACGCCGCCCACGCGTTCTCATGCTCCCACAACACAACCTTGAGCGCGGAGATATTTTTTGCTTTGATTCTTTCGCTCAATGTTGTGGCGAGTATTCGCGAGAAATTTTCAATGGATGGATTCAAACCTGCGAACTCAGGTCTTTCATTGAGCATTTGCTCCTTGTAATAATTGACCGTATCATCGAGATGTTTTTCCACATCTACAATATCCACCAGATATCCGTGTTGGTCAAGTTCACTGCCTTCGAGCTGCAACTCAAGGATGTAATGATGCGAGTTGGGGAAGTTTTCTGGTCCCCAGTCTCCGCCGATTAAGAAATGGCGTGCGATGAAATTGCGGCGAACTGCAAGGGTGTACATGGGTGTGCTCCAGTGTCAGGGATTAGATTGTGTAATCGAAAATTACTTGTATCGTTTCCTGCGGATTTTCATCCAGCAGTTGATATGCCTTGTCTGCATCATTCAACGAAAATCTGTGCGTGATCCATTTCTCAGGTTTGATTCGTTCGAGCGCCCTCCACACCACCTCGAAGCGCCGTGACTTATCCCACCTGCCAGATAATTCGGGTGAAATCGTGCTCACTTGCGAAGCGATCAGTTTAATCCGCGAGCGGTGAAATGCGCCGCCGAAGTCGATCTCTGCCCGTTTTTGCCCGTACCACGAGCCGATGACGATCCGTCCGCTGAAGGTGGTCAAGGCAATCGCGTCGTTTAAAGCGGAAGGAGAGCCGCTCAATTCAAAAACCAGATCAAACGCGTCAAAGGTCGAATGCCTGTCCTCCCGAAAAAGCATCGGGACAACGTGAGTTTTATCGATGGGTCGAAGGTCATTTGGCGCGAGACTTTTTACTTCTAACTTTTTACTTTCAACCTGCAACGCACTTCTCCTCAACTCAAAATTATCCACTGTGACCAAACTCTCCAGTGGAAATTCACTTAATAAAGAAGCAGTTAATAATCCAACCACACCCTGTCCCAAGACCAAAACCCTCTCGCCTAAAATCGGCGCGCCGTCCTGGACTAAATTAACAGCGGTTTCCATGTTTGGGAGAAAACAGGCGGTTTCGGGGCATAGAGAATCGGGAATAAGAATTAAAGATGAACGCTCCGCGTGAATTATGAAGGATGAAGCGTGCGGATGAAATGCAAATACCAGTTTATCTACCATTTCCCGATTTACCAATTTGCCAACTTCCACTACTCGCCCCACACATGCATATCCATACGCCAGCGGATAATTCAAGTCACTGCTCACGCCATCGTGCAGGTCAGCGATATGTGGAAACTGTCCGCGATAGACCAGCATCTCCGTCCCGGCGCTGATGGCAGAGCAGATGGATTCAACAAGCACCTCATCTTCTTTCAGAACGGGCAAGGTTGATTCGCAAATCTCAACTTTTTGGGGCGCAGTGAAAAACAGGTTTTGAACTTTTGGCATAATCCGAGTTTACCGCTTGTTGCATAATTTACCAAACCCATTGGCAGAATTTACAAGTAAAAATCATAGCTTCAATTTAGTTACATGTATCAGGCTTGCGTGCGGTACTCTGTAACATAAAAGCAGACAGCTACCTCATGAGGTGGCTGTCTGCTTTTATGTTTGGATTATCTTAACGCTGGAGGCTTGGGCGGATAATTAGGAATGTCGCGCCGAAACTCATAGTTTTTCATGATCGCTTCGATTACCGTGTTTTGTTCAGGTGTAACTTCCTTGAATTCAAACCCGATGTTGAAAAACTCCGGGCTTATATCTTGTTGATGCCACGCCACGCGGGCAGGTAATGTAATACGTGATATAGTAGCGGCTAACAATTCAGGCAATTCAATGGCAAGCGTGAGCTCTGTATTTTCTGGTATGGGCTTTTCACCAATTACCATCGCTCCATGGTGATGCAAGTCACCCAGATACCCAAGCAAATTACCGCCATACAGGTCGAATACCTGTGAGTATGCCATCAAATTCTTGCGTTCTAAATTTCGCCGTTCCTGCATAAGCGCTCCTTCTCTTTAGTTTAGCATAAACAGACCTTCAAAGAGTATTGCGGTTTTATGGTAAAAATACCCATGCGATGGATATATATTTCCCCTCATTTGGATGACGCCGTTCTTTCTGCAGGCGGTCTTATCTTCGAGCAAACCCGTGCGGGCATGGATGTGGAAATCTGGACGTTTATGTGCGGCTTCCCCACCACTGAAGAACTTTCCCCCTTTGCGCAGGTAACTCATTATCTGTGGGGCATTCCTACGGCAGCAGAGGTAATTACCGCCCGCCGCGCAGAAGATATAAAAGCGGCCAGCATTGTTGGCGCAAAAACCGTCCACTTTGATTTTTTGGATTGTATCTATAGGCGCGGCAAAAATGGAGACTGGCTCTACTCAGATGTCTTTGTCCCTCCACATGAGGACGATGAGGATTTACCCGCTCGAATGGCAGAATCCATTTCCGCGCACCTCAAGTCTACCGACCAATTGGTCTGCCAACTTGGGCTTGGTTCACACCTTGACCATGTCCTCGTGCGCCGCGCCGTGGAATTACTCCAGCATCCCGTCCTTTATGATGTGGATATTCCTTACCTGTTTAATCACCCTGCCGAATTGGTGCCAAAAACTGCTGGGATGAAGCCAAAAACCCACAGAATAACCGATTCAGGCGTCAGGGTATGGCAGGATGCGGTTGCCGCCTACGAATCCCAGCTCAGCGGCTTGTTTGATAATCCAGAAGCAATGCGGACACAAATCCAACAATATTGGTCTGAATACATTGGGATTCGCTTGTGGTCTTCTGCCTAGACAAATATTGTCATACTTTTGGTACTTGAAACTCGTTTTGAATTATGATATAGTAATGCCGATTTTCCGGACGATACCACCGGAAACTTTTTAATAACTTGCATCTCTGCTCCAGGGATGCAAAATTCTATATAGCAGGACATTACTATGCCAACCAATTTCCTTACCAAAGAGGGCTTTCAAAAACTTCAAGAGGAACTGGATCATCTACGCACCGCCAAAAGACAGGAAGTTGCCGAACGTTTGCACGAGGCTATGGAGGGTGGGGAACTGATCGAAAATGCTGAATACGAAGCTGCCAAAAATGAGCAGGCTTTTGTCGAAGGTCGTATTCAGGAATTAGACCTGTTGCTTGCCACCGCGCAAATTATCGAAGAAAATGGCAAAGGCAAGAAGCGTGACGCGATTCAAGTTGGCTCAAAGGTGACCATTAAAGAAGGCAACTTTGAGGCTGAGACATTTACTATCGTTGGCGCGGCGGAAGCCAACCCGCGTGAGGGCAAGATCTCAAACGAATCGCCGATTGGCAAAGCCATTTTAGGTCATAAGTTGGGTGATGTTGTGAAGGTGGAAACCCCCGGCGGCACCTACAATGTTAAGATCATGAAAGTCGGATAATCATTACAGGACGCGACTTCCAGCCCCGCGTGCCTATGCCCGCGGGGCTTTTTTTATCAAATGAAAGACCCTAAAGGTTTTCCCTCTTCGAGGACTTCGCAAAACCTTTAGGGTCTAATCACCAGAAGGTAAATCGTCATGGCAGAATATACAACCCTTGAAAAAATCCGTTTGCAGAAAATCGAAGAACTCCGCGCAGAGGGAATTGACCCATATCCCACACGCGCCGAGCGGACTCATACCAGCGCTCAAATCATCGCAGAATTTGAATCTGCCGAGGTTTCGACACGCTCAACCACCGATGCTGCGCCTGATTCACTACCGGAAATAAAAGCCACTCTCGCTGGGCGTATCCGCGCCATCCGCGCGATGGGCAAGGTTTCATTTGCTCATATTGAAGATATGGGCGGCAAGATTCAGTTATTCTTCCGCTCCAACGAACTGGGCAAGGAGCGCGTGGATTTTTTCAATAAGATGTTCGACCTGGGCGATTTTATCCAGGCTTCGGGCGTGATGTTCCGCACCAAGACGGGCGAGATTACGCTCCACGTCCACGCCTTCAAACTGCTTGCCAAATCTGTCACTCCTTTGCCCGCTGACAAGGATGTGACCCAGGAAGACGGCACGGTCATCCGTTACGCCGGACTTGATTCGTCTGAATTGCGCGCGCGTCAGCGTTACGCCGACCTGGCAGTCAACCCGCATGTGCGCGAGAATTTCCGCAAGCGCGCCACGTTGATCAGAGCATTGCGCTCCTTCCTCGACGACCATGATTTCCTCGAAGTGGAAACTCCGATCTTGCAGCCGTTGTATGGCGGCGCAGCGGCGCGTCCATTTGTGACGCATCACAACGAACTTGAGCAGGATATGTATTTGCGTATTTCGTTTGAGTTGTATCTTAAGCGTTTGCTGGTTGGTAACCTGGAGCGCGTCTACGAAATTGGACGTGACTTCCGCAACGAAGGCGTTTCGTTCAAACATAATCCTGAATTCACGCAGCTTGAATTTTATTGCGCCTACGCCGATTATTTGCAGGTGATGGAATTGACCGAGCAAATGGTCGCCTTCGCCGCTGAAAAAGTGACCGGCTCCACAACGGTCAAATTTGGTGAGCACGAATTGGAATTCAAGCCGCCGTGGAAGCGCGTGGAAATGCGCGTGGGCATTCTCGAAACCAGCGGTATTGACATCGCCGAACACAAGACCGCCGATGAATTGTTCAAAGCCATCGCGGCCAAACATGGCAACAAGACTCCCGATCCAAAATCCACGCGCGGCAAGATGATCGACTTCCTGCTGGGCGAATTCCTCGAGCCGACCTTGATCCAGCCGACCTTCCTCTACAACTATCCGCGTGATATTTCGCCGCTGGCAAAATCCATTCCTGGTGATGCGCTGACCGTGGAGCGTTTTGAAGGCTACGTGGCTGGCTTTGAGTTGTGCAACGCTTTCACCGAGCTGAACGATCCGCTCGATCAGGAGCAGCGCTTCCTCGAAATGGGACGTGACTACACCGACGACGAAGAAGAGAAGCATCCGCTGGATGAAGATTATCTGCGTGCCATGCGCTACGGAATGCCCCCGAACGGCGGCTTCGGCATGGGCGTGGATCGCCTCGCCATGCTGCTGACGAACAAACATTCCATCCGCGAAGTGTTGCTCTTCCCTGCGTTACGCAAGGAAGACTAAAATAACTTATAACGTCCCACAGGTTTAATGAGACAGGCTGACTGTCCAACAAAAACCTGCGGGACGTTTCCATTCAAAGAATCCTATGAACAAAAAAACAACTCTTATCCTCGGCGATATTCTTGCCATTGCCATTCTGACCGTCATCGGGTTTGCCACGCATGGCGAATTCAGCTTTTCCTTTCTCGTGCGCATGGGGACAACGTTTTTCCCCGTGTTGGTTAGTTGGTTTCTAGCCGCCACCTGGGTTGACCTATTTGACGAGCGGGTGATTTCCCATCCCCAATTGTTTTGGCGTATTCCGCTTGCCATGCTTTTTGCCGCGCCGTTGGCTGTCATTTTGCGCGCCGCTTTATTGCACAGCGCCGCCCAACCTCTTTTTGCGCTCATCCTCGGCAGTACGAATGCGCTGGGCATGTTAGTCTGGAGAGGAATATTTTTTCTTGTTGCGCGGAAGATGGGAAAATAAAATGTGACGCAAGATTCCATCTGCATATAATATAAGCGGGTAAAATAGTGATATGGACGAAATTGCGCTCGTACAATCTGCACAAAGCGGGGACTTGGATTCTTTCAACACGCTTATTCTTAATTATCAAGACCGCGTTTTTAATACCGCGCTTCGCATTCTCGGTGATGAAGACATTGCGGAAGATGCGGCACAGGAAGCATTTATTTCTGCGTTCCGTAGTATTTCTACTTTTCGCGGCGGCTCATTCAAAGCTTGGCTTTTGCGGACTGTAACCAATGCCTGCTACGATGAACTGCGCCGCCAGAAGCGACGTCCCACCACTCCACTCGAACCCGAAACAAAGGATGGCGACGAGATGGATTCTCCGCGCTGGATGGCTGACCCCAACATGACCCCCGCAGAAAAATTCGAAGCGGATGAACTTGAACATGCCATTCAACATTGCCTCGACGCTCTTCCAACAGACTTCCGCACCGTGGTCGTGCTTGCCGATATTCAAGGCATGGATTACAGCGAAGTAGCGACTGCCGCCCGCGTTCCACTTGGTACGATCAAGAGCCGCCTTGCGCGTGCGCGTTTGCGATTGCGCGAATGCTTGCGCGGCTTTGAGGAACTTTTACCCTCATCTTTCCGTCTTGAAGGGGAAAGAACCTCATGAAAAATTTCCGCGATATTGAACTCCTCTCTTCTTATTTGGATGGACAACTCAGCCCATCTGAATCTGCGCGACTCGAATCACGCCTCTCCTCTGACCCTGAGCTTGCATCCGCTTTCAGCGACATTCGCGCCGCTCGGAGTATTCTCCGCAAACTTCCGTCGCGCAAAGCCCCGCGTAATTTCACATTGACCCGTCAAATGGTGGGACTCAAGCCACCTTTGCCGCGTTCGTATTCCTTCTTCCGTTTTTCAACTGCATTCGCAACAGTTCTCTTAATGCTCATATTTACTGCTAATGCGTTGACGCAAATCCCGCTAAGTTTTGGCGCATCTGCGCCTGCACCCGTTGCCCAGGAGGCGTATGGAATAGGTGGCGGACCCGCCGCGACCGAAGCGCCAGTCGCTACTGAAGCCCCGGCTGCTGTTGAGGCTCCTTCCCTGGCGATGGAACCCATGCCCACTGCCAGCGCGGATTCTGCGGCGACGGAATTGCCTGCCTCCAAAGAGGCGGGACCTGCGTCAGGATCACAGGATCAACCTCCAGTTCAGAATCAGGCGCTAACCGAATCAGTCCCGCAGGAGCAGTCCCGTTCCCAAAATCAAGCGCTGATTCCCGGCATCTGGCAAATCGCCTTGCTGACTCTGGGATTAACCAGCGGATTGATCATGTTCCTGCTGCGTCGGTCTGCAACGCAAAAATGGAAATAATTTTCCAATGGCTAAACATAGTCACATAAAATTTTGCCCGTGCTGCGCGGCTGAAGTGGCGTACATTGATAAGTTTGACATGGTGCGCCCGGTTTGCCCGCAATGCGGCTGGATTTATTTTCAGGATCCAAAAGTTGCGGCGGCTGTCTTGGTGGAAAAGGACGGTCGCGTTTTATTGGTGCGGCGTGTGTACGAGCCTTTTTGCGGACTGTGGACATTGCCTGCGGGCTTCGTCAACGGCGGCGAAGACCCTGCCGAGGCGGCGGCGCGTGAATGTTTGGAAGAGACAGGCTTGCGCGTGCGCGTGACGCGCGTGCTGGATGTGATCTCAGGCAAAGAGCATGAGCGCGGCGCAGATTTCATCATCGTCTATCACGCCGAACTCGTCAGCGGTGAATTGGCTGCCGCAGACGATGCTGATGCGGCCGAGTGGTTTGTGCGTGAAGACCTGCCGCCGCTGGCGTTCAAGGCTACGCAACAAATGTTGGGGAAAATATAAACCCGGACTGCAAACATCAATTGCAGCTTTTTGTCAATATGACCCATGTATCTTTTTATTTGTTTAATTTTGGTGTATGCTTATAAAAATTCACTATTAAAAAAGGAGAGAAAATCATGAAGTCACAGTATCGTATGTTGTTTGGTTTTGTTGTCTTGTTATTAGCTGTGAGTTTGGCGTGTAAATTTGGGGGTTCTCAAACTCCCACACAGGCGCCTGCTACTGAAGCACCACCTGTTGTGGCGTCGCCTGAACAGTCAACGCCTGAACAGTCAACACAGGGAGAGACTCCCGCTGCCACTGAGCCGCCCGCTCAGACATCTGCGCCGGATTTCTTCACCGAGGAATTTGATGGCGACATTAGCAATTGGACCTACTTTACGAGCAAGAACGATACAACCGCTGATGACAGCGGAGTTGAGCCTACTTCCGATAATGGTTTTCTGGTATTGGACCTCACCAAGTATTTGAATGTTTATGTTATGTACGATCCTTATACATATACCAACGTTCAATTGGACGCGCGCGTGGAAAATCGCGGCACAAATAACAATAACATAAATCTTGTCTGCCGCTCTTCCAAAGAAGGGTGGTACGAGATATCCATTGCCAATAATGGTTTGTATTGGCTATATGCCTATGATGGGGTCAAGGGTAGTTATGCCAAATTGGCTGATGGCGGGTCGAATAAGATTAAGTCAGGTAAGGAAGTGAATGAATATACTTTCATTTGCAATGACCGTAATTTGATCCTTAAAATTAATGGCATTGAAACTACCAGATATACTGACAATCAATTTGTTTTTCGCGATGGACAAGTGGGTATTGGCGCTTCATCTTTTAAAGATGTGCCAGTCAAGGTTGAATTTGACTGGGTAAAGATCAGCCAGCCATAAACTGTGTGGTAGTACGGATATAAAAAGGGACTGGAGAAATCCAGTCCCTTTTTTATTGCCTCTAAAAATGCTACAATAACTTTATGATTGACCTTCGTCCCTCCCCGATTGCAGGTACTTGGTACGATGGCAGCGCCAAAATTCTTGCCGCCCACGTGGATGGATATCTCAACGAAGCCCAACTCCCCAAACTCAATGGAAATATTATCGCCGTCATCGCGCCGCACGCGGGTCACATCTACTCTGGCGCAGTCGCCGCGCACGCCTTTGCCACGCTGCGTGGACTCACTCCCGACCTGGTTGCCGTCCTCTCGCCGTTTCATAGTCTCGCGCCGTATTCGCTGATCACGACCAAACATCAAGCCTACTCCACTCCACTGGGAAATATCGAAGTGGATCAATCTGCGCTCGCAGAGTTGCAAACCCATCTTGATCTTCCCATCACCGCCATTGTAAACGATAAAGAACACTCGCTCGAAATCGAACTTCCATTTTTACAGCGCGTCCTTAAAAACGAATTCAAACTTTTGCCGATCATGATCCGCGCGCAGGAAGCCGACATTGCGAAAAAACTTGGTATTGCCCTCGCGCAGACTCTCAAAAATAAAAACGCGCTCATTGTCGCCTCCACCGACCTCTCTCATTTTTACGATCAGCAAACCGCCAAAATACTTGACGAAGAAATGCTCAAGCGTTTTGAGTCTTTCGACCCCGACTCCATTTTTGAAGCCGAGTACATGGGCGTGGGATTTGCCTGTGGTCACGCCGCTGTCGCGTCCATGCTCTGGGCGGCGCGCGAACTCGGCGCAGACAAAGTCCAAATCCTAAAATACGCCACCTCAGGCGATGTCACAGGGGATCATTCGTCCGTCGTCGGCTACGGCGCGGCGGTGGTATTGGGCTAAACCTCCGAGGTTTTTAAGACCTCAGAGGTTTTATAATGAAAGCATGTTTGCCCGCGTCGCCATTAACGTCCCCACCATCACAACCCTATTCGATTATTCCATTCCATCGGAACTCCTTCCGCAAATTCAGGCGGGATGTTTGATTACCGTGCCTTTTGGGAATCAAACGGTGCAGGGGATTATCGTCCAACTGCTGGATTCTCCCGCGGTGGAGAATCCCAAGCCGATCCTTGACCTGCTCGACCCTGCCCCCGTTCTGACTCAGCCCCTGCTTGATCTTGCCATTCGTCTGGCAGAGTCTACGCTCAATCCGCTGGCATCCATCATCAGCCTCATGCTGCCCACGGGTTTGAGTCAACAGGCAGATGTTCAGTATTCAGTGGTCAGTAATCAGTTATCAGTTACCAGTGATCAGTCGCCTGTGACAAAGCGATTGCTCAATTTATTAAAAGAACGCGGCGCATTGCGCGGACGTCAAATCGATTCACACTTTGCCAAAATAGACTGGCGCAAGACTGCATCGGTGCTGGTCAAAAAGGGAATCCTTTCCTCGAAGCATGTTTTGCCTGCCCCACGCGTCAGACCAAAATATCTGCGTGTTGCCCAACTCTCAGTCCCGCCCGAAGAAGCCGACGCAGAGATGCCCAACCTCGGCACAAAGCAGACTCTTGCGCGTCGTCAAGGCGCGTTGCGATTCTTAATCCAACAGCCAGAAGCTATCAACCTTTCATGGGTCTACGCCGAAACAGGCTGCAACCTCGCCGACTTGCAGGAACTCGAAGAGCGCGGCTTGATCCGCTTGTTCGAAAGTGAAATCTTCCGTGACTCGCTCGATAGAGTCGGCAGGCAAGTAAACGCAGAACCAAATATAGAGCCTCTCGAACTCACCCCTGAACAAGTCGTTGCTTTGGAAGAAATCACTAATGCAATGGCACAACCATTCATCATTCATCATTCATCCTTCATCCTTTATGGTGTCACCGGCTCCGGCAAAACCGAAATCTATCTGCGCGCCGCCGAAGAGACCATTAAACGCGGCAAGCAGGTCATTATCCTCGTGCCCGAAATCGCGTTGACCCCGCAAGCGGTGCGCCGTTTTCTCGCGCGCTTTCCTGGTCAGGTGGGACTGGTTCACTCGAAACTATCGGAAGGGGAGCGCTACGATACCTGGCGGCGCGCGCGTTCGGGAAAGCTCAAGGTCATCATCGGCGCGCGCTCGGCATTATTCACGCCCTTGCCGGACGTCGGCTTGATCGTCGTGGATGAATGTCACGATGCTTCGTTCTATCAATCTGAGCCGCCGTATTATCACGCTGTCACAGCCGCACAGGAGTATGCGCGGCTGTGCGGCGCGGTCTGCGTGCTGGGTTCTGCCACGCCAACGGTGGAACAAAGATTTCAGGCAGAGAATAAACAATTGATAAAGCTGGAGTTGCCGCGTCGTATTCAGACCTCCGAGATTTCTAAAAACCTCGGAGGTCTACCACCCGTGCAAATCGTGGACATGCGCGAGGAACTCAAAAACGGCAATCGTGGAATCTTCTCACGTGTGCTGGCTGAGTCACTGGCTGAGACCATCTCGCGCGGCGAGCAAGCCATTCTCTTTCTCAACCGGCGTGGCACGGCAACTTATATCTTTTGCCGTGACTGCGGGCTGGTGTTGAAATGTCCCAACTGCGAAACGCCGCTGACTTTGCATCTGGAAAACAAATTGCATTTGCTTTGCCATCATTGCGGATATACCCGTCAGAGACCGAAGACTTGCCCAAATTGTCAGAGCGCGCAAATCCGCGAGTATGGGCTGGGCAGTGAAAAAGTGGAGGCGGATGTGCAAGCCATGTTTCCCAATGTCCGCACCTTGCGCTGGGATTGGGATACCACGCGCGTGAAAGACGCGCACGAAATGATCCTGACGCATTTTTCCAATCATCAGGCAGATGTGCTGGTGGGAACGCAAATGCTCGCCAAAGGACTCGACCTGCCTTTGGTGACTCTGGTCGGAATAGTGCTGGCTGATGTGGGGCTGAGTCTTCCTGATCCCTTTGCAAGTGAACGGGTTTTTCAAACGCTGACACAGGTTGCCGGGCGCGCGGGCAGGTCTGCGTTGGGCGGCAAGGTGGTTTTGCAAACGTTCATGCCTGAGCATTACGCCATTCAGTTTGCATCAAAGCATGATGTGAACGGATTTTATGACCGCGAATTGGAGTATCGCAAGCAGTTGGGCTATCCGCCGTATGCGCGGTTGGCGCGATTGGAATACCGTCATGCTGATCCACTCAAGGCGGAGGAAGAGTCACAGAAAACAGCGACCAGGCTCAAGATTAAGATTGAAGCGGAGGGTCGACATCAAACGGAATTGATCGGTCCGGTCCCATCCTTTTTTTCAAAAGTGGACGGCATCCATCGCTGGCAAATTATCGTGCGCGGACCTGATCCCGCTTCATTATTGCGCGATATGAAATTAAATGATTGGCGGGTTGAACTTGACCCGATTAGTTTGCTATAATCTGAACGTTCCAATTATCGGTACGCAGTCTGCAAGTTGTACTTGCGGATGTCCAGATATTAACAAGGAGTGACTATGCAAAGTTTTTCGCGCGGTTGGGCTTTCCTCAAGCAGGCTTGGGAAATGGCATTCAAGGATAAGGATTTGCTCAAACCCTCCGTTTACGCGCTCGTCGTTGGAATGATCGTATCCGTGATCGGCATCATTCCTTTGGCGATCGGGTATTTTATTTTCGGCACCGACGGCATTGGCGGATTTATCATGTTCGTCATGGGCGGACTTCTGGTCTTTGTGCAGTTCGTGGTGGCGTATGTATTTTCAGGGATGACCGTTTACCTGATCTACGGCTACTTGACAGAGGGCGACAGCAGGATGGACAAGGCGTGGGCAATTGTGCAACGTGATTTTTTTGACATCCTGACTCTGGCGGCGGCTTCGACAGTGGTCAACATGCTGAAAACTGCGGCGCAGCGCAATCGCAAAAACAGCATTGTCTCCAGCCTTGCGCGCTCGGCGACCGGCTTGCTCGAAACCCTGTGGTCCGAAGCCGCGCTCCTCGTCCTGCCTGCGATGATCATTGATGATCTGAATCTCAAAGACGGAATGCAGCGCGTTTGGAAAATCACGAAGGAAAATCTTTTGCTGGTGGGTATCAGCACCGTGGGCGTACGCTGGGTGACAGGCTTAATCAGTTTTATCTTTGGCGCAATCGGTTTTGTGATTGCCTTCGCCATTGGCGGCGGAGCGGCTTTTATCTCAGGCGGCAGCACCGCAATTTCAATTGTTGGTGTTGTGATCGGCGCACTAATCTTCTTCACGTTTGTAATGGTAGCGAGCGTTTTCAGTTCCTACACCAATACCGCATATCACACCTGCCTGTACATTTGGGCGCGTGAAGTGGAAACTGCCACGGCGCAGGGTAGTTCCGTGCCGGTTCGCGCACCCGCTCCATTGGCGGCGGCGCTGGCGTAATAATCATTGTCATTGCGAGGAGGGCGTTCTCCCCGACGAAGCAATCCCCAATACAAGGTGGAGATTACTTCGGGCAAAACCAGAGCGCCCTCGCAATGACGAAAAAAAAGGAATCTAATGCAACCTGAACCTCGTCGTGAAATGATTACCTGGCAAGAAGTGGATAAATTAATTGATTATTTACTGCCACAATTCAAACGTGAATTTACCGCGATGGTGTTGATCACACGCGGCGGAATTATCCCTGGCGGAATGCTGGCAGAAGCGATGGACATCACGCACATCCTGACCGCTGCTGTGGATTTTCCCGCCCAATCCAAGACGGAAAAATCCAACCTGATGGTGTGGCCCGAGTTTATCCAATTCCCTGCGGAAGATAAACTACGCGGACGCCCGACCTTGATCGTGGACGATGTCTGGGGTTCGGGGCGGACGATCACGGCGGTGAAGAATCGCGTTTCTGCGGCGGGCGGCTTCCCTGAGACCTGTGTCTTGCATTTCAACCCATATCGAAATTTGTTTGGCAGCGCCCGTCCCGATTATTATGCGGCTGTGACCGATGCCCGCATTGTTTATCCGTGGGAGATCAATCGCGGGATAGACCAGGTTTTACTGGGCGAGAGATAGAAATATTCCATGAAGTCAATTGACACAAGCGCGAAGGAACGGATCAAGGTATTGCGCAGTAATGAATATTTTGACGACCTTCCTGAAACCATGTTAAAGGAAATTTCAGCGCATATGAACCTGCGTGAATATCAGCGCGGAGATGTGCTTTTTTGGGAAGGCGATCCATGCGACGGTTTGTATATTATTAAGCAGGGGAGTGCCAAGATATTTCGTCTCTCGCCGCAAGGACGGCAGTATATTGTCCGCATTTTGCAGGAAGATGACACATTTGCGGAAGTCCCCGCTTTTGACGGCTCGACAAATCCTGTCAATGTGGAGGCGCTGGAAAATTGTTCCGTGTGGGTGATTGACGGCGAAATGCTGCGCGGGCTGATTCTGTTGCATCCGCAGTTTGCGCAAAAAGTGCTGGGAAATTTTGGCAAAATGCTGCGCGGCATGGTACACAAGGTCAGCGAGATGGCTTTCTATCAGGTGACGCATCGTCTGGCTCGTTTGATCGCCGAAATGTCTGAGGAGAAATCCGTGCCGCATTGGACACAGGAACAGCTCGCGGCGCGGCTGGGAACTGTCCGCGAGGTAGTGGCGCGTTCGTTGAAGGAATTAGAAAGAAGCGGCGCGATCAAAATTGAAGATCGAAGAATCCAAATTGTGGATCAGGAAATCTTCCGCCAGTGGTCACAGCCGGGTGATTAAGGGAATGTAGACAGGTAGACAGGTAAACACGTAAAAAAGACGCCATCCTATTGGACGGCGTCTACCAATTACCAATTACCAATTAGCAATTACCACTACGGAGTCGGCGTCGCGTAATAAGTTCCAGTGGTCAGCAGCGTTGTATCGCCGATGGATTGCGCCGCGAGCATTTGCGCCTGGCGCGCACGGTTGGTGGATTCTGCCAGGGTCTTCAAAGCATATTCGGGATTGTGGAAGCCCGTGCTGTTTTCAGCGGAGATAATGTCCCACATGTATTGTGCTTCGCGATGGAATTTGCGTGCCTGATCCAGCATGGCGGGGTCTGCGTTGCCAGCAGCGACTGCGGCTTTGATGGCGTTGACCGCATCAATGATCGCGTCTTCGGCGGTGATTTTTGTAGTGGCAACTTGTTCTTGAATCTCATTCACACGCCCGACAACATACTCGGTATCCGTGTGGCATTGACCGCAGGATTCCTCGGGATTGAGCAACGGGCTATGCACATCATGTGAGGAATATTTC
>Ga0105047_10003573_pt1 | contig 27362 bp, 23 predicted proteins | sample MAT04_FD_78384 | JGI IMG/M metagenome (GOLD analysis project Ga0105047, IMG submission 78384) | Freshwater microbial communities from Lake Fryxell liftoff mats and glacier meltwater in Antarctica - MAT-04 (megahit assembly) | ecosystem: Environmental > Aquatic > Freshwater > Ice > Liftoff... | reverse complement strand
CGCCACCTCCATCAGTCCCCAGCGCATCGAGATGGCGCGCAACGGCGGTCGCGAGCTTCACTCCAGCTCACCGGGCCCTGAATTCGTCGCCACACTGCAGCCAGGCGTGCGCGGCGTGGAGGCCAACCCCGACCTGGCCACGCCAACCGTGACGGCCGTGAGCCTCACGCTCACCAACAGCGAACACGACGCCAGAGTGCTGGCCGTGTACCCACCCAACCCTGCCACCGTTGATCTGGCCGAGGCTCCCCGAATCGTCGGCGGCGGCGCTGGGCTGGATGGGCCGGAGCGCATCGAGCAGCTCGCCCACGTCGGGGCCGCGCTGGGCGCAAGCATGGGGCCACCCGTGTGGTCACCGACCGCGGCTGGGTGGCCCACGAACGCCAGATCGGCACCACCGGCGTGGTGGTGGACCCCGACCTCTATCTGGCCTTCGGGGTCAGCGGCGCGGTGCAGCACACCAGTGGCTTGGGGTACCCGGCGCACATCATCTCGGTCAACACCGACCAGCACTGCCCGATGATGCAGCTGGCCGACCTGGCCATCGTCGCCGACGCCAACGAGACCCTGGCCGCTCTCGACGCACTCCTCGCCGGCGGCGCGGTATGAGCGAGGCAAGCGTGGATACGGATGTCGACGTCATCGTCGTCGGTGGCGGGCCGGCAGGTTCCTGCGCCGCGCTGGTTGCCGCTCGCGCCGGGCTTTCGGTTGTGCTGCTGGAACGCGGACCGTTCCCCGGCAGCAAGAACATGTACGGCGGGGTGGTCTACCCGCGCATCCTCGACGAGCTGATCCCCAACTGGTGGGATGAAGCGCCCATCCAACGGTGGGTCACCCGCCGCAGCACGATGCTGCTCACCGGTACGCAGGCGCTCACCGTCGACTTCCGCTCCGAAGCCTGGGGCGAGCCGCCGTACAACGGGGCCACCGCCTTCCGCCCCGACTTCGACAACTGGCTGGCCGGACACGCTGTCGCTGCCGGCGCGCAACTGATCACCAGCACCACCGCCACTGGGCTGCTGCGCGACACCGCCGGCAAGGTCGCCGGTGTGCGCACTGACCGGCCCGACGGCGACCTGCGCGCGCATGTGGTCATCGCCTGCGACGGCGTCAACAGCTTCCTGTCCAAGGAGGCCGGCCTCTACGAGCACACCGACGCGAAGCACTTCACGCTCGGAGTCAAGGAGACGCTGGCGCTGCCCAAGGATGTGATCGACGAGCGCTTCGGCGTGCGCGGTCGCGAAGGCGTCGATATCGAGATCATCGGCGCCACCGGCGGCGTCAACGGCGGCGGCTTCCTCTACACCAACCTCGACACCATTGCCGTTGGCGTTGTACTGAAGATCGACAAGCTGGGTGCGCAACAGCAACGACCCGAGCAGATCATCGCCGCCTTGAAGCAACATCCGGCGATCGCGCCATTGGTGCAGGACGGCGAACTGAAGGAGTACAGCGCGCACCTCATCCCAGAGGCCGGGTTGAAGATGATGCCGAAGATGACCACCGACGGCATGCTCGTGGCCGGTGACGCCGCCGCACTGTGCCTGGCCGCCGGCATCTGGTTGGAAGGCGTCAACTTCGCCATGGCCAGCGGCATGTACGCCGGCGAGACGGCGGTCGAGGCGGTTCGGGCTGGCGACACCAGCGCCGGCGGCCTGGCCGGCTATCAGCGCCGACTCAGCGACACCTTCGTACTGCGCGACCACCGCAAGCTGCGGCGAGCACCCGAGCTGGTGCTCAGCGATCGAGTGCAGCACCTCTACCCCAGCATGGTGGCCAACGTCGTGGAGCGCATGTTTCGTGTGGATAACCCCACGCCCAAGCCGGGCGTGCGTCGCATTTTCAACCAGGAGCGCAAGCGCGCCGGCGTTCGCCGCCGCGACCTGTTGCGTGATGGGTGGACAGGTTTCAGGAGCTTCGGATGACCGACCATTCCGGCGACACCAGGTCGCACCCCGCACAGATTCTGGCCCCCAACGAGTGGGGCGGCATGTCGTTCCAAGAGCGGATGGCGACGGCTGAGTTCCGCATTCACCACAAGGCGCACATCGTCGTCGATGGTTCAGTGTGTGAGGGCTGCAGCACCCGCGAGTGCATCGTCGCCTGCCCGGCCGACCTGTTCATCCCCACCAGCGACGGCGGCCTCGTGTTCAACCACGAGCAGTGCTTCGAATGCGGCACCTGCTACCTCGTGTGCAACAAAGAGGGGGCGATCAGTTGGAACTACCCGGAGGGCGGCCACGGCGTCGTCTTCCGTCGCACATGATCGTCGCCTGCCTGAAGTGGGTCACCCACCCCGGTGAACCCCACGACGCCCGGTTCGCCGGCATGAGCCCCGCCGACCAATCGGCGTTGGAGTTCGCGCTCGCACAGGCGACAGCGACGGGCGCCGAGGTGACGGTCGTCACGGTCGGCCCGCAGGCAGCCGAGTCGGTGCTGCGCGATGCCGTGGCGTGCGGTGCGCATCATGCGATTCGCATCCATGCGCAGGCAGCGCTCACCAGCGCACAGGTAGCCGAGGCCATCTCCACCGCTGTGCCGTCGGCGCAGTGGGTCTGGTGCGGTGACTACTCCCTCGACCGCGGCACCGGCAGCGTGCCCGCGTTTCTCGCCGCCAACCTGGTCGCACAACAGGCTCTCGGCGTCATCGCCGTCGAGCTTTCCGACGATGGTCCGGTCATTGCCACCCGGCGCCTCGATGGCGGGCGGCGCGAGGTGTTGTCGGTCTGTGCTCCGGCCATCATCAGCGTCGAAGGCGCGACCTCGCACCTTCGTCGCGCCGGGCTGGGTGCGTTGCGCACGGCAAGCCATGTCCAGATCGAGGTGCGCCAGCCAGCTTCGGTAGCACACGCAGACGACGACGTCATCTACCCGTATCGCCCTCGAGCCCGGGCGCTTGCGGCACCACGCGGCGCCCACCCGCTCGACCGCCTGCGAGCACTCACCGACGCGGGCGGCACGGCACCCGCGCACGGCGAGTCAGTCGTACTGGAGCCAACCGAGGCCGCCGAACGCATCGTCGCCGCATTGCGCACATGGGGCTATCTCGAATGAGCTACACCCGCGTGGACCATCTCGACGACGTCGGTAACGCGCTCCTCAAAGCCGCCGACACGCTGCTGGCCAGCGAGGGCACCTCCGCCTTGACCGTGCGCCGGATTGCCGCCGCGGCAGGCATGAGCACGATGAACGTGTACTCGCGTTTCGGCGGCAAGGACGGCGTGGTTGAGCACTTGTTTCTGCATGGCTTCGCGCTGCTGGCCGAGGCGATGCACGAGGTGCCCGAGACTGACGACCCGATGCTGGACCTCAGCATCTGTGGTGAGGCATACCGGTGTTTCGCACTCGACCATGCCACCCTGTACGCGGTCATGTTCGAGCGCGTGGTCGCCGACTACGTGCCCACACCCGATGCTCAGGCAGCGGCACTGGGCACGTTGCATCTGCTGGCCGCTCGACTGCAACGCACGATGGACGCCGGCATCCTGCGGCCGATGGATGCCACGCATGCGGCTGCGATCGTGTGGAGCACGTGCCACGGTGTGGTCAGCCTGCAGCTGAAACACCTGGAGGTCACCTATGTCGATTGGCAGCGGGTGTATCACGACGCCACAGCCGCGGTCATCGTCGGGCTGGCCCTGTGAGTTGCGGCGAGCGATGACCAAGTACCTCGGGCGCACCACCTGGAGCGACCACTGGAAGCCCACTCGGCGCCCGCTGTTGGTGGTACCCATCGGCGCCTGTGAGCAGCACGGGCCGCATCTCCCGCTGGACACCGACACGCGTATCGCTATCGCGTTGGCGGAGAGCCTTGCCGATAAGTTCGACGAAGGCGATCTGCTGGTGGCGCCGTCGCTCACCATCACGTCCAGCGGCGAGCACGCGTCGTTCCCGGGGACCCTGTCCATCGGTGCTTCAGTCATGGAACAAGTGATCGTCGAGCTGGTACGCAGTGCCGATTGGAGCGCCGGTGTCGTGCTGGTCAACGGCCACGGCGGCAACCGGCTGCCCGTCGAACGCGCCGTACGCACCCTCGTCCAGGAGCAGCGGCGAGTGTTCTCTTGGTGGCCGAACATTCCCGGTGGCGACGCGCACGCGGGCGACACCGAGACTTCGATCATGCTCGCGCTCGCACCCGACCTTGTGCGCATGCACCGCGCCGAGATGGGGAACACCGAGCCGCTGACCGACCTGCTGGAGGAGATGTTGGAAGGGGGCGTACGCGCCGTCAGCGAGAACGGTGTGTTGGGCGACCCTCGCCACGCGTCCGCCTCGCACGGTCGCAACCTGATGACCCGTCTCAACATCGACCTCGTCGCTGCCGTCGACGAGTGGTGGGACTAGGTGCCCGGCACTCGCTACCGCCTTGATTCATCGTGGCGTCGGCCAGGCGATGGACGGGTGCTGATCGCCGGTTCGCCGCTGCGACTTTTCCGGCTCTCCACTGGAGGCGCGCAGGTCGTTTCGATGGCCGAGGTTGGCGAGGAGCCCGACACCGCGCCGGTGCACCAACTGCTCGATCGCTTCGTCGACGCCGGGGCAATGCATCCGCTGCACGAGCGCAGCCCGTTCACCGCCGCACACGTCACCGTCGTGGTCCCGGCGTTCGGTCACCTTCCGCGCAACCTGCCCGCTGGCGTGCACGTCATCGTGGTCGACGACGCCAGCCCCAACCCGCTCACCCTCGACAACCCTCACCCTGTCCTGCCTGGACTGCGGCAGACCCTGCTCCGGCATGACATGAACAGAGGCCCGGCCGCCGCTCGCAACACCGGGCTCGCGGGGGTGACCACTCCGCTCGTCGCCTTCGTCGACACCGACGTGCAACTGCCCGACGGCTGGTTGGAGCCACTGCTCTCCCACTTCGCCGACGAGCGAGTGGCACTCGTTGCCCCACGCGTCGCCGGGGCGCCGGGCACCAGCTGGCTGGCCGGCTACGAGCAGCGACACAGCCCACTGGACCTGGGGCCCGAACCAGCACGGATCGCGGCCGGCACGCGAGTCAGCTACGTGCCGGCGGCGGCCATGGTGTGGCGCACCCAGGTGGTGCGCGAACTTGGCGGCTTCGACGAAGCGATGCGCCTGGGCGAGGACGTCGACCTCGTATGGCGGTGCGCCGCGGCGGGCCATCGCTGTCGCTACGAGCCGACGTCGGTGGTGTACCACGAACCGCGCCGGACAGCAGAGGCGCTGTTGCGCCAACGGTTCGGCTACGGCCGCTCCGCTGCATCCTTGGCTCGTCGCCATCCCAACTCGTTGGCGCCGGTGCGGATGAGTGGCTGGAGCGCGCTCTCGTGGTTATTGCTGGCCGCCCGACATCCGCTGCTTGCCGTAGGGGTAGCCGGCGGCACCACCATCGCACTGCAGCGCAAACTCGCCGACGTGCCACCACGTGAATCGGCGCGTCTCGCCGGGCTGGGCCACCTGGCCGCAGGCCGCCAGTTCGCGCACGCCATCACCCGCGTGTGGTGGCCGCTCGCGATCGCAACCGCCATCATCAGCCGACGTGCGCGCGTAGCAGTTTTCGCTGCAGTTGTCGGCCCGGCGCTGATCGATGCCGCTCGCGCGAGGTCGACACAACCGCTGTCGGATGCACCGTTCGTGACAGTGGACCAGATGGCCTACGGCGCCGGAGTGTGGGTCGGTGTGCTGGCGGAACGCGAAGTTGGGCCGTTATGGCCCGAGCTCACGAACTGGCCGCAGCGAACCGGCGGTTGAAATCGTTGCAGTCTTCGCAGATCTCGGCGGGGATCAGGCCCCACCGCATCAGCCGGTTGAACACCATGCAGCCGAGGCAGAACGCAAACGCCGACTCCAGCGTGGCGGCCAATACGAGCGCCGTGATGAGCCCGGCGCTGACAGACGTGGCGCCGAGTGCAGTGGCCAGCAACGCGCCGCCGCTGAACACCAGCCCGACGCCCTGCGCAAAACGCTTCGGCGGGCCGGCGACGAACTGGTGCTCGGTGTGTAGGCGAGGGGTGACCACGCGTGTGACGAACTGGCCAAGCGGGCTGAACCGCGGGCCACTGAGCACCCGAGCCAGAAAACCGTACGCGAGCGGCAGCAGCAACCACCACTGGCGGAACACGAGGTACGCCACAGCCTGCGCAACGACCCCGGCGGCAACCAGTCGGGCCGAGGTCTCGTTGACCGGATTGGGGAAGCCGAAAAGAGGCGAACGCATGCTCAAGATCGTAGACCGACAAATCCGATCAGACAACTCGTAATTAGCCCCCACGAGCACTGGGCGCGGATCACGGACAGTGCTGTCTGCCGGGCGCGCCCGTGGGGCCGGAGGGCGACGAGAGTGTCTGGGTTTCGCGCCCAACCACTTCGCCGCCCACGTTGGGAGGTGGGCGGGGGGTACCGTGGCGGGCGCATGACTGTTCGCCTCACCGTTGATCGCGCCGCCTGGACGTCGCACGTGCAGACCGTTGCGGCCAGCTACGGCGAAGGTCTCGTCGCGGTGGTCAAGGGAAACGGGTATGGCTTCACCAGGCCGGTGCTCCACGGCGTCGTGGCGGCCAACGGTGCCCGCTTCGTCTGCGTCGGCACGGTCCATGAGCTTGCGGATGTTCCTCAGGAACTCACCGCGGTCGTGCTGACCCCGACATTGAGAGCGCCGGCGGACACACGAGCCGTGCTGACGGTGGGCAGTGTCGAGCACGTGCACGCGCTGGCAGGGTGGGCCGGCAGCGTGATGGTGAAGTTGGCCAGCAGCATGCGTCGCTACGGCGCACTCCCATCCGAGCTGGCTGCACTCCTGACCGCAGTCGACTCGGCTGGACTGAAGGTCGTGGGCCTCGGGTTGCATCTCCCGTTGGCGGGTGACGACAACGCCCGCCTCACCGAGATCGAGCAATGGCTGCCAACGCTGCCCACGGGGTGGCCATTGTGGGTGAGCCACCTCAGCGCAGAGTCGTTCCACCGACTGGCCGCTGCGCAGCCCGATCGTGAGTTCCGAATCCGTCTGGGCACCGCGCTGTGGCATGGCGTCCCCCGCGCCGGCTTCCTGCGCCTCACCGCTGATGTGCTGCAGACCCAACAGGCACGCGCCGGCGAGACGGCCGGCTATCACCACACACCGATGCCATTCGACGGCACGCTCGGCGCAATCGGTGCAGGCTCGACACACGGCGTCTCAGCAGTTGGGGATCTGAGCCCGTTTCATTTTCAGCGTCAGCGATTGGCGTTGTTGGAACGACCGCACATGCACACCTCACTTGTAGTCGTTGCGGCGGGCCAGCCGTGCCCGCGCGTGGGCGACTGGGTCGATGTGCAACGCCCACTGATCAGCACCGCAGTGGACGAGTTGCTGTGGACCTGACGCCGACAACGGCGGTTCCCGCGTCACGGCGATACATCGAACTCGATGTGATCCGCGCTGTCGCACTCATCGGCGTCTGCGCGATGAACTACCACGGCTACCTCATCCTCGATGGCGCCAAGTATCCGCCGACCAACTTCGTCGAACGAATCTTCGACCCGTGGAGTGGACCACTCTCCACGCGCTTCGCGGCAACGTTCGTCACCGTCGCCGGCATGGGCATCACGTTGCTCACGCGCCGCAGCCGGGCCAGCGGCGACCGGCGTGCGATCAGCGTCGATCGCTGGACGCTGATTCGTCGCGGTGTGCTGCTCTATGCATTCGGTTTCTTCCTGAACTGGGTATGGAACGGCACCATCCTGTTCTTCTATGGCGCATTCTTCGTCGTCGGCGCGATGCTGTTCATGTTGCGTAGTCGGTGGTTGGTGGCTCTCGGCACCGGCGCTGCGCTTGCCGCCGCCGGCATCCAGTGGTGGGCACTGGACCAGCAGAGCAACGGGCATGACGCGTCGTGGCTGCTGTACGGCGAGGCAGCCACCAATCGCTCGCCCCGCGACCTGCTGTTGGATACCTTCGTGCGCGGCACCCACCCGCTACTGCCGTGGCTGGTGTTCCTGTGCATGGGCATGGTGCTGGGCCGGATGATGCCCTTCACCAGCCAACGACGGACCGAGCTGGCCTCCGCCGGCGTGGCGTGCCTCGCCCTCGGCTACCTCGCCCACAACGGTTTCGGCTGGCACCCAACACTCGCCTCGATCGCTCCCTTCGACCGCGGGGTGTTCTACACGCTCACCGCCGTGGGCTCGTCGCTGTTGGCGGTCGCTTTCGTCGGGTGGGTCGCGGAAGCGACAGCACAATCACTCGTGACGACGTCGCTCGGCGCGGCCGGGCGCACAACGCTGACGTTGTACGTCGGCCACGTGCTGGTCTACAACCTGCTGGTGCACTGGCTGGATTTGGTGCAGCCGGGCGCGCTCGGGACCGCGCTGCTCTTCGCCGCGATCTACTGGCTGTGCGCCGTGGTGACAGCAACGCTGTACCAGCGAAGGTTCGGAGTCGGACCACTGGAGTGGATCTACCGAAAGTTCAGTAGCACCGAGTCATAGCGAGAATTACAACACGTCGTTGAACGTGTCGCACTGTGTCGGGTCCTGGCTGTTGAAGCCAACCATGAACCACGACTTGCGCTGCTCTGCCGAACCGTGGGTCCAGCTCTCGGGATCGATTCGTCCACCAGAGCGTGCCTGAATGCGGTCGTCCCCGACGCTCTCGGCAGCCTTGAGCGCCTCTTGAATCTCACCGGCATTGTCGAGCAGACCACGCGCAGCCACGTCGCCCACCCAGGCACCGGCGAAGCAGTCCGCCTGCAGCTCAAGCGCCACCGAGTACTGATTGGCACGGCCGGGGTCGTCCTGCGATGCCTGCTGCACCTGAGCGTTGGTACCCAACAGGTTCTGGACGTGGTGGCCATACTCGTGAGCGAGGATGTACTGCTCGGCAAGGTCGCTGGTGCTGCCAATGAGCGTGTTCTCCAGCTGTTGCAGGAACTCGAGGTCGATGTACACGAGGCTGTCGGCCGGGCAGTAGAACGGGCCGGTCTCGCTGCTGGCCTGGCCGCAACCAGTGCCGACCCCTCCGGTGAACCACACGGTCTCGGTGACCTCGTAGTCGGTGTTGAAGAACTGCGGCAACGCCCGGGTCCAGTAGTCCTGCACGTCGTTGGTGACACCGCACACGATCTGCTCCAGGTCGGTGACACAGCCCGCAGCACTGGAACCCGTGGACTGTGCGGGCAGCGACGTTGCCTGCGAGGTTTCGCCGGCACCCAGCAACTTGGGCAGGAACACTGCCGCCAGTAGTACGAGAATGCCGATCAGTCCGCCGCCGGCCTTGAGCCCGCCGGGAAGCCCGGGCATACCGCCGCCACCGCTTCCGCCCATTCCCGGAATCTGAAATGGGAAGCCACCGCTGCTGCCGCCACTGCGTTGACCGCGCCGATCGTCGATGTGGGAAGCGTCTGTACTGCGAATTTTTGTCATCTGGGAACCCCCTCACCGAAGTGCGGGAAGCCTACGTCCGATGTCAGGCGGTTACCCGCGACCGCCGCGAGCGGTGGATGCCGCGCACGGCCACCGCTCCCGCACCGATGAGCGGACCACGATCACCCAAACGGACCGGCGTGATGCGAGCCCCGCGCGAGAACGCCAACTTGGTGTGCTCGTCGAGTGCTTCCTGCGCGGAGTTGAAGAAGGTGGCCCCGAAGCCGAGCGCGACGGACCCGCCAACGACCACCAGATCGAGGTCGAGCACGTTGCACACCGACGCGCAGGCGCGACCCACCAGCCGGCCGGTGCGCTGCATGATCTCGTAGGTGGGCTCTGTCGGCGGGCGGCCGGTGATCGATTCGATGGCGGCGCCCGAGGCCTCCGCCTCCAGGCACCCACGCGAGCCACAGGGGCAGCGACGCCCGTTGGGCTCAACGATGATGTGCCCGACGTGGCCGGCGTTGCCGGTACCGCCGTCCAACAATTGGCCGTTCAGCACGATGCCACCGCCCACGCCGGTGCTGACCACCATCGCCAGAAAGCTCTGCTTGCCCTGCGCAGCGCCCAGCCACCCCTCGGCGAGCGCCAGTGCCTTCGCATCCAAGTCTCCGAAGACCGGCAGGCGGGTGGCCGCAACCAGCCGCTCGCGCAGCGGAAAGTTGCGCCACGAGTGAATGTTCAGTGGCGAGATCGTCTCCACGTGCGGTGTGGTGGGGCCGGCGCTGCCCACGCCGACAGCGACGACGCGCATGTGATGGTGTTCGCGCGCCCGAGCCATCTGCGTCTCGATCAGGTCGTTGAGTGTGGCGAAAAGCGCGTCTGCGTTGAGATCGTGATTGACCTCGACCTTGTCGCGGTCGATCAGCTCGCCCTGCATCGTCACCAACCCAACTGCCATCTTGGTGCCACCGATGTCGATGGCCAGGGTCACGTCGGGCATCCGCGGCTTGGGCACATCGGCTGCCCCAACGGTCGCTTTCACGACAACGGCGGCGCCAACAGCGGCTGCCGGCTCGAGGATTTCAGTAGGTTCGGGCATTTGTCAGCCGACGCGACGCGCCGACTCCACCAGGTTGATCTCGTACAGCACCAGGTCGAGCGCGTCGGCGCTGACCATGCCAGAGAAGCGCTGCGGGTTGTCGGGTGTGATGCACACCGAGAGCGGGTTGAGCAACGTCCATGGCGTGGGGTGCGCGAACTGCACTACGCTGTACCGCTCGCCGGTGTAGCCGTGGGCGGCGACCACGCGATGGATGCCTGTGCGGATGACACCGTTGGTCAGTCGCTCCAGCATCATGCCGGTGTTGATGATGACCTGCCCACCAGGTGCAACCGCGTCGACCCATTCGCCATCGACCAGCACCTGTAGCCCAGGGGCAGTGGAACGGGGCAGGGCCGTGATGAGGTTGATGTCGCCGTGTGCGCCCGCCCACAGGTGGCCAGCGCCGCCGCCGCCGGGCGCCTCTTGCATAGCTGGATAACGAATGGCGCGAGTGAGAGTGGCGCCGTTGGTGGTCATCTCGTCGAAGAACGACTCGTGGCAGCCCAGACCCTCGGCGATGATGCGCAAGAACCGACGCTGAATGTCGTCCACCTTGCGGTGAAACGTGTTGAGCACGTCGGTGATGCCGGGCACGGCGGCCTCGGGCAGCACCTGCGGGCCGTAGCGATGCGGGTAGCGAGTGCGCAGCGGATGCCCTTCGGGAAGCATGAGGCCCCAGTTGAGCATCTCTTTCCAGTCAGGCACATCACTGCTGGCAGCCGTCTCCACGAGCAGACCGGTGTACCCGGTCTGGCCATGCGAGTCGGTCGCAACGAAGGCCAGCTTGGTCTCCTGCGGGTGCTCGAAGAACTCCTTGAGCATTCCGTAGGCGGTGTCGAGCATGTCTTCCGACAGGTCGTGCAGGGTGTAGACGAACCCGGTGGCCAGGCTGCGGCGCACACCATCGACCACGGCGCGCCGCTGCTGGGCGCTGCCATTCTCGAACGCAAGAAGATCGACTTCCAGAATTTCACTCATCGCCCCACCGTAGCCTCAGCGCTGTGATTCGGGTATCGGCATGACGGATTGGAACCCAGTGCTGCGCGACGAATTCGCCAAGCCGTACTGGCCGCCGCTGCAGCAGTTCGTTGCAGATCAACGCAGCAAGTTCACCGTCTTTCCACCGGCGGCCGACGTCTTCGCCGCGCTGCACCTCACCACCTACGCAGACACTCGGGTCGTCATCCTCGGACAGGACCCGTACCACGGTCCCAACCAGGCGCACGGGCTGTGCTTCTCCGTGCGCTCCGGCGTCGCAATTCCGCCATCGCTGGCGAACGTGTACAAGGAACTGCATACCGACCTCGACATCACCGCGCCACGGCACGGCAATCTGGAGGCATGGGCACGTCAGGGCGTACTACTGCTGAACACCACGCTCACCGTGCGGGCCGGGCAAGCTGCCTCGCACCAGGGCCACGGCTGGGAGATCTTCACCGATCAGGTGTTGCGCGCGGTCAACCACAAGCAACAGCGCGTCGTGTTTCTGCTGTGGGGCGCTGCGGCTCGCAAGAAGAAGGCACTCATCGACCTCACCCGCCACGTCGTGCTCGAGTCGGCGCATCCATCACCGTTGAGCGCGCACAACGGTTTCTTCGGCAGTCGGCCATTCAGCCGCACCAATGCCGCGCTCGTTGCCGCCGGCCTGACCCCGATCGACTGGCTGCTCCCCGACACGTAGCCATCAAGCAACTCGGACGTGTCACCAACCACCGCCCATGGGAGGGTAATCGTGCCAGAAGTGGCACTGTTACCCACCCTTGGGCGGCAGAAGCTGACAGGTATGTCAGCCCGCCGGGCTGGGGTAATCGCCGCGTTCTTCACCGGGCGGCGGCGTCAGATAAATGGCCACTGCGCCGTCCGGGTCGAACAGCTTGTCCTCCGTGGGCCATTCGCCGGGTAGATAGCGCTTACCGCCGTCCACGTACTGGTACATGCCAGTGCCATCGCGACGGATCTCGTCTTGGCCGGCGGCTGCGGCATCCCACCAGATGACCGTGGCGTCATCGACACCCTGGTAGTCGGGTACACCGCCCCAGTAACCCTTGTCGCCATAGGAGAGGTACGGCTGGCTGATGGCCGCCAGTGTTCCATCACGTGCAAACAGAGTGTCGCGGAAGGTCTCCGCCGTCAGATTCGGGCCGACGGCCTGAATGATTGCGAAGAACAGCGCAGGGTTCGGTGCAATGACACCGATGCTGTCGTTGGCCGGCGGTTCAACGCCCGTGAACCACTCGTAGTTGGCGTAGGCGCCGGCCGTCGTCGGGTCGGTGCGAGCCGCCAGCTGCGTGACACCGAAGGCGTGCGACCACTGCTGCTGATCGTACGTGCGGGCGAAGGCCGTCACGTCGACCAGCGTGCTGGCGGCGATGACCCACTCAGGGAAGTACTCCTGCGCGGTGGCCTCGTTGGTGAAATCGCGCGGGGCCACCGGGTCACCGGAGAAGATGATGGTGGTGACGCCTGCCGACTTCATCTTGGTGATCACCTGCGACGCAGTCTGTTGAATCGTGGCGGGGTCCAGCTGGTAGGCAGCGACTGCTGCGAACGGCGCACCTGCGCCTGCCATCTCACCGGCGAAGCGGTCGGCGAGGTCCTTCGATGCTCCGCTGCTTTCCAGATACACCTGCCCGAACACTCGCGGCTGCTCCTTCACGGCATCGCCGCCATGTGTCGCGTTCTTGCCGATGAGTTGCTTCTGCACGAACTCCAACACGTGTGTCTGCTTCTGCAGTGCGCTGCCGTCGAGCCCCCACACGTACGGGTCGCGCTCGGTGAAGAAGTCTGATGGTTGGCCGGGTGTGCAGCCGATACACAACACCTGGCGTGCGGACAACTCGTCTGCAAATGCACTGGTCAATGCCGGCCCACCCAGCACCGCGAACGGCGAGTACTGCTCGGCGATCGTGGCTGCGTCGGCGCGTGCTGCGACTTCGTCAGTTGCGCCACCCGTGCCCTCAAAGGTCACCAGATTGATCTTGCGGCCATACAGCTCGTAGAACGCCGAGTAGTAGTCGACCAGGCCCTTCATCGTGTCGAAGTAGTCCTGCGTCGTGTCGTCGTTGTCGATGGCATCGGTGATGTAGGCGATGATCGGGTCACCCTCCTGCCCCACGTAGTTGACCAGCGTGATCTCGTCAGCTGTCACACCCGTTGCGGTGGCGCCACCGTTGTCCCCGGTGAACGGCGCCATGCACTCGGGTGCAAAGTAGTCGGGGACTGCCAGCCGACCGCGGCTGGTGTCACAGCGATCGCCCCAGTCGATGTCGCCCTCTATGCCTTGTGCCTCGGCCTCCTGGTACGACAGAGGGAAGGTGATCTCCGCGGGGCCACCTGTGGTGGAGTCCGGCGCCGCGCTCGAATCCGTTGGTGCTGTCGTCTCGTCGGGTGGCGTTGTCGCTTCGGCGGCGAGGGTGGTGGTTCCCGCGTCGACCGACTTCGAGTCGTCGTCCTTCGTCAACAACAGCACGCCGCCGCCGATGGCGACCACCGCGAGTACACCCGCGATTGGTCCCCATCGTTTCAGCTGACGGTTGTTGCCCCCCGATGCTCCAGAAGTGCTGGCCGGTTGCATCCCTACCCCCTTGTGCCAGAGCGCTCTCGCGCTGCTGCGTTGTTCCCCAAATAGCTCTCTATCACGTCTGGATGACTCAATACGTCAGCAGGCGGCCCCTCGGTGAGGACCGCCCCTTGGTCGAGAGCTACCAGGCGATCGCTGATCGATGAGATCAGTGGAATGTCATGTTCGATGACCAGCAGACTGGCGCCCATTTCGTCGCGCAGCCGGCGCAGCACGGGTGCCAGCGCCTCCACCTCGCGCTGGGCAATGCCGCTGCTGGGTTCGTCCAGCAGCACCATGACAGGACGGTGCGCGGCGATGCACGCAAGGTCGACAACACGTCGAGTGCCGGTACTGAGTTCACGCACGAAGGAGTTCCGATAATCGCCGAGGTTCATCAACTCGATGAGTTCCTGGACGCGCAGCGCGGTGCGTTCTTCGTCGTCGTACACCGCGGGAAGTCGCAACGCTGCGGACAGTGCGCTGCGACTGTTGACCCAACGCTCGAGCGCAACCGCCAGCGTTTCGCGCACTGTCATGTCGGGGAACAGTCGTGCATCTTGGAAGCTACGACCGAGACCTGCGCCGGCCCGCTCGCTGGCGCCCAGGTTGGTGATGTCGCGACCCTGCAGTTCGATGCGGCCGCTGTCGACCGGCACGAAGCCGCTGATGAGGTCGAAGACGGTGGTCTTGCCGGCACCGTTGGGGCCGATCATGCCGACGATCTCGTGCGGGCGAACGGTGAACGTGGTTCCGTTCACGGCACGGTTGCCACCGAATGCCACCGAGACCTCGGTCACCTTGAGGAGCGGCGCCGCGTCGACGTCGTCCGTGTCGACATCGTCCGCTTGCACGCTGGTGGCGGTAACCATCGCGTGGGGAGTTTCGGACGCGGCAGCACCCGACAGGAACACCGAACGAAGGAGGTCCTTGCGGTCCAGCAGTTCGGATGTCGGGCCGCTGAAGCGGATGGTGCCGCGCTCCATGAAGTACGCCCGCTCGGCCACGGTGAGCGCCACGTTGACGCTCTGCTCCACCAAAATCACGGCCGTGCCCTGGTCGGCAACACGTTGCACGATCGGCAGCAGTTGGCCGACAATCACCGGCGCGAGACCAAGCGACAACTCGTCGATCAGGAGCACCCTCGGCTTGGCGACGAACGCCATGCCCAAGGCAAGCATCTGCTGCTGGCCGCCACTGAGGTCGCCCGCATCGCGGTGCAACCGTTCGCGCAGCAGCGGGAAGATTTCCAGCACCTCCTCGACCGCCTCGGCGCGTCCCTTGGGGTCGTGTCGCCGCGTCCAGCCAGCAAGCTGCAGGTTCTCATTGACCGTGAGGCCGCCGAACACGCCCTGGCCTCCTGGCATCTGGCTGATGCCCAGCGCGGCGATCTCGTTGGGGGGCGCATGCGTGACATCGCGACCGTCGAGAATGACCGCGCCGCGGTCTGCTTCCACGACACCACTGATCGATTTCAGCAGCGTGCTCTTGCCAGCGCCGTTGGTACCCAACAGTGCAACGATCTCGCCTTCTTTGACATCGAAGTTGACCCCGAACAAGACCTGCCGACCGCCGTAGCCGGCGTCGAGATTGCGGATCAGCAGAAGGTCGGCTTCGCCGCGACGGCGCTGGTACAAGGCCTCACTTCGCGCCGCCGACGCCTGCCACACCTGCGCGATGTCGGCGTCGATCGTGTTCTGCGCCGTACCCAAGATGAGACTGCCGATGATGAACAGCGGCACCAGCGTGAGCATGGCCCAGCGGATGCCGACCTGGGTACTGATCCAGCCGATGAGCGGCAAGATCGTCAGGCCTGGAATCACCCACAGAGATGCAACCGAGAATCCAGTCGCACGGGCACGTGCAGGAATAGCAAGGGAGAGCGCCACAAGAATCCCCGGCCCCACAACAGCGAGGGTGCCCGAGATGACGCAGTTGACCGCCACCGCAACCACGACGTTGGGCGAGAGCGCAAACGCGACGGAAGCAACCGAGGTGAGCAGTGCGACCTTGGAGATGAAGCGGATCAGCCCGCGCATATCGGCCATGAATCGCTTGCTGATATAGCGCGTCCCGATGACGAGACCGACCAGCTGGAATGGCTCCGAAACCGCTGCTGCGACGCCGCGACCGCGCTCATCGAGGCCGAACTGCTGCTCGTACATCAGTGAGGCGAGGACCACGAATCCAATGAGCGCCGTCGCCAAGAAGGGCAGGCTCCACCACAGCCGCTGCAGCGTGTGAATCTTTTGGACAGTCCGCCAGCTCTCGGCGAACGACGGCACCGTCTCCTCGGTGTTGGCGACTTCCTCGCTGGCACCCATCGCCTCGCGTTCCCACTTGCCACGCACTGGCTCGTGCAGCTTCAATGCGAGGAGGGCAAAGATGACGGTTGGTACCACGAAGACAATGAACGGCACACGCCATCCGAAGGCGTACGCCAGCAGACCAGCGCTGAGCGGCCCGACGAATGCACCGACAGCGTTGGCCGCCCGATGCGTACTGAAAACCCTGCTACGGGCCTCGATGGGGTAATAGTCGGCCAGCAACGAGTTGTGTGTTGGGTCGATGACCGCCTTGCCCAGGCTGCTGCCGCTGCGGGCAATGGTGAGCAACACAACACCGGTGGCCAGCCCGGTCATGCCGCTGAATGTGCCCCAGATGAGTGCGCCGATGACGGCCACCGGCACCCGCTTCGATCGGTCCGCGTACTGCGCAATGGGCACCTGCAGGGCCAGTGCAGCCACCGATGACAGGGCCACAATGCCGAGCACCTTGGTGTTGTCGAGGCCGAACTCGTCGCGAATATTGGGCAGCAGAATGCCGAACGCCGTCCGGTCGAGTTCGTCGACAGCGTTCAGGCCGAACAACACGACGAGCGGGAAGGCTGATTCCCCACCGCACACCCCGCGCAGCCACAACATCGGGTGGGCAACATGCCCTCGGAAGCGACCAAACGCGTTCATACGGTCTCCTCGACAGTTTGTTCGTCTTCGGCGGCGTCGGGCTCGTCGACGCGTTGGCCGGTGATCAGCCGCACCGCCACATCGCGCAGCTTCACCCAGAGTCCGCCGAGCCCGCCTGGCAGGATCAACAGCACCAGCAGCACACCGAAGCCGGTGGACAGCAGTTGCCAAGCCTGGTCAGTGATGAACCAGCGGGTGCCACGCAGATACAGAGCGCCCAGCAATGCGCCGCCCAGCGACCCGACGCCACCGATCACAGCGCTAGTGAACACGTTGAAGCTCTCGCCGGTGGAGAAGCTGTCGATCGAGAATGCCCGTTGCTGGTGCACGAACAGTGCACCGCCGACACCGGCAACGAATCCAGAGATGATGAACGCGGTGAGCTTGGCCTGCACCACACCGATCGAGAAGCTCTGCGCTGCCCGCTCGTTTTCGCGGATGGCGATGATGACGCGGCCTGTGCGCGACCGACGAATGCCACGGAGCGCGAAGTACAGCAGCCCAAAGACGACGAGCGAGTAGAAGTAGTAGCGGGTCGGCGAGTCGATGTTGATGCGACCGAACAGAGGTGGGCGGTCGAACCGGGTCTCGGCCTTGGGGAACCAGCCAAAGAAGCGGTCGTTGAGCAACCAGAATTCGGTGGCGAGGCCGAGTGCGAAGGTGGTCACGGCGAGATACAGACCGCGCAAGCGCAACGCCGGCACACCCACCATGAACGCCGCCACACCGCCCGCGATACCGCCGATGACGAGCGCCAGCGTGAGATCGACATTCCATCGCGACGTCACCGTGGCGCTCGCCGCCGCACCGATACCGACTATCGCCATTTGGCCGAGCGACACCTGCCCCGCCCAACCGGTGAGCACCACCAACGACAACCCAATGATGGCGAACGACAACAGGGCCGTTGCCTTGATGACGTTGCCCACTTCCAACACCTGCGGCAGCAACAGCACGCCCATCAGGGCCGCTGCCAGCAGCGTGTACCGCACTGTCATGACCCACGGGTTGTCGGCCAGGTTCGGTGGTAGCGGGCGAACCTCTTCGGCGCCGCGCCAGCTACTGGTGGCATCGTTGTCGCGCCGCGAGGTGGTGACACGTTGCGACAGGAGCGCAACGAACATGGCGCCCGCCATGATCGGGTAGGCGAGATACGGGGTGTCCGCATTGCTCTGTACACCGAATTCGAGCAGCTTCAGCGCAACAGCGGCGGCCGCGATGACACCCAGATTCTCCAGCCGCCCAATGACGAGGGCGGCGAGCGCAATGAGCAGCGTGGGTAAACCTTCAGCGAAGCCCAACGGCACACCGGTGATGCCACTGCGAAGGAACAACGCAACGAACGACAGGCTTGCTGCGAGCATCCACACGACGGTGTTGAGCCTGGCAACCGGGATGCCCAGCATGGCCGCCCGGTCACTGCGCTCGGCGGCTGCACGAATGGCAGTACCGAGACGGCTGCGGTTGAGGAACCACGCCACTCCGATTAGCGCGAGCGGCGCAACGATCATTGCGATGATGTCGTTGCCGCCAAGAATGAACTTGCTGGAGTCAGGCTTCCACGGAGGCATCGTCGCGGAGAGCGTCAGTTTCCAATCCACCGGCGCCGGCAGGCGCTGACTGGCCAAGTTCTTTCCCCACCAACGTGGCACCAGAATGCCGAGCACGACCAGCAACTGCGTCACGCCCAGCGTCGCGACCGTCATCACCATGCGCGACGCGCTGCGGAATCGCCGAATGATCGCCATCTCCACAACCAGGCCCAGAAGGAGTGCAATCAACAGACCGGCACTCAACCCCACAAGGTACGGCCACTGCCAGAACAGAATGAGGGCGGCAGCAAAGCTGGTGGGCACCGTGCCCAGATCCGCCTGCGCAAAGTTGACGACTCGGTTGGCGCGATAGATCAGCGCCATGCCGACCGCGAGCATCGCCGAAAGCACCCCGAGAACGAGACCACGTGTCCAGAGGCCGAGCGGCATTCCGAAGACGACGAGTTGGATCGCGACAAGACCAGCAATCGTGAGTACCGCCACCACGGTGGCAACACTGCGCTGAGCCCCCAAGCGTCGCACCGGCTGGACCGTACAACGTCGGGTACACGTGCCGACGAACTCAAGGGATTTCGATGGGTGACTTGTCTCGTGACCCATCAGTCGACAGGCTGTGTGCATCATGAGTCACGCGAACAACGTCCGGCGCTGCGCGCTCATCGGGCTGCTGATGTTCGTGCCAGTCGCATGCAAGAGCAGCCGAGCGCCGAGCGCGACGACAACGACGGTGGGCACCACCACGACATCCACCTCGACGACGTCGACACCTTCCACCACGTCGACCACCACCACCACCACCACCACGACGCTGCCCCCAACCACGACGACGGAGCCGTTGGTGATCGCGGGTGGGATTGTGAAAGTCGCCAACGCCTCCGGCGTAGATGGCGCAGCAGGCCAAGTCACCGACGACCTGGCGGCACTCGGGTTCACCACGAGCGGTCCGACGAACGCGGCGGGCATCGACGAAGACCTGGCGGAGAGCAAGATCTACGTCATCGCCAGCAGTGAGGCCGTGGCGCAATCCGTCAGCAGGCTGATGGGCGGAATCCCAGTGTCGCGCATGCCAACACCGGCCTGGATCAAGGGCGGCACCGCCGGGCTGGGCGACGCAACAGTGTTGGTCATGCTGGGCCACGATTTGGCCGGCAAGCGACTGGCGGACATGGGCGACCAACGCACATGACCAAGACCTACGGGCCAACGACCGACACGGCAACGACCGACACGGCGAAGAAGAGTTGGACGGAACACCCGAAGGTGCTGCAGCTGCGGCGGCGGAGTGCGTTCGCCGATCTGTTGGTGCGCAGCGCCACCAACTATCGGATGCATCGCACTGGTCGCAACGCGGCGCTCGTGGCTCACTTCGGCTTTCTCTCGGTGTTCCCGTTGCTGCTTGTGTTCACGACCATTCTCGGCTTTGTGTTGGAGAGCCGCCCGAAGCTGCGAGACACGATGATCGACTCGGCGTTCAGCCGTATCCCCATCATCGGCCCTGACGTGGCACGAGACCCCACTCAGTTGCAGGGCGACCCGTACGTGCTCGTGGTCGGTCTTCTGGTCACCCTGTGGGCGGGCATGAAGGCGTTCAACATGTTGCAGTGTGCGCTGGATGACATCGCCGACGTTCCACTCGACGAGCGGCCAAACATCATTCGGTCACGGGTCCGCTCGTTGTTGGGTATCGCGCTCGTCGGCGGCGGGCAGATCGCCGCTGCGATCCTCACCGGATTCGTCGGCGTCACCGGTGTTGCGCTGCTCCATCGGGTGGGCTTGATCCTGGGTGCCGTCGTCGTCAATACTGCCGTGCTCGCCGGCAGCTACCGCTGGCTCACTGTTCGTCCGCAGGCGTGGCGCGCGCTTGCCCCCGGGGCTGTGCTCGCCGGGTTCGTGTTCGGCGCGTTGCAGTTGGTGGGTACTGCATTCGTCGGGCGTGCGATCTCGAGCGCAACGCCGGTGTACGGCACGTTCGCCGCAGTTATCGGTTTGATCGCGTGGCTGTCATTGCACTCGATGGTGGCGTTGCTGGGGGCGGAGCTGAACAGGGCGCTTCCGATTCGCCGCTACCGCGAGTAGCTAGGCCTCGACGACTTGAGCGATTCGCTCCAGCGTTTTGGTCATCGAATCGACCGTCTTCGACCGCAGACTGCGAACCGTCCACGGCTGCTTCTCCTGGCTGATGTCCCAGCTCTCGCGGACCAGGGTGCCGCCGTCTTGCGGAACCAATTGGTAGCGCCAGATGCGGCCCCCAATGAACCACGACATCACCGTGAGTGTCGGCCGCGGCTGCCATGCAATGCGAGCGTTCTCCTCGAACTCCACGACCGTGTTTTCCATCGTGTAGCCGATGCCCATCTTCATCGACATGCCGAACTTGGAACCGATCGCCAGGCGCTCTGAGCCCTTGCCAGCAGCACCGGCAGGAACGCCCCTCACGGTGCCGGAACCATCGATCTCCTGGTGGCGCGATGGATCTGCCAGGAGGTCGAAAATTGCGCTGGCCGGAGCATCGATCAGACGTTCGACGGTGGCGATATTGCGGGACGAATCGGAGGTTTCAGGCATGCCGGCGCCAACCGCTCGGGGACCGCCATCATTCCCGATGTGTCAAGATGTTGTCCGGACGGGCCGATAGCTCATCGATGCCCACGATCACTCACCGATTCTCTGCGATGTGCGCCACCGCCGTCTTGGCCGTCAGCACGCTTGCTTCGGTCTCGCCCGTCGAGACGGTCGCAGCTGTTGACGCGCCCTGGGTCACGCCCTCCGTTCCTTCAAAATGCACCACCGCACAGATTGATGCCGGCACCGTCGCGGGCTGCACGATTCAGCTCGGATCTGGGCTTCCGGAGAGCCGCGGCTGGCCCGCACCGCCCTACCCGGACCCCGCCGTTGGCGCCGTCGTGCCCTGGATGGACCTCGCCGTCGGCTCCAGCGGGCCCGCCGTTGTGAAAGTGCAACAGGCCCTGGTTGCCACCGGCGCCACGATCGCCGCCGACGGGCAATTCGGGCCGATCACCGCGACTGCAGTCACCACGTATCAAACCGCTAACGGCTTGGCGGCGACCGGCATCGTCAACGAGGCCACCGCAACGGCCTTGGGAGTGCAGAACACCGGCGTCGGCAGCTTTCCACCCACTGGGTGGAGTTGGCTGGGTTGGGGTTACAACGGCAGCGAGGCCCTGTACCAGTGGGAGCAGCAATTCGTGGGCAACGCCGCCCAGATTGGCACCATCAGGCCCAAGCAACTGAAGAGTTTCCCGGGTGCTCTACCACTGTTCGAGGGCTTCGTCGCCGAGATCCAATCCAAGGGTTACGTCATCGGCGACGCTGGCATGTACGTCTTTCGCTGCACAGCGAGTACCCGCAAGGACTGCGCCGGCCTCAGCCGCACCAGCCTGTCGAACCACGCGTATGGCCTGGCGTTGGACATCAACACCGCCAAGAACCCGCTGAAGACCTACTACGGCGTCAGTGGGGAAAGCGCGTGCGTGACACCGATGCTCACCGACATCCCGCAGTGGGTCGTTCAGGCTGCCGAGACCTGGGGGCTCTATTGGGGCGGCTACGGCTGGAGCAGCGGCTGTTCGTCACCGTCGCAGATGAAGTCATCCGCCAGCCGAGATCCGATGCACTTCGAATTCAACGGCACCGTCGCGCAGGCGCAGGCGATTCTGGCCTACCGGACAAGTGGCGTCGCCTCGACGCCGACTCCCGCCGCTGCCCCGGCACCGCGAACGGGCAACTGTCTTGACGTTGCCGATGCTGCTGGCAAAGTCACCACCAAGTGCTTTGCAATGACGGAAGTACCACCCGCCAACACTCGCCTCGTGATCACGACGACGCCACCGGCCGGTGCCACGGCAGCGTTGGTGAACATCACCACCACCGGCGCCGCCAACGGCGGCTACATCACTGCTGAAAGTTGCGGCGTCGTCACCGCCACCGCTCGCCAATGGTCGAACGGCAACGTGCGTCCCAACCGTGCAGTCGCCTCCGCAGCAATCGTGCCGATCGACTCGGCGGGCCGATTCTGCCTCTACCAATCCACCGCGATGCACACAATCGTCGACGTGCAAGGCTACTTCAAGCCAGCCGGCGCCGCAGGCGACGGCGCCAGCTACACCCCGATTGCGCCGGTGCGCAGCACCGACACCCGCACACGACCAATCTGCCGGCCCGGGGCTGGCTGCGAGGGTCTTGGACCTGTTCCTGCGGGAACCGAACTGCGCAACTCGTCCGCAGGACCCGTCGGTGCGCTCGCCACCGTCGCCAACATCACCGTGGTCGCCGGCGCCGGCACCGGGTACGTGACGGCCGACGCGTGCAGCACGTTGGTGCCCGGCCCGCAGACCCGCAGCACCCTCAACTTCGCCGGCAACGACACGGTCGCCAACCTCGCCGTGGTGCCCTCCGCAGTGGTCGATGGCGGCGGTGCCTTTTGCACCTACTCGCCCAACGACCTTCACGAGATCATCGACGTGCAGGGCTACTTCGGGTCTCCGACGGCCGACAGCCTGAGGTACACATCGCAAACGCCGGCCCGCCTGGTGGACAGTCGCAGCTGTTGGACCGACCCCGTCACCCTTGTGCAGCGCTGCGGCCAACGCAATGCGGCTGGCAGCATCATGCGGATCAAGGCGCCCGACGGCGCCCGGGTTGCCGTCATCAACCTCACCGCCATCGACCCACAGGCGGCGGGCTACGTCACTGCCGATGCGTGCACCAAAATGGTCGCCGGGCCGCAGTCGCAATCGAACCTCAACGCGCTAGTGGGCTCGGTGGTCGCCAACATGGCCATGGTTCCGGTGGGGGCCGATGGAACGTTCTGTGTCTACGTCTCCAGCTCGATGCATCTCGCAGTCGACGTGATGGGCACCTTCAGTGCGACTGGCAACCTGCTGTACGTGCCCGTCACCCCATTGCGGGTGCACGACTCACGCCAACCGCGCTGAGCTCGCGCGACGACCAACCGAGCAGCACGCGGTAGTCGCCGGGCGCGACGATCCACGCGTGCGTCGCAGGGTCCCAACGACTGAAGGAACGCTCGTCGAGCTCGACGGTGGCCACGGTGGATTCGCCCGCCGCGGCATTCACGCGGGCGAAGCCCTGCAGCGTGCGCACTGGGCGGCCGGCTTCGGCGACAGCAGGTTCGATGTAGCACTGCACAACGGTGCTGCCCGCACGATCCCCGGTATTGCGCACGGGCACGTCCACCGTGACGCCCGTCGCGATCTCGCCGCTGACGGTCGCGGTACCCAGCTCCCAGGAGGTGTAGCCAAGCCCGAATCCGAAGGCAAAGGCCGGCTCGATGCGCCGCGCGTCGTACCACCGGTGGCCAATCAGCAATCCCTCGCCGTACTCTGCCTTGCCATCGCGACCGGGGTGGTACGGGTACGCGGGTGTGTCGGCGAGCTGCTTGGGAATGGTCAGCGGCAGTCGTCCGCCCGGCTCGGTGATGCCGAACAGCATGTCGGTGAGTGCCTCGCCGAAGGCCTCGCCGGGAAACCACACCTGCATCACTGCGGCCACATCGGCAAGCCATGGCATCGAGACGGGGGACCCTGAGTTGATGACGACAACGGTGCGCGGGTTTGCGGCGGCGACGCGTCGCACCAGCTCGTCCTGCATCCCCGGGAGGTCCATGTGCGTGCGGTCTTCGCCTTCGGTTTCCCAATCGGCGTTGGTCCCGACGATCACGATCGCGACCTCCGCGTCGGCGGCAGCGGCAACGGCCGCATCCATTGCGTTGCCGCTTGCAGGTGGTTCGGCACCAACGATCAGCCCACGGAGCTGTGAGCGCTCCTCCACCACGATCTCCACGTTCACCTCGCGACGCACACCGGCCTCGCAGGCCACGGGCACGCGGATCTCGTCGTTACCGAGCCCGAAGAACGCACCACCGGTTTGCGGCACCGTGAGGTCGACCATGATCTCGCCATCGATGCGCAGCACGGCGGACCCGACCACGGTGAGGCTGACCTGCCAGTCGCCGGTGACGTCAGGAACGAACGAGCCGTTCACCGACACCCCGAAGGCGGCCACGCTGACACCGGGCGCCGGGTCGTCCATCCAGATGAAGCTGAGGCGGTCGGTGATTTCCTCGCCGGTTGCGCCGTCGGCTCCGGTGTACCGCACACGGAACTCACCTCGCATTGGTGGCAGCCTTTTGTCGATCCGGCAGCCCGCTTCATGCACAACGGCGACGCCACGCTGCTGCATCACTGCCAGCGGCATTGACGGCCGGTTGGTGCGCACCCGTGCGCTGCCACCACCCTGCACCTGACCACGGTCCGCATTCGGGCCGAGCAGGGCCACCCGGGCATCGGCCGCGAGGGGGAGCACACCGTCGTTCTTCAACAGGACGGTGCCAGCTGTGGCCGCCCGTCGAATCACGTCGCGAGTGGCGTCGGAATCCGCGGTGTACTCCGCGCTGTCCACCTCGCCGACGCCCGACCAGTTGAACAGCTGGAGCAGTCGGCGCACCGATTCATCGACGCGTGCCTCGGTCGTCTCACCGTTCTGCACCGCTGCCAGCAGCTTGTCGCCGCGCTCTCGCGGCGGGCCGGGCATCTCCAGATCGAGGCTGGCTTCCAGTGACTCGGCGGCCGTATGCGTACCGAACCAGTCACTGATCACTGCGCCGTCGAAGCCCCACTCGTCGCGCAGCACGCCGCGCAGCAGCTCGCGGTGTTCGCTGGCGTACACGCCGTTGACGCGGTTGTACGAGCTCATCAACGAACGAGCGTCTGCACCACCCTCGGCCACGAGCTTGACGGCTTGCTCGAAGGGCACGAGATAGGCCTCGCGCAGCGTCACTTCGTCGATCTCACTGGAGATGGTATGGCGCTCGAACTCTGTGTCGTTGCCGACGAAGTGCTTGACGCAACACGCCACGTGATGCTGCTGCACGCCGCGGATGTACCCGACGGCAATGCGAGCGGTCAGTACCGGGTCTTCGCTCATGCATTCAAAGTTGCGACCGCCGATAGGGGTGCGCTGCAGGTTGACCGTTGGGGCCAGCAGCACGTGCGCACCCTTCGAGCGGGCCTCCTCACCCAGCGCCGCGCCGACCTCCTCCACCAGCACCGGGTCGAACGTCGCGCCCAACGCGGTGCCACACGGAAAGGACGCCGACGCGGGACCCGTCCATGATGTGCCGCGCACTCCGGCGGGCCCATCGCTCATGCGCATCGCGGGAACGCCGGGCAAGGCCCTGGTATGCCAGTTGTCATGCCCCGCGAGCAGGCTGACTCTCTGCTCCAGCGTGAGGGTGGCCATCACCGAGTCGATGTCGATCGTCATGTCCGCCAGATTGCCAGACCGACGCGTTGGTGGCGGACTCGTTCGGTGCTGGACCCGCAACGATTCGCCGGACATGCTGGCCACTCGAACGCCACATCGACGCATCGATGGCGTAGTGGTGCAGGTTGAGGAGCACGAAGAACAATGCACCCACCACGCCGGGCAGCGGCAGCTCGGGCGCCGCCCGATCGATCATGTCGGGTAGCCATGTGGCCACCAGCAGACCCCCCGCAGTTGCCCCACCGAACACGCACAACCACCAGTGCAACATGTTGCGTTCGCCGCGCTCGCGGCCCCAGTTGACCTCGGCCCGATGCACACACGTGAGGTACTGCACCGAGTGCGTGGCACCAATGACTGCTGCGGCGCTGGGGTACGAGGGCGGCAGCACGAACCACAGGCCACCAGCGACATACGGCGCCCACGCCCCCATCGGCGGCAGACGCCTGCCGCGCGCTGACACGACGAACATCACACCGATGACAGCCACCACGCACCCGCCGGCGAGCAACCTTGCGGCCTGTTCGACCCAGCGCGGGAACAGCGCGACGCCGACGTCGTAACGACGATACGTGGCACGATTTCCCTGAGCCCAGATGTCCATCAGATCGACAATCCATATCGGATAGAAGCCGTACCGCAGGGCGCGGATCTCGTTGGGCCGCGGGCGAATGCCACGCAGCCGCATCGACAGCATGGCCACCCCATACGCCTGCTTGATGTAGTGCCACCCAGTGGCCGAGAACACCAAGATGAGAAGCGCACGGAGCAGCCAATCGGCGGTGTCGACCGAGTTGCTCTCCATCAGCACCACGACGGCCGCCAGTGCACCGAAGAGGCCCAGCGGCACCCACACCAGTGCCAACGGGTGGCGCCGCAGCGAGGCCTTCCCGTCGCCGTACGCCAAGTGGTACGAAGCCCCGAAGTGAGCAGACGCGAACGCCAGCAGAATCCACACGGTGGTGCTGTTCAGCGGCCCCAGTAACGGCCCGCCCGGCCCGGGCAGGTCGGTGACAGCGAGCCAAGCAACAATTCCGAACCCCCCGAGTAACCACCCGTCGAGCGACCGGTGCACCAGCACGTGATTGACATCTACCATGGGCGAAGAGTAGTACTATCCTACGAACGCGGCCATGGGGACCGCGACGGGAACCACAAGGAACGGACAACACCATGAAGGCACGCACGCTCGGCCCAATTCTGATGATGACACTCGGGGCGGCAATCACTCTCGCTCCGGCGGCGGCCAGCGTCGGTGCGGTGGATCAGGATCTCTGCGAATACCGGGGCCGTGCCGAGATCAGCTCCGACTGCTGCGGAACCCTTTTTTCCGGCTTTGTTGACCCGTGCGAGCCGCTCAACACCGTCATCGTGACGTTGCCCACTCCCAGCACCGTGGTGACGTCCACCACCGCCGCCGTCGTGCCATCCACCACCGCCGCCGTCGTGACGTCCCCCACCACCGCCGCCGTCGTCGTGCCGTCCACCACCGATATCGGCTCCGGCGGACAGGGTCTGCCGGCAACAGGTAGTACTTCTAACGGCTACGTCGCGCTCGGCGGCTT
>Ga0105047_10003571_pt1 | contig 27375 bp, 20 predicted proteins | sample MAT04_FD_78384 | JGI IMG/M metagenome (GOLD analysis project Ga0105047, IMG submission 78384) | Freshwater microbial communities from Lake Fryxell liftoff mats and glacier meltwater in Antarctica - MAT-04 (megahit assembly) | ecosystem: Environmental > Aquatic > Freshwater > Ice > Liftoff... | reverse complement strand
CGATTATATTCAGCTTATGACTGCCGGTGGCGACCGCAAAGGAGGTGGTAACCGCGAACAGGAAATTTCTGCTATTTCGCGATCGCTCAAAAGTCTTGCAAAAGAGTTAAATATACCGGTAATCGCACTTTCGCAGTTAAATCGTTCGGTAGAAACCCGTAGTACGGCACAAGGCAGTAAAAAACCACAGCTTTCTGACCTTCGCGAATCAGGAGCTATTGAGCAGGATGCCGACCTTGTACTTTTTATCTATCGTCCTGAATATTATAAAATTATGGAGGATGAAGAAGGCAATTCAACCGAAGGGAAAGCTCAGATAATTATTGCTAAACATAGAAATGGTGCCACCGACGAAATATGGTTGCAGTTCATCAGCCGTTTTGCACGTTTTCAGGATCTGGCAGGTTTGAGCATCGATCAACTGGGAATGTCGCTTGCTCCAAATTCGGGATTTGAGCATACACAATCCAATACAGTAATAATGCAATCGAGGCTGAACAGCATGGATGATGATCAAGATCTTGGTCAGCCTGGTTTCTAATAACCAATTCAGATGGAATGCAATATGTGCCAATTTTTTACAAAAATTGTGTTTTATCGTACTTTTCACTGAAAAGCACTTTCTATCCATTTTCCTGTTTCGAACCAAAAACATAAACTATATAGTTCAACCATTGTTAAATTGTTACAATTATTGAAAATAAATACAATAAATCATTTTAAAAATGGTTCAAAGAATAAAGGCTCAACAATGAAACGTTTTATCCTGATAATACTTCTAGTTTTTTCGCTGACCAGAGTACAAGCAGCTTATTTGCTTATTCCTATGGATCAGACTCAGAAAAATCATCTGAAAGCCTATGGTATCGCATTCTGGATTCTGCAGCAGGATGTTGAAGTTAGCTGGCTGTTAAATTACCGTGGCGGTTCTTTTATGATAAAATACATGAAAGCTGTTGAAAGTGAGTGTTTTATCAGAGGTGTAAGCAGCGAAGTAATTGCTGATGCACAGTCAACGGCTATCCTTATGGAGATTTCTGATCCTGAAGTTAATATGGATGAGGTGAAACTGAATAAAACACCGCGCATTGCAGTGTATTCGCCAAAAAACAAACTGCCTTGGGATGATGCAGTAACCCTGGCACTTACTTATGCAGAAATTCCTTACGATATTGTATATGACGAAGAGCTTATAACCGGAGTATTGCCTCTTTACGACTGGCTTCATCTTCACCATGAGGATTTTACAGGACAATTCGGAAAATTCTGGGCATCGTATCGCAATGCATCTTGGTACAGAGAAGATGTACGATCGAATGAAGAAATGGCAGCTAAATTAGGTTTTTCAAAAGTTTCGGAAATGAAACGTGCCGTTGCCGTGAAAATAAGAGACTTTGTCGCGGGTGGAGGATATTTGTTTTCAATGTGTTCAGCGCCAGATAGCTATGATATTGCACTCGCTTCCGAAGGTATTGATATTTGTGATGTAATGTTTGATGGCGATGGCATGGATCCCGCCGCTAATTCGAAATTAAACTATGACAATTGCTTTGCGTTTAAAGACTTTAAACTGGTAACTAACCCATATGAGTATGAGATTTCTTCCATTGATGTGAATACTCAACGCAAAGTGAGTCCAACCAATGATTTTTTTACTTTATTCGATTTTTCAGCCAAATGGGATCCTGTTCCGACTATGTTGTGCCAGAATCATATGCAGGTAATCCATGGTTTCCGAGGACAAACCACAGCTTTTGAAAAGAAACATGTTAAGCCCGAAGTTATTGTAATGGGCGAAAACAAAGCTCTTGATGAAGCCAGATACATACATGGCGATTTTGGGAAAGGAACTTGGACATTTTATGGAGGTCACGATCCGGAAGATTACGAACACCGTGTTGGTGATCCGCCGACTGACCTGAATCTTTTTCCTAATTCGCCCGGTTACAGACTGATATTAAATAATGTGTTGTTCCCTGCAGCAAAAAAGAAAAAACAGAAAACATAATGATGGCTGTATATTCTTATTAATTGGAATTGAAATTTGCATTAATTTTATTTTTTTAAAAAATTTTAGAAAGTCTTAAACATTTTTCTTTATAATTTTACGCTATATAAATATTGTGTTATGAATGTACCTGCATTGAAAGAAAAGTTTTATACTTTGTATAAGAACAATAACGGGGAACCTTCAGTTTTTTTTGCTCCTGGTCGCGTTAATCTCATTGGAGAGCATACTGATTATAATGGAGGTTATGTATTTCCTTGTACAATAAATTTTGGGACCTACCTTATTATTAAAGCAAATCATGAGCAGGTAATCAGGTTTGCAACTACAAACTTCAGCTATAAAGCTGAAATCCCTTTGAGCGAATTATATCTTAAGCATGGGAGTGAGTGGGTCAATTATCCTTTAGGCGTTATTAACCAGTTTATCAAACACGGATTTGCTGTTTCCGGATTTGATATGTTGTTTTCGGGCGATATACCTAATGGAGCCGGTTTATCCTCATCAGCTTCTATTGAAATGGTTACAGCAGTTGCATTGGATTATCTTCTCGAAACCAGACAAAAAAAGATTGAACTGATAAAGATAAGTCGGGCAGCCGAAAATGAATTCGTTGGAATGAATTGCGGAATCATGGATCAGTTTGCAATTGGTATGGGTAAAAAAGAATCAGCATTGGCACTTAATTGCCGATCGCTCGAATTCCAGCATGTTCCATTACGTTTAGGTGAATATAAAATTGTGATTGCCAATACGAATAAACGCCGCGAACTTGCCGATTCAAAATATAATGAGCGTGTAGCCGAATGTGCTGTTGCTCTCGAAATCCTCCGAAAGGTTAAACCTATGGTTGATTTGAGTGCAATGAATATGGACGAATTCAAAAAACATTCTCACCTTATTGCTGATGAAACAATACGAAAAAGGGCACAGCATGTAATTAGTGAAAATAACCGTGTTATTGAAGCAATCGATGCCTTAATCGGTGAAGATATTGTTACTTTCGGCAAGCTGATGAAGCTTTCGCACGAATCGCTGAAAGAAGATTATGAAGTTACAGGCTTTGAACTTGATACTATAGTTAATGAAGCCTCGAAAGTGGATGGCGTACTAGGTGCTCGCATGACCGGTGCCGGTTTTGGCGGTTGCAGTGTTAATTTTGTAAGGCAAGATAAAATTGATGAATTTATCAAACAGGTAGGTGAAAACTATACTAAAAAAACCGGACTTGTAGCTGATTTTTACATAGCTTCGGTTGGGAAAGGTGCAGGTAAGTTGGAATAATTCTAAATACTGTTTCTTTATTGTTGATATTCATTATTATACATTCTATCTGTAAAAAAAAAATACTTCTTTGTGTCAACATAACACTAAGTTAACTATTTTTACATTTCGGTAGTACATTTTAGTTTTACTTTACCAGCAGGATTTCCCGATACAGGAGCCTTTTAAAGGTTTAAATGTGTTTACTCTCCAGATATTGATAATGCAGGAATTCATTTTTAATTGTTTGTGCGAGTAATGAGCGATAAGTATTAATTCACCCTTTTAACAACTTAAACATGGAACAAAAAAACGCAAACTATGGTCTGGGAATGACTGTAATCGGATCCATCTTCTTTATTTTTGGATTTGCTACCACCTTTATTATTACTCTCAGTGGTCAGGTAAAGGATATTTTTGAATTAACGGAGTTTAGAGCACAGTTGCTTAGTTTCGCATTCTTTATTACTTACTTTTTTATTTCAATCCCCATTGGATTGTATATAAAGAAAATAGGGTACAAAAGTGCATTGATAATTGGTTTATTACTTATGGCCGCAGGTAGTTTCCTGTTTTTCCCGGCAGCAAAAGTTCCATCTTTCCCACTATTCCTTGCAGCTACTTTTGTATTGGCTTCGGGAGTTGTTTTTTTGCAGACAGCAGCAAATCCATATGTTACTGCTTTAGGTTCAGAAGAATCAGCAGGCGGCAGGCTTAACCTGGTTCAGGCTCTAAATTCAATTGCCACTATGGTTGCTCCATGGATTATCGCCGTTTTTATTTTCAAGGGTGCCAGCGAAATGCTTTCATCACTAGAGAAAGCTCAGACAGTACAGATGCCATTCGTAATAATAGGTATTATCGTTGTGTTGGTAGCTATAGCTATTTTTCTTACCAAACTTCCTGAAGTTGGCGGTGGAACTGATTTACAACGTAAAAGCGTTTGGAATCATCCTCATGTTATACTTGGTGCTGTTGGTATTTTCTTTTATGTAGGTGCCGAAGTAGGTACAGGTGGATTGATTCTCAATTATTTGAAAACAACCATGGATATGAGTCCTGAAGTTGCAGGTAAATATGTTGCAATTTATTGGGGTGGCGCTATGGTAGGTCGTTTCTTCGGATCAATTATGCTCTCCAATATTACTGATAATGTTAAAAAATACTCTTATGTTGCCGCAGTTTTACTACTCGCTTTGGTATCAGGTTCATTTGTAACCGGATGGAGCTGGAATATTGGTCTTATATTTATGGCTGTAGCTATTGGTAATTTCCTGTTTATGCAACTTGGAAAAGGAAATGCCGGTAGGTCATTGGCAGTATTTGCTTTATTGGCTGCAATTCTGGCACTTATCACTGCTTTCACCAGTGGCAGTGTTGCACTTTGGGCTGTTGTTTCCATAGGTATGTTCAACTCAATTATGTTCCCGAATATTTTTACCCTTGCTGTAAAAGATCTTAATCCCGGCGAACTGAGCACTGCTTCGGGTATTATCAATACTTTAATATGTGGCGGAGCTATTATTCCGCTTATCATGGGTAAAGTTGCAGATGTTTCGGGCTATTCATGGGCATTTATTGTGCCTGCTGTTTGTTACCTCTACATCTTCTTTTATGCTGTAAAAGGAAGTAAACTTCGGTCTGCCTAAAACGAGATTCTGCGGCTGATATCTATATCCATCATATCAGTTTCCAAACATCGCCTTTACGAATCGGAATTAATAAATAATTATATAAATGAAACAAGTAGCAATAGGAATTGATATTGGCGGTACTAATACTGCAATAGGTGTGGTTGACCGTGAAGGTAACATCCTGTACGAAAAACATCCCCAGTTACCCACTCCCCTCAAACAGGAAAATCCACAGGGAAGTGAAATTATTTCGGATAAATTACTAAGTGATTTTTTTTTCCTCCTTGCTGAAGAAATTAAATCGGCAATCGAAATAGTTTCAAATATAAATCCCTCAATCAAAGTGATGGGTATTGGTATTGGTGCGCCGAATGCGAATTATTATACCGGTACCATTGAGCATGCTCCTAATCTTCCTTTTGTTGGAGTAGTGCCTTTCGCAAAGATGATACAGGAAAAATTTCCTGAAATCAGGCATATCAAACTTACCAACGATGCTAACGCCGCCGCACTGGGCGAACTCATTTTTGGTGGTGGTAAAGAAATGAAGAACTTTGTAATGATCACTCTGGGGACAGGCCTTGGAAGCGGAATTATAGTTAATGGTGACCTTGTTTACGGTTCTGATGGTTTTGCCGGCGAATGCGGACATACTACCATTGTTCGCGGTGGTAGGATCTGCGGCTGTGGCGGAGTAGGACACCTTGAGGCTTATTGCTCAGCTACCGGTATGAAACGTACTGTATATGAGCTTCTTGCAAAGTATAACAGCTCGGAAAGCGAACTGGCAGATATCCCTTTTAATCAAATGACTTCTAAAAAAGTATTCGATGCCGCCGAAAAAGGGGATAAAATCGCGAAAGCAGTATTTGAACTTACTGGTGAATGGTTAGGACAAGCTTTGGCTGATACTGTTCATCATCTCAGTCCGGAAGCAATTTTCCTTTTTGGCGGACCAGTTGCTGCCGGCGATTATATTTTCAAGCCGACCAAAGATAGCATGGAACGGCATCTTTTACCCATTTTCCGTAATAAAGTCAAAATCCTTCCTTCAAGTCTTAAAATTGGATCAGCTGCAATTATTGGCGCCAGTGCTCTTGTGTGGAAAGAAATAGAGAAGCACGGTTTTTAGTCATAAAAAACCTTTAGTTACAGCACTTCAATTTTGTTTTTTGAAGTGCTGTTTTTTATTTTTTAGTTTCTAAAAAAAAATATCTTTGTAGTATAGCTTCCAATGTTTTTTATTTATTCATAATTGGTTTAAAAGTTCATGATGAGCAATTTTTTGATTGTTCAAGTAAAAATACGCATAATGTAATGTTCTGAAATTCAAGCCTAAACAATATTTATGGTCGATAATTTTACACTTGGTTTTATAGATTATGCCATCATGGCAATCTATTTCATTTTTGTGCTTGGCATAGGCTGGGCATTGAAAAAATACATGAAATCGAGTTCTCAATTCCTTGAAGGGGGTAAAAATATTCCTTCCTGGATTACAGGTCTGGCATTTATTTCCGCAAACCTTGGAGCACTTGAGGTGTTTGGGATGGGTGCTTCGGGAGCAAAATACGGGTTAATGACAGCCCATTTCTACCTTATCGGAGCCATTCCTGCCATGATTTTCCTTGCGCTGTTTATGATGCCGTTTTATTATGGTTCCAAAGCGCGTTCCGTACCTGAATATCTGAAACTCAGGTTCGATGAAAAAACCCGTGGTTTCAATGCCTTCTCATTTGCCATCATGACCATTTTTGCATCCGGAATTTCGATGTTTGCTCTGGCAAGATTAATGGAGGTAATGCTTCACTGGAATTTTCACTACAGTATTATTGCCTCCGCTGTAATTGTATTGGTTTATACTTATTTAGGCGGTTTAAAATCAGCTATTTACAACGAGGTTTTACAGTTCTTTCTTATTGTAATTGGTTTTCTTCCGCTTGTAATTATCGGATTACAGGATGTTGGAGGTTGGGATGGACTCACTTTAAAACTTAACGAAGTTGCAGTACAAAAAGGCTACGAAGCTGGAACCTGGACAAGTACCTGGAAATACCTGGGCTCAGCCTCTTCAAATCCAATGGGTGTGGATTGGATTGCTATGTTCACAGGACTGGGTTTTGTTTTGGCTTTTGGATACTGGTGTACCAATTTTCTGGTTGTGCAGCGGGCAATGGCGGCCAATTCAATGTCAGGAGCAAGGCGAACTCCTTTGATCGGTGCTTTGCCAAAAATGTTTCTTCCTATCCTGGTTATTGTTCCCGGAATGATAGCTATGGCACTGATGGCCTCGCCCGAAAAAGGCCTGGTACTCATTGGAGATCAAGGTCAGACGGATTATAACATGATCATTCCTACCATGTTGGTCCACTATTATCCAACGGGTTTGTTAGGTCTGGGAATTACAGCGCTTATGGCTTCGTTTATGAGTGGTATGGCTGGAAATGTAACAGCTTTTAATACAGTTTTTACTTACGATATTTATCAATCGTATATAAATCCGGGCAAATCGGATGATCATTACCTCAAAATCGGTCAGTTTGCAACAATATTCGGAGTGGCTGTAAGTATTGGTGCCGCGTATATAGCTGCTAATTTTAATAATATCATGGATTTTCTGCAGCTGATTTTTGCTTTTGTCAACGCGCCGCTTTTTGCTACTTTTATGCTCGGAATGTTCTGGAAAAAAACTACTGGTCATGCCGCTTTTTGGGGCTTATTGGCAGGAACAACTGCTGCGGCTCTGCATTACAGTTTATCAGTAGCCGAAGGTAAAGGCGGTTGGATAGCTCAATTAGTCGAATATCCGAGTGGTATGGCACAGGGTTTCTGGACTGCCATTTATGCCTGGACAGTTTGCTTCGTATTAACCATTATACTCACATTTTTCACCAAACAATTAAAAACTGTTGATGAACTTACAGGACTGGTATATTCCTTAACACCCAAAACCCATGATGAACCGGGCATTGTGTGGTACGAAAAACCAGTTGTAATGGCCGTTATCATAGGAGCGATAAGTATAGTTTTAACAATCATTTTCTGGTAGGAGGAAAAAATATGGATATGGACATTCGGATACCAATCGGACTTTTGTTCGTTATATTAGGAATAATACTTGCAGCATTCGGCATTTTTACAATGAACGATACTGAATTGTATGCGCGTTCGTTAGGGCGGAATATAAATCTGTGGACAGGTATTCTGATGCTCGTTTTTGGAGGAAGTATGTTGCTTTTCCCGATCCTTGGGAAGAAACGAAAAGTATAAGCCACAAATCGCACATTAACGAGTATACGGGATACTAAATTTCAGAAAGCTGCTTATCAAGGGCAGCTTTTTGGGTCTTCTGGCAAGCGTGTTTCCAACGGTCACCTGCACTTCAGGCAATTTATTATTACAATTGAGCGTTAAAGCTATAAATATGAATAAATGGTGTTGCAGGATAATAAAACTTGATTACTTTTGAATAATTATTACTTAAAAGACAACGGTATGGTCAAACATGCCTCCAATTACTGTTTTTAAATGTTTTGTTCCTCATGAGAAACAAATTACAACTGAGTGTGTTCCTGATACTTCTGATATTGGGAGTACAGGGTAATTTCACAAAAATACAGGCACAACCTTTCGTAGATTATACATACACAGGTGTTTGTGTCGGAAGCCCAACTCTTTTTACAGTGAATGCTGTAATTACCAATGTAAATGCTGTTACAATCTGGAATTGGAATTTTGGTGATGGGAATTTCTCCTCAATTCAAAATCCAGTCCATACATTTGCCACTTTTGGAAATTATACAGTAACCCTTACAATTACTGACACAAACGGTGCTGTAGGGAGCGTATCCCATGTTGTTACCATTCAGAAACTGCCGATTGCCAACTTTGCTTACACTACACCCAATTGTAGCAATGATCCGGTTCATTTTACCGATCTCTCAAGTACCCAAAATGGCTTTATCCGATACTGGATATGGAATTTTGGAGATGGCACACCGGTTGATACAGTTTTCTTTCCTGAAAATCCGAATCCTGACCATGTATTTCCGAATCCGGGTACTTTTATAGTTACACTTTCGATCATGAATTCCGATTCCTGTAAGGATGATGTATCCCTGCCGGTAACAGTGACCCCCAGCCCGATAGCCAATTTTCAATTCGATGGAAAATGCGAAGATCAGGTGGTTCAGTTTACTGATGCCTCTTTTGCCAATGGTGCCGGAAACGTAGTTGCATGGAGCTGGGATTTCGATGATCCTTCGAGTGGTATCAACAATACCTCCGCAAGCCAAAATCCAATACATACATTTGCAACTGCAGGAACCTATTTCGTAAAACTTACCGTTACCAATTTCAATAATTGTACGGATACTATTATTAAACAGTTAGTTATAAATCCTCCTCCTCCAATCGAATTTACTTTTACTGCAGCCTGCCTGAATGAAATTATTTTTTTTAGCCCCGATACGGCTATCATGGAAATAGGAGCAATTCAAACCTGGCTATGGGACTTTGGCGATGGCATTACATCCAGTTCAGCCTACACCGCTCATTCCTACATTGCAACAGGTAATTATACGGTTACTCTTACAGTTACTGATACTTCAGATTGTGAAAATGTAATTTCAAAAATCGTACAGGTGAACCCGTTACCTTTTGCACATTTCGATGCCGGAACATCTAACTGTGCACAAGCTACTGTTCAGTTCACCAATTTATCAAATGCTACTGCAGGTTACATTGTTCGCTGGGAGTGGGATTTTGGTGATGGAAATACGCAAACTGTTAATTTCCCTTCAAATCCAAGCGTTCAGCATGTTTATGCGCTGCCTGGCACTTATCCTGTAGTGTTAACTATCAAATCATCAGATAGTTGTACCGGAACAACACTTCAAAATATTGTTATTCATCCCAATCCGGTCGCAAATTTTGATTTTACAACTCCTACCTGCTTAGGTACTCCGGTTGCATTTGAAGATATTTCGCAGTTAAACGGAGCAGGTTCAATAGTTCAATGGCAGTGGAATTTTGGTAATCCAGGTTCAGGAATATTAAATACGGCTTCTGTTCCTGATCCTGACCATTTATTTACAGCTGCTGGCAGTTTTACCGTTCAGTTGGTTGTAAGTAGTGGAAACGGATGTAGTGATACGGTTACGAGAGTTGTAATTGTGAAACCGCTTCCTCCGGTTAATTTTACAACCACCAACAACTGTCAGAATAACTCAGTAATTTTTACACCTGATGCAGTGCTGATGAATCTTGCAACTATAAGTTCATGGTTCTGGCAATTCGGTGATGGGGTTACTTCAGTACTTGCAAATCCAACACATATATATACAGTAGCAGGAAGTTACACCGTAACTTTAACAGTGATTGATACCGCAGGTTGTTCGAATCAAATTACAAAGCCAATAAGTATTGTTCCTGAACCGACAGCAAATTTTTCGTCATCAACGCCGGCATGTAAAGATTCACAGGTTCAGTTTAATAACCTTTCGTCAACCCTAACTGGTTATATCGTTACATCCGAATGGAATTTTGGCGATGGCAGCCCGGTATTATCGGTAACAACTCTTGCTCCGGTTTTTCACACCTATACTAACTATGCTACATTCCCAGTATCATTAACTGTAACAACCAACGACAGTTGTAAGCGTACTATCATAATTCCGATTACCATACTGCCCAATCCATTGGCTAATTTCTCCTACGCAACCTCATGTGCTGGTTCGCCAGTGGTATTCAATGATTTGTCGCAGGCAGGTTCAGGTGGGTTAGCAGGATGGTCGTGGAACTTTGGCGATCCGCCTTCAGGTAGCAATAATATTTCGACATTACCTTCACCTACTCATAGTTTTACCGCTCCCGGCACTTACCAGGTTGCTCTTATTGTAACCAATACCGGAGGCTGTGCTGATACTGTAACTAAACCTGTAATAGTGCATGCCCTTCCGGCAGTTGATTTTACATCCTCACCAGGTTGTGTTAATGATTCAACACATTTTGTAAGTTCGACTTTTGTAAACGCAGGTGCGGTAGTTTCACGTATCTGGAATTTTGGCGATGGATTTACTTCAACAGAAATCGATCCGTATCATATTTATGCTGCTTCAACTACTTATAATGTTACTTTAACAGTAACCGATACTGCGGGTTGTGAGAATACGAAATCGCATTTTGTTACCATTGTTCCCCCGCCAACTTCATTGTTCCAGGTTTCAACTCAAACCTGCGCCAATAACCCGATATTTTTTATCAATCAATCTTCAACCTCAGGAGGAACGATAATTTCTTATTTCTATGAATTCGGCGATGGTACTGATACTTTGATTTTAACTCCTGCAACCGGTAATATTTCGCATACCTATGCTGTTGCAGGTATTTATACTGTTATATTAACTGTAAATACATCGCTGGGATGTGAAGATGAATCCACAAAAACAATTACAGTTTCGGCCAGTCCGCTTGCCCTTTTCGAATACAATAATACTTGTGTGGGAACAGCTGTTAATTTTAACGACTTGTCACAGGTTAATTCCGGAACTACAATTGTTACCTGGCTTTGGAATTTTGGCGATCCGATTTCGGGCACCAACAACACATCCACATTACAAAATCCATTGCATATTTATAATACAGCAGGAACTTATACTGTGCTTTTACTTGTCGAAAATGCTTCCGGTTGTCCTGATACCATTTCGAAAGTAATTGAAGTTCAACCCAAACCGGGTGTTGACTTTACCTGGGCAAACAACTGTCTGGGTACTACAACCGAATTCACTACTGATATTACAGTTACCAATGTTGGAGCTGTAACATCGTACGACTGGAATTTTGGTGACGGTACACCCCATAATACTTCGCAGCAAAATCCTTTGCATGTGTATGCAATAACAGGTAATTTTACGGTAACACTTACCATAGTTGACACGGCAGGTTGCGAAAACGCTATTTCACATATAGTTAATATCGTACCTCAGCCGAGCGCACTATTCAGTATTACGAGTGCCTGCCTTGGAGCAAGTACTTATTTTACTGATCAGTCGTTTACTTCGAGTGGAGAACCGATAGTTGCCTGGTTCTGGGATTTCGGGGTAACATCAGCTACCAATGATACTTCAAATATTCAAAATCCTAGCTGGGCTTATACTACACTTGGTGTTTATAACGTAAACCTGATTGTAACTTCGCTAAACGGATGTCAGGATACAACATCAATGACGATTCAGGTTTTCAGCAACCCAACAGCGAATTTCATTTATACTGCTGCGCCTTGTGATGAAGGTGCTGTTTATTTCCAGGATTCGTCGTATAGCCAGCAATCAACAATTGTAGGCTGGAACTGGGAGTTTGAACCCAATCATTTTTCGACACTTCAAAATCCGGTATATGTCTTCTATGCTACCGACTCCTGTTATAATGTTCGTTTAATCGCTACCGATGTCAGGGGATGTGTTGATACTGCTTATAAGAGTGTTTGTGTTCCTGCGGATTTTGATTTTACATTTGCTATTTCGCCAACCTGTTTTAAGGATACAACCTATTTTACACCTCAGTTGCTGGCACCTTTAACTGATTCGCTTGTATTTTTCAACTGGGATTTCGGCGATCCGGCCTCAGGAATCAATAATACCTCAACCTTACGTTTACCTTCGCATTACTATTCACAGCCTGGTACATACACAATAATGCTACAGGCAATTGATATTAACAATTGTCCGAAAAAAGAGTATCTGGAATTAGTGGTACATCCATTACCTTTGCCTGCTTTCACTTTTTCAGAGGGTATTTGCGACAGCACAATATACTTTAATGAATCTTCTTCCGGTAATGGAAGCAATATCACCCAATGGATTTGGAATTACGGCGATGGGAATATTGATACCGTGTTTGCACCCAATTCTGCTGATCTCTCGCATTTATATAGTTCAGCCGGATTGTATAGTGTTAGTTTATCAGTTACCAATACCAATGGCTGTACCGAAGTTTTAACGAATAGCAACGTACTTGTAAAACCCTGTATTGATGCCGAATTTGAACTAATCGATACACTGATTTGCCAGAATAATATGTTATCATTTGCTGACAGCAGTTTCAGCGGAATTCAAACCAGTGAGTGGTATTGGGACTTTGGTGATGGGAATGATACTACTTATTACTCCTACTTAAATCCGGTTAACCATGTATTTGCGACAGCAGGTACATATAGAGTTAAAATGAGAATATCCACTTTTATTGCCGGACAAAAAGTGAGCGACTCAACTCAGCTTATTGTTTTTGTAAATCCTGCGCCTTTGCCTGATTTTATTTATAGCAAAGTATGCTACCTGCAGAATGCTGAGTTTACTAATATGACCTCGGGTAACGGAACACAAATCAGTAATTACAAATGGACATTTGGCGAACCTACTTCTGTTCCGAATGATACTTCATCGGTGAGGAATCCTGTTCATTTGTATAATGCTCCGGGTACATATGAAGTAAAGCTGGTTGCCAGAAACACGATAGGGTGTGTGGATTCAATTCAAAAATCTCTCATAGTTTATGGTTTGCCCGATGCAAATTATGATTATTCATTGTCCTGTGCAGGAGATAAAACAGTATTTAATGATTTATCCGTTGTAGCTGTTGCTCCACTTATTAAATGGGATTGGACATTCAGCGATAACACAGGTGTTATGGGAAGAAGAGAAATTCCGAATCCGGAATATATTTTCGTAACTCCTGGCGATTACCTTGTTAACCTGATGGTGAGAGATACTAATGGATGTGTTGACACTATTAATCAGAAAATAACAACCTGGAGTGTGCCGACTTCCATCTTTAATTTTACTGACAATTTTAATGAGGTACAGGGGCAATTGCAGTTTGTTAACACGTCTATTGATGCGACCAAATATTATTGGACTTTTGGAAATGGTGATGATTCATACGGCGAAAATCCGGTTGCTTTCTACCAGAATGACGGAACATATTCAGTTACACTGGTTACATGGAATGATAAGGAATGCTCCGATACACTCACCATGGATTATAAATTTATGGTTAAGGGATTATACATTCCTAATGCATTTTCGCCCGGAAATCCCAAAACAGCGATACAGTTACTAAAACCGGTTGGAATAAATCTTAAGGAATATCGTTTTGAAGTTTATGATCGCTGGGGTAATTTGTTATGGTGGACTGATAAACTGGATACCAGCGGAAGACCAACCGAAGGGTGGGATGGAAGATACAATGGTATTATGATGCAAGATGGAGCCTATGTATGGATTGCTTCGGGAGTATTTAAAGATGGTACCATCTGGGATGCTGAAAATATAGGCAATAACGAAAACCTTCCAAAATTTAGAACCGGTACAGCTACTATGCTCAAATAGAAATGGATTACTTCAAAATAAAAAAAGCGCCGCAAAGGCGCTTTTTTTATGGATTCAGCAATCCGATTAATTCAGACACCGTAAGCTTTTAAAAAAGTTTTTTCCCTTTACTGCCGAACAATCCTCCGAGCAAGCCACGCACCAGGGCACGGCCTAATTGTCCGCCAACCTGCTGCGTAACGGTTCTGCCAACTACTTTGGTTAAGTCGCCAAACAAACCGGTGTCAGTGTTTTTAGCCCTGGCTTTCTCGTCCCTGGCTTCAATTTTAGCTCTTTCAATTTCTTCTTTCTCCTTTTCTTTATGCTCAAAAGCATCCTGTATTTGTTTTATCTGTGTGTTAATGCGCTCCTGAAGTATCTCGAATGCTGACTCGCGGTCAACCTCTTTTTCGTAAACGCCGGCAATAACAGAACGCCTGATTAATGCTGATCTTTCTTCCGGAGTAATAGGCCCGATTTGTGCTTGCGGCGGCATAATTTTTGCTTTTTCGACCATCGAAGGAATTCCTTTTTCGTCGAGGAACGAAACCAGCGCTTCGCCCACGCCAAGTTCTGTAATTACTTGTTCCACATCGAGCGCCGGGTTTGGCCTAAAAGTTTCGGCAGCTGTTTTCACTGCTTTCTGGTCGCGGGGAGTAAATGCTCTTAACGCATGTTGAACTTTATTTCCAAGTTGACCTAAAATTGTTTCAGGAATATCGATTGGATTTTGAGTGCAGAAATAAATTCCAACACCTTTCGAACGGATCAGCCGGACAACCTGTTCAACTTTTTCGATCAATACTTTTGGCGAATCATTGAATAAAAGATGAGCTTCGTCAAAGAAGAAAACAAGTTTAGGTTTATCCATATCCCCAACTTCGGGAAGCCGCTCAAATAGTTCGGATAACAAATAAAGCAGCAGTGTGGAATAAGTCCGTGGAGCCATCATAAGTTTATCAGCGGCAAGGATATTAATCATTCCAAAACCATTGGAATCCGTTTGCATGAAATCGAATATGTCGATCGCAGGCTCTTTGAAAAACTTATCAGCATCCTGTTCTTCGAGCCCGATTAGTTCGCGTTGAATGGCTCCTATGCTAGCTGCCGAAATATTTCCATATGAGGTAATAAATTGCTCGCGGTTATTACCAACATACGCGCACATTTTCTGGAGATCTTTTAAGTCGAGTAACAATAAATTGTTGTCGTCGGCAATCCTGAAAACGAGTGTTAAAACGCTGCTTTGTATATCGTTAAGGTTCATAAGGCGGCTCAGCAACAGAGGCCCCATTTCCGAAATGGTGGTACGAAGCGGATGTCCCTGTTCTCCGAAAATATCCCAGAATGTAACCGGGAAGTTACGGTGTGTAAAACCTTCAATCTGCATTTTAGCTATCCGGTCAGTAACACGTTGGTTGCCGGCGCCTGATTTACTTACACCGGATAGGTCTCCCTTTATATCCGACATAAAAACCGGCACACCAATTGAGCTGAAAGCTTCAGCCATTACCTGTAGCGAAACAGTTTTTCCTGTTCCTGTGGCTCCGGCTATCAATCCATGACGATTAGCCATTCGTGGATTCAGAAACATTTCTATTCCTGATTTGGCTATGAGTAAATTACCTTCTGATGTAATCATATAATATATTTTTCTTTATTAGAATTGCTTATTACAAATATAGAGAAACTATCAAACCAAATTCCTGAATAAAAAAAATCATGCCAACCTTTAAGGAAAGCATGATATAGTATATTCATCAGATTTAATATCCCAGTAGTTCTTTTGCAGCTTTATAAATCCGCTCCTGGTCAGGAAGAATTGCCTTTTCGAGGATACGGTTAAAACCTACCGGGGTGAAAGTTGATCCTACACGACGCACAGGAGCATCAAGAAACTGGAAGCCTTCATCGGAGATCATAGCTGCAATTTCGCCACCAAAACCGCCAAAAACCTTGTCTTCGTGAACAACCAGAACCCGGCCGGTTTTCTTCACACTTGCCATAATAGCTTCTTTGTCAAGTGGTACCAGGGACCGGAGGTCAATTACTTCAATGCTCTTTCCTGTTTCTTCAGCTATCTGATTGGCAACGGCGATACTCATATGAGTAGTATTTCCGTAAGTGATAATGCTCAAATCCTTACCTTCACGCCTTGTACGCGCTTTCCCGAAAGGAACTTCAAATTCGTCAGGGACAATAGTTTCTGCTATCGGATCATTATATAAAGCTTTCGGCTCGAGGAATAGGGTAGGCCCTTTTGAGCGGATAGACGTACGAAGCAGACCGGCAGCATCATCGGCAAAAGATGGGCTAACTATACGAACACCAGGAATTGCTGCCAACGATCCTTCAATATTTTGCGAATGATATAACCCTCCACCGATATAGCCACCTGAAGCTAAACGTATGGTAACATTTGGTGAAAAAGCTCCGTTGCTACGCCAATAATCGTGCGAAAGCTCAATATACTGTTCCATTGCCGGCCAGAAATAGTCAGCAAATTCGGCTCCTTCAACTACAATTCTTATTTTATCATCGTAACGGCTCATTCCATTTGCAGTTCCCAGTATATAATCTTCGGCAATAGGGCCATTAAAGATACGTTCGATGCCAAATTCCTGCTGCATGCCTTTGGTAACATTAAAAATGCCTCCTTTTTCCTTGTTTGCTACATCCTGTCCCCAAAGAAATGTATCCGGATTGGCACGGAATTCTTCTTTCAATGTCTCGTTCAAAGCCTGAATGAATTTTAACGAACGACCTTCTTTTTGATCGTGTAATCCATCGGGAAATTTTGTTGGAATATAAGGTTTTGGGGAAACGAAATCAAAAATTGAATCAGGGGAAGGATCAGGGGCAGTTAAAGCTTTGCGGTGGGCTGCCATCATTTCTTTCTGAGCCTGATCGTCAATAACTGCTAATTCGTCCTCCGTAAATCTGCCGGAATGCAATAAAATAATCCGGAATCTGTCGAGCGGATCGCTGGCTTTGGCACAATGTCTCTCGTTTTCATCACGATAAAGTTCATGTTTATCCGAGTTTGAATGCGAATGAATACGAACACAGGAAGCATGTACAATTACTGGTTCCTGTTTTTCAATTGCGTGACGCTTAGCCATTTCCATTGCATTCATTGATGCAAAAATGTTTTTTCCATCACAATATATAATCCGCAGGTTCAACAAACCCTTGAAATTTTCGGCAGCATGGGCATTGGCTGTTTGATCGCGCTGAGGTACCGAAATTCCATACCTGTTATCCTGAAACACAAAAATGACAGGTAATTTTTCATTGCTTGCGCCATTAATAGCCTCATATACAAATCCTTCGGAAGTTGATGATTCACCTTGCGAACTGATAGCAACACCTTTTCCACCATATCGTTTTATGGCTCGTGCAACACCAGCAGCATGCAGCGTATGATTTCCGGTAGCGGAAGAAACATTATGTATATTCCATTCAGGTTTTGCAAAATGGTTCGACATATGACGGCCTCCACTTGCCAGGTCTGTCGCTTTCGAAATACCATTCAGTATAATTTCTTCAGCTGTCAGTCCTGCTGAGATAGCCGTAAGCATATCGCGATAGTAAGGAAACAAATGATCGGTTTTATGATCAAATACCTGGCCTATTGCCAATTGTATTCCATCGTGGCCGGCATAAGGTGCGTGATACGACCAGCCTAATGCTTGTTTTAAATAATTGGGTGCCCGCTCATCCAACTTGCGGCCGAGCGCCAAAAGGTAGTACCATTTCTGTAATGTCTCTTTATCAGCAGTATCAACTTTGTACTCTTTATGCTTTTCCATTCCTGTTACTTAAAAATTTTTGAAAGTTCAGATAAAATAACGACTTAGAGCCGATTTTGTTCGTAGTTTTTAAAAAACATTAAACAAAACAGACAATATTTGCAATTTAACCCCGGATGATCGTGTACATACCATCGTCGCGCAACCTTATTATAGTCGAAGGTTTAGACCTGGTAAAGTATTCCTGCTTATAGGAAACAATATAATCAACTGAATCCATAATTTCTGCTGCTATCTGACTGAAAACCACTGGAGGGTCAAAACCTGAAATATTTGCCGAAGTGGATACAATTGGTTTACCAAATCTGCGGATCAGCTCAGTACAAAAATCATCTTTCACAATCCGAATTGCAATTGTTCCGTCGGGTGCAATTACATTTGGCGCCAGTTTACGCGCATTGGAATAAATAATTGTTACCGGATTGGTAATGCTTTCGAGCAAATCGCCGGTAATATCGGGTACTTTTTCGATGTAAATTGAAAGATTGTCAATATGATCGATTAAAATGATCATACTCTTTGCTTCGCTTCGGCTTTTTATACGGTAAATTTTCTCAACAGCTTTGGTATTGGTTGCATCACAACCAATACCCCATATAGTATCAGTAGGGTAGAGGATGGTACCTCCGGCTGTTAGTACTTCAAGTGATTTTACTATGTCGTCTTCGAAATCCATGCTATAATAACAATTTTCAGTGGGTTTGGGTTTAGTTTTTTGATATTATTTTCTTGCCAGATAGGAATACAGATTCATCAGGTTGGTCGCAACCTTGTCTTCATCAAACTGCCTCGAATGACTAAATCCTTTTTCAATCATGGATTGCTGTAAATCTGAATTGTTCAACACCTTTGAAAGGGCTGAGCCAATTTGCTCATAATCATATGGATCGCAATACAATGCAGCATCGCCACCGGTTTCGGCAAAACAACTGCCGGTGCTGGTAATTACAGGAACTCCGGAATTCATTGCTTCCAGAATCGGAATTCCAAATCCTTCGAAAACAGAAGGATATACAAAAAATATTGCCGATTGGTAGATGGAAGGCAAATCGGATGTTTCAATATTGTGTCGGAAAATAATCCGGTTTCCTACTGCGTTAGCCTTTAAGAAATCATTAATCTCTGTAATATAAGCTGTTGATTTACCTGCTATTACTAATGGAAAATCGATATTTTCGTTTACGAATGCCTTAATAAGCGATAGGGCATTTTTTCGTTTTTCGATTGTTCCCAGGAAAAGAATATATTGCTCGGGGAGATCGTATTTTTTTCTGATTTCTGATTTCTTTTCGGAAGTCACAGGAATACGGAATACCGGATCGCACGACTGATAAATTACTTCAATCTTCTTTGGATCAGTCCCGAAATTAGAAATAATATCGTCTTTGGTTGCTTTGCTTATTGCAATTATTCTGTCAGCAACCCGGCAGGCATGTTTAAATTTCAGGGAATATATCTGCCGGTCGACAGCGGAATAATACTCCGGGAAACGTAAAAAAATCAGATCGTGAATGGTAACCACGGATTTAGCATTTGTTTTTTTTATACTAAACGGTAGTTCATTACTTAAACCATGAAAAATATCCAGTTTCAGTTTTTTTGCCTGTTCGTACAATCCCCAGCTACGCCAATAATCGGGCAGAATTGCCGACATTCCTTTAGCCGGCTCAATAATAAATTGATTTCCGGAGGGTTGAAATATTTCTGTTCCTGATTTTGGAGAAAACAGATAATAGTTGTTGCCGGGATAATAACGCGACAAAAGCCGAAGCGTGCTCCGGCTATAATTACCCAGGCCACTCCGGTTTTGAAATACACGTTTCGCGTCAAATCCAATATTCATATCAAATACACTTCAAAAACTTAAAAAGAAATATCATATTCTCTTAATGCCTCGTTCAGAGAAGTTTTCAGATCGGTTGAAGGTTTTCTCTGACCAATGATGAGGGCACAACTTACCTGAAATTCACCAGCCGGATACTGCCGGGTGTATGAGCCAGGAATTACCACCGATCGGGGAGGCACATAACCCTTGTATTCAACAGGTTTGCTTCCGGTAACATCAATAATGCGGGTGCTTTGCGTAATAACCACATTGGCACCCAGCACGGCTTCGGTAGCAATGCGCGCTCCTTCGACCACTATACACCTTGACCCGATAAAGCAGTTATCTTCAATAATAACAGGCGCTGCCTGCACAGGTTCCAGCACTCCGCCTATTCCAACACCTCCGCTTAAGTGAACGTTTGAGCCTATTTGTGCACAGCTCCCAACGGTAGCCCATGTATCAATCATAGTTCCGGCACCTACCCATGCACCGATGTTTACATAGCTAGGCATCATAATTACTCCCGGCGACAAATAAGCACCATAACGCGCAACTGCATGAGGTACAATACGAACGCCAAGCTCTTTGTAATTATGTTTCAAGGGAATTTTATCATGAAATTCGAGTGGTCCGGCTTCAAAAACTTCCATTTGCCGCAAAGGAAAGTACATGATCACTGCTTTTTTAATCCATTCGTTAACTTTCCATTCTGAACCTACGGGTTCAGCAACTCTTATTTTTCCTTTATCAAGCAGTTCAACAATTTGGAATACAGCGTTTTGGGTTTCATCAAAACTTAATTGGGTACGGTCGACCCAGGCTTTTTCAATGATAGATTTTAGATAGTCCATGGTTCTTGATTTTCAATCTCAAAATTAGGCCTTTTATGCAGAAGATTACCGGGAAGTAAGTTATTTATCCCGAAAACATCAGAATAGACTGGAATACGGAGCATTTCAAAACTATTTCTTTGTAATTTTGCCCAAAAACCTGAATTGGGACGAATACTTGCAATTGATTACGGGCAGAAAAGGGTAGGGCTAGCTATTACTGACGAACTCAGAATGATAGCTACGGCACTTGCATCAGTTCATTCAAAAGATTTGATAACTTTTCTCACGGATTATGTATCACGCGAAAATGTAGATTGTTTTGTGGTTGGTTATCCGCTTACATTACAAAATCAGCTTTCGGAATCGGCCAGGTTTACTGAGCCATTTGTAAAACATCTGCAGAGAACTTTTCCTTTAATTCCTGTTGAGCGGGTCGACGAACGTTTTACATCCAAAATGGCAACAGCTGCTATACTCGAATCCGGCGCTAAAAAGAAGGTTAGGCAAAATAAAGCGTTGGTCGATAAAGTAAGTGCTGTGATAATTCTACAATCGTACCTCGAAATGAAAGACATGCAACGATGAACCAATTTATTGAAATGGTGTTTGTTATAAGGCATCAGTAATTTCTGATTTTTATAACCCGAAATTAAAATAATAAACGATTACCCGTTAAAAAATATGATTCTTCCAGTAGTAGCATTCGGACATCCTAATTTACGCAAAGTGTCCGTTGAAATAAGTCCTGAATACCCTGGCCTGCAGCAATTGATAACTGATATGTGGGAAACCATGTATTTTTCGGTCGGTGTAGGTTTGGCCGCTCCACAGATAAATAAACAGATAAGGCTCTTTGTGATTGATGCAACACCTTATTCGGAAGATAAACCTGAAACCAAAGATTTTAAAAGGGTTTTCATTAATCCCGTAATTGTTGAGGAAAAAGGCGAAGAATGGGCCTTTAACGAAGGCTGCCTGAGTATTCCGGATATTCACGAAGATGTATTGCGTCCTGCTGAAGTAAGGCTGACTTATTATGATGAGCAGTATGTTGCACACGATGAATGGTTTTCCGGAATTCTGGCTCGTATTATCCAGCATGAATATGATCATCTCGATGGTGTACTTTTTGTTGATAAAATACATCCGCTTCGAAAAATGATGGTCAAACGCAAATTGCAGGATATTGCCAAAGGAATAACCGAAGCTAAATATAAAATGATATTTCCTCCTAAAAAACACTGATAATTAAACTGTTATCGACTCAAATATTGTAAAGCTATGAAAAAAGGATTTATCCTGATTGCTATTGTATCTGCCTTGTTCATTTATTCCTGTTCACCTTCGCGGGATGCAATGTTAGGTGAGATTTCGAAAATGGAGAAAACGATGAAAGAAGCCTCAAAAGTTGATACCAATGCAGTGATCGAATTAATAAGTGCTTACCAGAATTTCGCTTCTAAATTCCCGGATGACAGTATAGCTCCCGAAAATCTTTATAAAGCTGCTGGCCTGGCAGTTGGATTCGGACGTGGAGCACAGGCGGTTGAACTTTACGAGTCTATCATCAATTCATATCCGGAATACACTAAGGTGGCCGAATGCTTTTTTATGGAGGCTTTTACCTACGAAAATGTAATCGGAAATATAGGTAAGGCCAGCGAATATTATAATAAATTCCTGACTAAATACCCCAGTCACGATTTAGCTGATGATGCAAGAGCTGCCATTAAATTCCTTGGAAAATCGCCGGAAGAAATGGTTCGTGAATTCGAACAAATGAATGCGGATACTGCTGCCGCAGCTTCAAAATAAGGATTCTGAATTATATTATGAGTAAGTAAAACATTGAATAATAATGTTTTATGCGAATTATAATGTCTGATTCGAAAAATCTTCAGTAAGCGCCGTTTTTAAACCGGAAGCTTTAATGTCGATTGTAAGTACTCCATTTCTGCAGTACGAAATACGCCCGGTTTGTTCCGAAACTATAATTGCTATTGAGTCGTTTTTCTCTGTAATTCCTATTGCTGCCCGATGCCGCAAACCAAGTTCGGCAGGCATATCGGTTTTATCCGAAACAGGAAGAATACATCTTGCAGCCCTTATTTTATTATCACTGATGATAACAGCTCCATCATGAAGCGGATTATTCTTATAAAAAATACTTTCGATAAGCTGACCGGAAATAATGGCATCAACAGCCAATCCTGTATCTTTAAACTCTGAAAGATCATTTTTGCGTCCAACCACAATAAGTGCTCCGGTAAGCGAGTGCGACATACGGTGGCAAGCCTGTACAATGGGGTCGATATCAGCAAGATTGCTGTCTTCAAAATGCAGTTTTGAGAAAAGTGACATGAATTTGTTTCTTGTAACAAACCCCGGAGAGCCTATGGCAAGGAGAAATTTTCGGATTTCGGGCTGAAAAACTACAATAAAAGCTATAAAACCGACTGATGTAAATGCTCCGAGAAGGTCAGACAGAAGATCCATCTGCAAAGCTTTTACCACACGCCAAATAACAAAGATGGCCAAAATACCCAGGAAAATATTTACAGCTGCTGTACCTTTAAGAAGTTGATAAAGGAAGAACAGTAAAAAAGCAACCAGAACAACATCAATTACATCGAGTATCCTGATTTGCAAAAAAAGTGGTATTACCGTGTCAATCATAAATGTGTAATTGTATGGATGCAAATATACTTATTCCAATGCCTTGATGTATGCATCGGCCAGTTTTATTACCTGAACGGCTTCTTTAACATCGTGAACCCGCAGAATATCAGTACCATTAAGAACAGCAAGCATATGCAAAGCTGATGTTCCGGATAGCGCTTCAGCGGGAGTAATTTCCAGCAATTTGTAAATCATCGATTTACGGGATAAGCCAACAAGGAGTGGAAAACCAGGTTTTTTAAATCTGCTTAACTGGCTTAGCAGGCTGTAATTGTGCTCAATTGACTTACCGAAACCGAAACCCGGATCAAGTATCACTTGCTCAATTCCGGCGTTGTGCAGCTGAATAATTTTTTGTTCAAAATAGGATAATACTTCTCCGGTTACATCATCGTAAAATGGCTTTTTCTGCATATCGGAAGGCGTTCCCTGCATGTGCATCAATATATAAGGAAGTCCGGAAACTGACACAGATTCGATAAGCTCATTGTCCATACTGCCACCCGAAATATCATTAATAATTCCGATTCCAGCTTCAGCCGACAGTTTAACTGCTTTTGACCGGTAGGTATCTACAGAAAAAACTGTTTCAGGAAATCTGGATGTAAGTGTCTCAATAGCAGGCAACAGAAGTGAGATTTCTTCCTCCGCACTAACTTCAGCAGCTCCAGGCCGGGATGAAACTGCGCCTATATCAATAATGGACGCTCCTTCGGTTATCATCTTCTCTGTTTGCGAAATCCAGCCATCCACTTTATTATATTTGCCTCCGTCGTAAAAGGAATCAGGTGTGAGATTTAATATGCCCATAACCAGCGGTTTATCGAATATTAGTACATTCTTACCACAGCGCAGAGAATTATTTCCGGAAAAAGGTGTAATTTTATCACTCCAAAAATTCATGTTTTCTTCATTGAAATCGGCTACAAAGTTATTGATAATATGCCTGATAAAACTTTTCAACAATACGATAAAGCATTAGCAGCCTGCCGTAACGTGTTTATGGCAAAAATGCACGATTACGGCACAGCATGGCGAATACTTCGAACTACATCCATTACCGATCAGATTTATATTAAAGCCAGCCGCATACGCAGTATTGAGCAAAAAGGCGAAAGTAAAGTTGATGAAGGTGTAAAACCTGAATTTATAGGAATGATCAATTATTCGGTAATGGCGCTAATTCAACTCGAAATGGGATCAGTGGAGGAGCCGCACATGGACGAAACAGTTGTTGGCGCAAAATACGATTCGATTGCTTCGATAGCGAGGAGCCTGATGGCCGATAAAAATCATGATTATGGCGAAGCATGGAGGCAAATGAGAATCAGTTCGCTTACGGATATTATCTTAATGAAGTTGCTGCGCATCAAGCAGATTGAAGACAATAATGGTTTAACAATAATGTCCGAAGGTCTTGATGCCAATTACCTTGATATAATAAATTACTCAGCTTTCGCGCTGATTATGTTGGATGAACAAAACCAGTAAACTATGAAATCGATTGCCAATTTCAGCAGAATTCTTACAGGACTTGTATTTGTTTTTTCAGGTTTTGTAAAGGGTGTCGACCCGCTTGGAACTGCCTACAGACTCGAAGACTACTTTATTGCATTTCACTGGGATGTATTTATTCCTTATGCGTTGTTTTTCTCCATTTTGCTTTGCACCATTGAGTTTGCCGTTGGCGTAATGCTGTTCTTGAATCTGAAGATGAAATTTACTTCATGGATTTTATTGATCATGATGGTTTATTTTACCGGTCTTACATTAAATGATGCGATTTATAACCCGGTGCCCGACTGCGGATGTTTCGGCGACTTTATTAAACTTACCAATTGGCAGACATTTTATAAAAATCTGGTATTGATGCCATTAGCAATCGTGATTTTTATTTACCGAAAAAAGTTTATTCCTTTTACAACTTCTGGAATTCAATGGATTACAGCCTGCTTTTTTGCAGCACTTTTTGCCGGATTTTCCTATTATTGTTACACACATTTGCCTGTTGTTGATTTCACCGAATGGAAAACCGGCAATAAATTATATCCTGAAAATCCAAAACCAGTCAATTATTATCTTTCCTACAGGAATAAGAAATCCGGAGAAATCAAGGAATACCTTTCACCTAACTATCCGTTTAACGATAGCATCTGGATGTCGGAATGGGAATTTGCATCGCAACGGGTTGAGGATCCTAATGTTTATTATGGAAAATCGCTCATTATTACCGATACGCTTGGAAACAATGCAACCGAAAGTATAATCCGGAATCCTGAATATCAGTTAATTATAAACTCATATGATTTGTTGTCGACCAACAGACAGGCTTTTGTAAAACTTAACGATTTCGCTGCAAAAGCATATGCTGATAATATCTCTACAGCAGTTTTGGTTTCGAATCAGCCCTCAGACATTGAGCGTTTTGTAAAAGAGAATAATCTGCAACTTGATTTTTACACATCTGATGATATTGTGCTGAAATCTTTAGTAAGATCAAATCCGGGTTTGCTTTTAATGAAAGATGGTGTGATCCTTAAAAAATGGCATCATAATGATATACCTGATTACGAAGAGTTTAAAATTTTTATCAGCAAGCAATAAAACAGTAACCTGTCATATTCATCAAGTTAGTAGCTTAAATCTGGTTTTTTAACGCTGAGTATTCTTCAAGGTTCAACTACACTTTTTGATACTCGCCACACTTTTCAAAACCTCAAAACCCTAAACCCTTCAAACATTTAAACAAAAAATGCTCCGTTACACCCTCATCCGGCTTTTGTATGGAATACTTGTTCTGTTTGGAGTTGTTACCCTTATATTTTTCCTTTTTAATGTACTCCCCGGCGATCCGGCTCGCATGATGCTTGGGCAAAGGGCCGATATTTCATCAGTTGAAGCCATCAACCGTGATCTTGGAAGAGATAAACCTCTTGTAGTTCAATATTTTAGTTTCCTGAATGATGTGTCGCCGCTATCGTTTCATACTACGCAAACTAAAGTAAGCGCATTTTATTTCGATGCTTCCAGATACTCATCCGCATTAAAGCTGATAAATATTGGTAATACAAGCGTTGTAGTGAAAAAACCGTATTTGCGGCGATCCTATCAAAGCAAGCGACCGGTTTCGGAAATTCTTTCAGAAGCATTTGTGCCAACAATGGTGCTGGCAACAGTAGCAATGATTGCAGCCTCTCTGATTGGACTGGTACTCGGAATTTTAAGCGCACTTAACAAAGATGGTTGGTTCGATCGTATTTCACTTATAGTTAGTATACTCGGAATGTCATTACCATCCTTTTTTGCAGCCATTCTTATTGCCTGGTTGTTTGCTTACGTGCTGGCCGATTATACTGGATTGAGTATGTTCGGGAGTCTTTATACCGTCGATGATTTCGGACGTGGAGAATATATTAATTTAAAGAATCTGATCCTCCCGGCTGTAACTCTGGCAATCAGACCACTGGCAATAATCACTGAACTCACACGGAGTTCGATGCTCGATGTAATGTCGCAGGATTACATCCGTACTGCCCGGGCTAAAGGGCTTACTATGTATCACATAATAACCCGTCATGCACTTAAAAATGCGTTAAATCCAGTTGTTACGGCAGTTTCAGGTTGGTTTGCATCATTGATGGCCGGCGCAGTTTTTGTCGAATATATATTCGATTGGAAAGGAGTAGGGGTTGTAATTGTTGATGCTCTCGAAAAATATGATTTCCCTGTAGTAATGGGTGCGGTGCTGTTTATATCCGTATTACTCATTATTATTAATATTTTTGCAGATATTATTTATGGAATTCTGGATCCGAGGATCCGTTACTCATAACTAAAAAAATCACACAAATAAAAATAAAAAAGCAAAAACCATGAGAAAGAGAATTGTAGCAGGAAACTGGAAAATGAATAAGAATTTTCAGGATGCAGAAGACCTGATGTTCGAAATTGTT
>Ga0105047_10003570_pt1 | contig 27384 bp, 18 predicted proteins | sample MAT04_FD_78384 | JGI IMG/M metagenome (GOLD analysis project Ga0105047, IMG submission 78384) | Freshwater microbial communities from Lake Fryxell liftoff mats and glacier meltwater in Antarctica - MAT-04 (megahit assembly) | ecosystem: Environmental > Aquatic > Freshwater > Ice > Liftoff... | reverse complement strand
TTAAGCTCCAAGTTTCATCATCTGCAGCAACTTTAAAAAAGGAAAGAAGATTTTCAGGGTGGGATGTAAGCCTTTGCAATAGCTCTTCATCGGTTTTGCTATCGCGATAAACTTCCAGGTCTGTCGTTAGAAGGGCCGGCATTTCCATAATCATCCTTAAGTTTAAGAATAATTGTCACCTTACCACATTCCTACACTTTCGCCTATTTTTTTTTACAAAGAGACGGATACGCATTAAAACCCGTGGCTACATGCTTTCACCGCATTCGCGGTTTTACGGCTAATAAAAGGAAGAGGGCGAAAATGGAATATTTTTGAGCAGATTTTTTGGTAAATTCCGAGGGGCCTATGTGTACACATGGCCCGAGGGATTTAACAGGAAAGATGCCAAAAAGAAACATTTTCTAACTAATACAAATCGTACTCCAACAAACGTGAGTCAATGCCACCATTGCTTAGTACATAGCGTCTTTTTGCGGCGAGCCCGACTTCTTTTGCAAGGTCGAGATTGCCCGTCAATACAAAGCCACGTGCAGGTTTTGCGGTTTTCGTCTTCATAAACTCGCCAATTGCGCGATAAAGTCTGCTTAAATCTTCTAAATTGTCGTTCAAACGCTTACCATAAGGTGGGTTTGACATCACCATTGTGGGCGGGACAGGAGGCATTGCATCGCGAACATCGTTAGGAACAACATCTACTGCTTGTAAAAAGCCTGCACCGCGTAAATTGATCTTGGTAGTTTGAATAGCAACCTTGTTGATATCGCTTCCAAAAATAAGCCCTTTTTGTAAAGGGATTCTCTTTTGGTCAATCTCTGCACGCACTTTAAGCCAATCTTCCATTTTGAATTCAGGAAGAGAGGTAAAGCCCCATTGTTTTCTTAGGTATCCCGGCGCAGTCTTTGTTGCAATCAAGGCAGCTTCAATTAAAATTGTTCCGGAACCACAGCAAGGATCATAAAGAATTTCATCACCTTTGTAGCCTGCCATCATCAAAATGGCTGCTGCCAAGGATTCTTGTAATGGAGCATCAACCGAATCTTGTCTGTAGCCACGTTTATACAACGGGGTTCCCGAAGTGTCAAAGCTGATGATTGCTTGATTTTCATGAATAAATAAATTTAACTGAACATCAGGTGATTGCACGTTTACATCAGGGCGCTCTCCCCTTTTTTCCCGTAGTTGATCGCAAATGGCATCTTTAACAACTTGCGCTGCAAATAAACTGTTACGAAGATGTTTATGGCTCACATTAGCATCGATTGCAATTGTTTTTCCGGCAGGAATATAGCGGCTCCAATCAATTCTGTTAGCGCCTTTATAAAGCCCTTTTTGATCGTAGCAGAAAAAATCCGTAAGTGGAAGTAAAACCCTCCCACCGATGCGGCTCAAATAATTGATTTTGTAAATATCTTCAAAATTTGGGGCCTCAACATGTACGCCGCGAAAGCCAATTTGAGTTTTAGGGTAGCCGAAGCTGTTAAGTTCGAGGGCCAATAACTCTTCTAGGCCGGCTGAACATGTAATAAATAGGGGCATTTTTAACCTTTTATAAGTGGTGCATGAATTCAATCACGTCGCCGTCTTGAACAATATAATCTTTTCCTTCAGAGCGCAATTTACCGACTTTTCTGGCGCCGGCTTTTCCATTATTAGTAACCATATCATCAAACGAAACAACTTCTGCCCTGATGAAACCTTTTTGAATATCTGTATGGATTTTTCCGGCAGCTTCCGGTGCTTTAGTATTGAGGCGAATAGTCCAAGCTCTTGTTTCAATTTCCCCAGTAGTTAAGAATGTCATGAGCCCTAACATCGAAAAAGATTCTCTGATTAATCTTTGTAAGCCAGATTCTTTGAGCCCTAAGCTTTCAAGAAATAGTTGACGATCTTCTTCAGATAACTGGGAAATTTCTTCTTCAAGTTTAGCACAAACAGGAATTACGCGGTTGCCTTCGGCTGTTGCGTATTCACGCACACGCTTCACATACTCATTTTCCATTAAGGGCAAATCATTTTCAGAGACATTAGCAATATAAAGAACTTTCTTTTCCGTTAGAAATGGGTAAATCTTGATCAGCTCTTTTTCTTCTTCGGTGAGGCCTAATGAGCGAACAGATTTTCCTTTATCGAGATGATCTTTGACTCTGATTAAAATTTCGATGACAGCGCCAAGTTCTTTTTTGGTCTTTACTTGCTTTTCAAGGCGCTGAATCACATTTTCAACAACTTGTAAGTCTGCAAGGCATAACTCTAAATTGATCACTTCAATATCTTCGATCGGATCAACTTTTCCTGCAACGTGAATAATGTCGTTGGAATCAAAACAGCGTACTACATGAACAATGGCATTAGCTTCGCGGATATTTGCAAGAAATTTATTCCCTAACCCCTCGCCTTTTGATGCGCCGGCAACAATACCTGCAATATCAACAAATTGAGTGATCGCATAGATCAATTTTTTACTGCCTGACATGTCGGATAAAACTTTTAAGCGCGGATCATACACTTCAACATCGCCAATATTGGGTTCAATTGTGCAAAACGGATAATTTTCAGCAGGAATCGAAATGGATGTCAGGGCATTAAATAGAGTAGACTTACCAACGTTTGGCAATCCGACAATACCACAATTTAATTCGGCCATAAAAAACTCTCATTTGTAGAAGATTTAAAGACTACAGTTTACACCAAAAGCTAATAGTTTTCAATAGAATGTTGCAACGATTAGGGCCCTTAATGCATATTATATTCTTGAAAGCCGATAGAACTTACGAAAGCATGCAGCCACGAGTTGACATCAAAAGCTTACACGCTTTCGTTAGCAACTTCTACAAAAGCCCTATCAAGTTAAAAAATTGTACAGTCGGTAGCTAGGACTTTGCGTATTTCAAGAAGTTTGATAATTTCGGGTGAACGCCTGAAGTTTTTAGCTTCTTGTAATGCTGTATACCCACGTGAATTGACACAATCAATTGAGGCTCCTTTTTCCAAAAGGAACCTTACACAATCAAACCCCTTATTATTTATTATTGCAGCATGCAAGGGTGTCATCTTCCAAAAATCGCACTGATTGATGTCTAAACCTTTTTCACAAAAAAATTCTATCATTTCAGGGGTTTTGGCTCGGTGCAGCACTGTTCCACATTTATTTACATCAGCACTGTTTTCAATAAGAAGCATTGCAATTTCGGGGGTGTTGGCAAAATGCAAGGCTGTTTTTTTACCACAGGAGCTTAGCAAATCAATATCCGGCTTTTGTGTTAATAATTTTTTTACCATTTGGCAATCATTTTTTTTCACAGCTAAATGTAAAAAACTGTTTCTAAATCCGTCAGTTGCTTTTACATTAATTTTAATGCCCCTCTTTAAAAGAAACTCTATAGATAAATCACGTGAATACATCTCTAAGAGGGCTTTTTCGCCAAGCTTTCTTTCCTCGTCGGATAACTCTTCTATTTTCTCTTCTAAAGAATCTTCCACTTTTAGATTTGAAAGAAGAAGCAGAATAGTACCGAACCAGCCATCGCAAATCAATTTGAACAACTCAAGATTTTTTAAATTTTTTAATTGATTTAAAATATTTTCAAGATTTATGGAAATCATCTCTTCGTCTCCACAGGCTTGGTAATATTCAAAATCTACGAAAATTTGTTTAAAAAAAACATATGAACTTTTTACATCGCATCCATCATGGCCCAACTCTTTGGCTCTATTATAAACGTTAATATCTCCGTGCTTTTTAGCATCTCTATTGATGATGCAAAAAGAATTGAGATCTTTAAAAGGTAAAAGTTTTAATACCAGTTGAATTGTCTCATCCAAACCCGGCAACGAAACGCAAGGGTATGAAGCCCTTTCAATGCATATATGAAGTGCATTAATTTTATTCATCTTATTGTTATTAGTTAAAAATGGAAGAACTGTAGAGTGTAAGCTTTGATGTAAAAACCTTGAGATTTTTAAAAACTCTTCAGATACCTGTTCCAATAGGGTTAGGTTGTAAAATTTACCAATAACTGCAATATTTTTTTTCAGCGTCGGATCATAATCCACTAAAGAAGAATGAAATTTTGATTTTAAGCTATGATGTATCTGTTTGGAAATTTTTAATATTTTATCCGGATCATCCAAATTTAGAGGCTTAAAATTTAAATTGATTACTCTTTCAATCTTTTCAAGGATTGACTGAGCAGATTGGTTAGGTTTTTTATCTAGTTCAACGATCTCATAAATTCGTCCATTCAGATCAACATCGATAACGTAGTATTTGCCTTGGACCGGTAGCCAGTGATTATTATTTACTTCCATATTTAACCTTTATTAATTTTAAACAAGCATACATCATCAAAACAATAATTTCAACTAACTCTTTTCAAATTTAGATCGATACTTTAGATTGGAGACGGGGCACGGGCATGATAGTTTGTCGTTTAAAGGAGATCGGGGGGGGTAAGGACTGACACGTTGAAAGGAGTAGACTAAGACGACAAATAATTTATATGCTATTATTTTGCGGTTTCTGGTATAATGAGATATATAAGCCAAGTGATTAGCATCCTCTTTCCATTCTTTTTCAAAGGATTTGTACTTATGGGCGAAAAAACCGAAAAAGCAACGCCTAAAAAACTGCGTGATGCCAAGAAGAAAGGCCAAGTCGCAAAATCCCAAGATCTACCCTCAGCCTTTACGTTTATTGCCTCTATTGCAATTATTTTGGGTATGTCTCACTTCTTATTTATCCAGCTTGGCGGCTTTATTACCAGTACATTCAACTTAATTCCAAAAGATGACTTGGAAGGGACCGTTACGCAACTTTTTGGCCAGGCGATCATCGTAATCTTCCTTGCCAGTATGCCGGTTTTAGTAGCGGTTTCAATAATTGGCGTTATCATTAACTTTCTTTCTGTCGGGCCAATGCTTTCATTTGAAGTCTTTAAATTTGATATTAAAAAATTTGACCCGGTCCAAAACCTTAAAGCTAAATTTAAGCTAAAAACGTTGGTTGAACTCATTAAATCCATCTTAAAAATTTCTATCGCCGCTTGGTTGATTTACGGAGTGATGTATAATAGTGTTCCCACCTTAATCAAGGCAGTTTCCATGCCAATGGCTTCATCGTTACTTATTTTCTACTACTTTTTAATGGAAGTTGTGGTAAAGGTAGGGTTGTTTTTCATTATCGTCGCTGTCGCCGATTTTGTGTACCAAAGAAAGAACTTTGCAAAAGAAATGAAAATGGAAAAATTTGAAATTAAACAAGAGTACAAAAACAGTGAAGGTGACCCGCATATTAAAGGTAAGAGAAAGCAAATTGCGCAAGAAATTGCTTATCAGGATGGTCCGACAGCCGGTGTAAAAAACGCGCAGGCAATTGTTACCAACCCGACCCACTTGGCAATTGCTGTAGGTTATGAGCAGGGTGTAGATGCCGCCCCTTATATTTTGGCCAAAGGAAAAGATATTTTAGCAGAACGAATTATTAAAATTGCTGAACAAAATGAAATTCCTATTGTCCGTAACATTAAACTTGCTCACAGTTTGTTTGACCATGGCGAGCTTTATGAATTCATACCGGAAGAAAGTTACGAGCCACTTGCAGAAATTTTGCGTTGGATAGCAGCACTTGACACAGAAACACAATATGAATATTCTGAACACCCTGAGTATGAATAAGAAAATTCCCTGAGAAATAAGAAAATTATAGTTGGAGTATAATAAATGCTAGAGTGGATAACCAAAATTCTGGATGGAATTTCTTCGCGTATTGGAGGGGAAAGATCCCTATCTAATATTTCAAGAGGCAGTGATGTTGCCTTAGCACTAATTATCATCGGAATTCTTGCGATGATCATCCTTCCTGTAGGACCTGGTGTTATCGATTACCTAATCGCTTTAAACTTAACCATCTCAGTTTCAGTTTTGATGGTTGCCCTCTATATTCCAAGTGCTGTACACCTTTCCATATTCCCCTCACTCTTGCTGATTACTACTCTATATCGTCTTGGGGTTAACATTGCTTCAACAAGACAGATTCTTCTTGAAGCGAACGCAGGAGACATTATCTTCCAGTTCGGTAATTTCGTTGTGGGCGGAAATTTAGTTGTTGGGGGCGTTATCTTCCTGATTATTACATTGGTTCAGTTTATTGTTATTGTAAAAGGTGCTGAGCGTGTAGCTGAAGTTGCTGCCCGTTTTACTTTGGATGCGATGCCCGGTAAACAAATGAGTATTGATGCCGATATGCGGGCAGGTATCCTGGATTCCAACCAAGCGCGCGAAAGACGTATGATGATCCAAAAGGAAAGTCAGCTCTATGGTGCGATGGATGGAGCCATGAAATTCGTTAAAGGGGATGCGATTGCAGGGATTGTTATTACATTGATCAACGCCCTTGGTGGTATGATTATCGGTATGATTTATAATGGAATGCCTGCAATGGAGGCTGCTCAAACCTATACTTTATTATCCATCGGTGACGGTCTTGTTTCACAAATCCCGGCCCTTTTAATTTCCATAACAGCGGGTATTGTAACAACACGGGTCACATCTGACAAAGGCGATACAAACCTTGGTAGTGAAATTTCTGGGCAATTGTTAAAACAGCCAAAAGCTTTGCTTATTGCAGCAGGGTTTCTTTTGGGACTTGGACTACTTCCCGGATTTCCAAAACCTCCCTTTATCCTTTTATCTTCAGCGCTCGGTATTTTAGGCTATTCGCTTTGGATGCAGGAGTTGAAAAAAACTTCAACTGCAGGCCTTACTTCAGCTACTGCAGTGCCGGGATCTGCAACAACTGAAACATCCGTTCAAGGACACCGAGCAGTTGCGGGTGGAGGTATTGATAGCTACGCCTTAACACTTCCCGTTGTTTTAGAGTGCGGTAAGGGTTTAAGCGTTGAAATTCAAAAAGCACAAAGAGGTTTAAGTTTTGTCGATCAGATGATTCCACGTATGAGACAGGCTTTATACGCTGATTTGGGTGTTCGATTCCCCGGTGTTCACGTTAGAACTGAATCCCCTGTTTTAGAAGCTGATGAATATTCCATTCATTTAAATGAAGTACCCATTGTGCGCGGTAAAATCCTTGACGGACATTACCTTACAAGTGAAACCGAAGAGAATCTAAAACGTTATAATTTAGCCTACACATCTTATAAAAATTCACTTGGCATGCCTTCTCTTTGGGTTGAAACTAAATACAAAGAATTGCTCGATAGAGCAGGAATTAAGTACTGGAATAATTTGGAAGTGATGATTTTGCACCTTTCCTACTTTTTTCGCCATTATGCCAATGAATTTGTCGGTATTCAGGAAGTTAAATCGATGATTGAGTTTATGGAAAAATCATTTCCTGATTTAATTAAAGAAGTGACAAGACTAATTCCTTTGCAAAAAATGACCGACATTTTTAAACGCCTCATCCAAGAAGGGGTCTCTGTTAAAGATTTAAGAACAATCTTGGAAGCTCTTAGTGAGTGGGCCCAGACAGAAAAGGATACGGTTCTATTGACCGAGTATGTCAGATCTTCGCTAAAACGCTATATTAGCTATAAGTTCTCGCAAGGGCAATCCGTTTTGTCGGTCTACATCCTTGATCCTGAAATTGAAGACATGGTACGTGGAGCAATTAAACAAACATCTGCCGGATCCTACCTTGCTCTTGATCCTGACGCAGTACAGCTGATTTTACAAGCAGTAAGAAGCGTTGTAGCAACGCCACCCCCCGGTGGTCAGGCGCCTGTGATTTTAACGGCAATTGACGTAAGACGCTTTGTAAGAAAATTGGTTGAAATGGAATTTACCGATATTTCGGTAGTCTCTTACCAAGAGATCGTGCCCGAAATCCGTATCCAACCCTTGGGCCGCATCCAGATAAATTAGCAATGGGCTCTTTTTGCATTTTTCACCAACGAAGCTGCAAAGATTACTATATATACAGTAATATTAATAAATAGTATAATTAAGTAAGATGACAATATAGATACTAGTTTAGTAATTCAGCAATAAAAGGTTGTTTTATGAATGATATAGGTGCGCCTGCAGGTTTTGATCGAGGGAACGTCACATTGGACGCCATGAAGAACGTCCAACAGAATGAAGTTCAAGAACTTAACGCCGAGCAAATCACAAGTAAAGAAGCATTTGCGACCGATCAAAAAGATGCCGTCAACCCTTTTGCCGCTACCCAAAAAAAACAACCCGCCAAACCTTCCAAGACCCGCATCCAAAAAATGATGGAAGCAAAAGACAAAGGCGAGACTATCCCCGTTCAAAAACTTAAAGATGCTGCCGACCAATTTGAGCGTCGTAATCCTGAACTCAAAAGCGGATCTTTACTTCTGCTTCGTCAGCAAATTAAGCCTGGCGATAAGAAAGAAGAAATATTGAAAAAACTCCAAGAATTTTATTCAGATGTCAGTTTAGCAGATGAGGCTTTGGAATATCTTCTTGAAACAACCGATGGCGAATTATACCTACAAGTTCAAGAAGCGTTGGATGAGTTTAGAGATGAAAACCAACGCGAAATTGCCGCCGGAAGAAACATTGCAACTGATGCTCGGGCAGCAGCAGAAAAAGGCCTTGGAACAGCAACCAACATGCGGGATCTTTACCGGGACATCACTGGCAATCCACGAGATTCTGCAACTTTATACGAACAACTTTCTGCAAAATATGCCTTTAATGAACTTAAAAAAGTGGTCGAATTCCTTCTTCACTCCCTCGGTAGCGATATGAAATCAAAAGGCGCTTCAATTCCAAGAGGAGAACTACATCGCCTTATTGCCGAAACAAGATCATTACAGGCAATTCTTGGTGTTTACCGCTTCTTTAGCGGAAGAATGGGGCTTGTCAACAGCATGTTCAAAAGAGATGGCTCTGAAAAGCCTGCCGGAATCAATTTTGAGTCTTTGGCAAGAGCCTTTATGGCACTTGTAACTGAACGCTACCCTTCCAGTGAAAAAGTGCTTCAACAGGCAACAAAACTTGGATGTGACAAATTTGTAATGGCAAAAATCATTGCCCTTACACAACTTCGCGATGCGATCCGTGAAGTGGCCATGAATCAGATTTACCGCTCTTTAGCCCATCGAGATGAGCTTTATATGACCATCATCGAAGCATTGGAAGATTTAGAAGATGAGCTAGAAGACTTGCTCTGCAAAAAAGAAGAAGAGAACGAGGACGAAAAAGAAATAGAAAAAGAAGAGCGACAAACAGACAAACTTGAAGGTCAATTATGATGACAGATGTTTTTAGTACACTACTTCAGGAACTTGGGGAGTTGATAAAAATCAAAGATCTGCACCCTGACAGCAATAACTCATGCTTGATTAAGCTTCCAAACGGTTTGGAAATTCAACTTGAGCCCGATGCACGCGCTGAATTTTTAATCATTGGCACAACCATTGGCTCAGTTCCTCAAGGAAGGTACCGCGAAAGCATTTTCCGCGAGGCTTTAAAAGCAAATGGAATGCCACTTCCTCGCTATGGCATTTTTAGCTTTAGTAAAAAATCTGACAAGCTCATTTTATTTGATACCCTTAATCTAAAAGATTTGAGCGGCTTGAAAGTCTTTGATTTTCTTAAACCTTTCGCAGAAAAAGCCCAATCCTGGAAAGGGTCAATTGCCGTTGGGGAAATTCCTTCAATCATCGGCACCTATTCCAATACCACTTCCCACGCCGGCATGTTCGGCATGAAATAAACCAGAAGTCATCAAGTAACCGTTTTTTTTTAACACAAAGACTTAGAAGACTTAGAAAATCGCTAATAATTCATGAAGTTGTAATTTTTTAAACACGAAGACTACGAAGACCGCTAAGAATTCATGAAGCTGTAAGAACAAAAGAAGCACATTTTTTTACTATAAGATTTATAATGAACTTTATTCATCTTTGCAGCATGCAAATATGATAATTCATAAAATTATTTTTTCAAAATAATTTTAATAAAGACAATATTGATTATTAAAGTTAAAAAAATTACAGCTTCATGAATTCTTAGTGGTCTTCCTAGTCTTCGTGTTTAAAAAATCACAATTTTGTGACCTCCTAAGGGTCTTCCTAGTCTTGGTGTTAAAAAATTTGTGGTGAAAAATCTTCAAGTTTGCAAGGATCAAAATTATGATTAAGCAAGGCCAACATTGGGAAAAAATCGGTTTCAAAGAGCATAACGGCATCAACGTGCCCCTATTTTCTCTATATAGTAAAGAAAGCTGCGGAATTGGTGAATTTACTGATTTACTACCCCTCATTCCTTGGTGCAAAAAAGTCTCTTTTGACATCATCCAACTTTTACCGTTAAATGATACAGGCAGGGAAGAAAGTCCTTATAGCGCCCTTTCAGCCTTTGCCCTCAATCCCCTTCATTTGGGCCTTAGCGCTTTGCCTTTTGTAAAAGATGAGCCTGCGCTTTATTCACTTTTGCCAAAAATGCAAGCCTTAAATCAGCTAAAACGGATTGATTATAAGGCTGTCCATAATTTGAAAAGCGCCTTCTTAAAAAAATATTACGGTTTAAAGGCTGATCAAATAGTTAAATCAGAAAATTTTAAAATATTTAAACAAGAAAACCCCTGGCTCGAATCCTACGCCCTATTTAAAACATTGCGCATCAAAGAAAGCTGGAGGGGGTTTGAAAACTTTCCTTATGACTGGCAAAACCCTAATCTAATAACTTATAATGAATTGTTAAATACATACGCCGATGATGTAAGATTTCATATGTTCGTTCAGTACCTTTGCTTTACCCAATTTGAAGAAGTAAAAAAAATAGCCAACGAAAATAATGTTTTCCTAATGGGGGACATTCCAATTTTGATTAACAGGGACAGTGCAGATGTCTGGGTGTTAAGATCTCTTTTTGATTTAAGATATTCTGCAGGTGCCCCGCCGGACAACTATTCAGAAATCGGGCAAAATTGGGGTTTTCCTACCTACAATTGGAAGGAAATGGAAGAGGAGGAGTATCATTGGTGGAAACTTCGCTTAAAAGTGGCCACAAGACTCTATGATCTTTATAGAATTGATCATATAGTCGGTTTTTTCCATATTTGGTCTATCCCACATGAGTTGTTATCGACGCATGGCTTTTATGTTCCTAAAGATTTTAATGTTGCTATGAAGCAAGGAGAGCACATTTTAAAAATGATGATTGCCTCATCCCCTATGCTTCCTATTGGCGAGGATTTGGGAAATGTACCCGATGAGGTACGTTCGTGCATGAGCCGCCTAAATATTTGCGGAACAAAAGTAATGCGGTGGGAGCGCATGTGGCATGAGGACAAACGCTTTATACAACCTGAAGAGTACCCACTTTTAAGCCTGACAACCGTTTCAACCCATGATTCTGAAACGTTAAAACTTTGGTGGCGCGATAAAAAAAAAGAAGCTAAAGATTATGCTGACCAAAAAAAGTTTGTTTATAATGAACAGATCACCGATGATCAATTAACAGAAATTTTAAAGATGAGTTTGCACACAAAAAGTTTATTTCACATCAATCTTTTGCAAGAATATTTAAATCTTGTTAAAGAATTTACCTTCGATGAGCTTGAGGATGAACGTGTGAATATTCCGGGAACTGTTTCAGAGTTTAATTGGACGTTCCGTTTTTTAAAACCTGTCGAGGATATTGTGCAAAACAAAGAACTTAAAACCAAAATCAAACAATTACTTAAAAACTGAAACCAGCTCTTACACAAAAGTTTCAGATTTTTTACCATTGAGGTAGTGAGAAAGACATGAGGACAGTGAGGGGCTATGTATGCAGCGCCTCTCACTGTCCTCATGCCTTTCTCACTGCCTCACTGGTAAAAAATATTATTAGTCTTGTTCCCGTTAGACCGGCATAAAATTGGAGTTGAACGTGTATAAATTGTTTATTTTTTGTATACTTTGCCTGCCTTGCCAGGCTCATGAGCCAACTGCGGCTCACACACTCATGTTATACAACAGCTTGGATCCAAAATCCATTCCTGAACATCTTGCTTTTTATCAACTCTATAAAGATAGCGACATTGGCAAACGAGCACTTAACGTGGCAACGGAATTACTCTGCTGCCAAAATAAACTCATTTCCATCGATCACCTAATTCTTAACCCATCTATCGTAGATACATTTATCTCTTTGGTCAATAAACAGTCAGACCAAGAAAAAAAACTTCTTACAAAAGAAGAGCTTGCAACCATTTCTGAACTTTCAAGCCATTTGCCAAATAGAAAGCTTAAAGGCTACAACGCTAAATCAGAAGAAGACGTTTTAAAATTACCTTCTGAGGAAGTTGATCTTGCTAGAGGCTTATTTCTTAGCCAATTCGGAAATAATGAACAATCCCTACAAAAAATGCTAAATTATGAGGCAATGATCGACTTAATGGCATTGCAAATTTTGGCAAAGCTGCCAAAAGATGCAACTGTCGAGGCTAAAATTGCCTGCATGAACAACCTGATTTTTGATGAAATGGGCTTTCGCTTCCCACCACATTCTCTTTATGCAAAAGACATTGATGTTTACACGTTTCTTCCTGCAGTCTTAGATTCAAGACGGGGCGTCTGCCTTGGGGTTTCTATTCTTTATGTTTGTTTAGCACAAAGGCTAGATCTTACCCTTGAAATGGTAACACCTCCCGGGCACATCTATGTGCGTTGCAGAAATGGGAATCAGATCATCAATATTGAAACGACCGCAAGGGGCATCAATATTGAATGTGAAAAATACCTCACCATTGACACAAGGAGTTTAGAGCAAAGAAACATCAAAGAAGTTATTGGTCTTGCACATTACAATTTGGCTTCTACATTTTGGCATAGGGAAGATTACCAGAAAACGGTTGTGGCCTACCTTAAAGCAAAACCCTATCTTGAAAATGACATGCAGTTAAAAGAACTTTTAGGTTTTGCTTATTTGCTCGATAACAAAAAGGAACTTGGAGAAAAACTACTTGAAGAAGTTAAAGATTATCTGCCCCCGCATTCTGTTTGCAAAAGTTTGATGGCAGAAGAGTATTTGAATGGCTATGTCGGCATGGATGGAATTCGTGCCTTTTTTAAACCTGTCGATGAAAATCGACAATCGATCCTTGAAAAAAAAGATGCGTTGCAAAAAGCCCTTAAAGAATACCCGCAATTTTCTTCTGGTGTTTTTGCTTTATCAATCACCTGGCTGCAATTGCACAGGCAAAGGGAGGCATTGGAAGCACTCGAAATATATCATCGAATCGATCCCTTGAATCCAACGGCAGAGTATTACATGGCATCGCTTTACATGGAGCGCTACGACTACAACAAAGCATGGGAGCATTTAACACAAACCGAAAAGCTTGTTAAAGAGCGGGATCACAACCCCAAAATCTTAAAAGACTTACGCAAGCAGCTTTTCCATTTGTCGCCTTGAAATAGCAATTTTTAAATGTATGGTTATTTGGAGATTTTCGTGAAGTTTAGAGCGCCTTTATGCCCTTGATTAGCTGCAAGCTTAATGAATTGCATGCCTTCGGCTATGTCCTGTTGTGATCCTTTACCAAAACAATGGATACCAAGAGTGAATTGAGCCTCATCGTAACCTTTTTCAGCCGCTAACCTCCAATATTTACACCCCAATTCTTCATCTTTTGGCACCCCTAAGCCATGATTCCAGCAAAGAGCTAATTGGTACATGGAATCTGGTGTGCCTTGTTCTGAACTTAAGGTAAAGTATTTGACAGCAAGCGTATAATCTTGAGCAACTCCTTTACCTGATAAATATTTCATTCCCATAACATGCTGCGAACCACCATAATTTTGATCTGCTGAAAGCATGAAATATTTAAGGGAAAGTTCATTATTTTGTGTTACCCCCTCCCCTTCTTGATAACAAAATCCGATCTTAAATTGTCCACTGGCATTTCCTTGATTTGCGCTAAGCAAAAAATATTTAAATGCCATTTTAGAATTCTGTTTTAAACCCAAACCTTGAAGATAATATACACCGAGCGAAGCTTGAGCCTCAGCACAGCCTTGTTTTTCTGCAAGAGTTAACCATTTGATTGACAACTTATAATTTTTTTTCGATCCATAAAGAAATCCGAGATTAAATTGAGCTTGCCTATAGCCTTGATTTGCACTAAGTTCTAAATAATAAATAGCTGTTTCTTCATTTTGAACTACGCCAACGCCTTTTAAATAAAAAATTCCAAGAGCGTATTGAGCTACAGCAGAATCTTCGCTTGCGCTAAGATTAACATAATAAAAAGCTTTTTCATAATTTATAGCAACTCCACGACCCTCACTATAGCTCATACCAAGACTAAGCTCGGCTTCTTTAGAGCCAAGATCAGCACCAATCTTTAACCATGTTATTGCATCTTCACATTTATCTATCTCATTCAAACAATTTCCAATCTCATAAGCTGAAGCTGCCAATCCAACATTTGCAGCTAAGGTCCAATATTTTAATGCTTTATTAACATCCTTTCCGATGAACTCACCTGTGAAATAATCAGTACCAAGATTGTGATGAATATACCCCTCTAATTTTTGCTGAGAGGTCTCATACCATTCGTCAAATTTAATTTTTGCAAGCTCGTGCCCCTCTTCTTTGGCAAGTGATAAAAGATTCATGGCTGTATGCACATCTTTAACAACCCCTTGCCCATTCAAGTAATTCAACGAGAGCTGATAGAGGGCTTCGATATAATTTTTCTTGGAAGCAATTGTTAAATAAGTTATGGCTTTTTTACAATCTTTTTTGATGCCTTTGCCTTCATTATAACACATGCCAAGCTCAAATTGTGCTTCCGTATATTCTGCTTCTGCTGCAATTTTAAACCATCTGTAAGCCTCAGAAAAATTCTTTGCAACACCCTTACCTTCTTTGTAATATGTTCCAAGAATGTATTGAGCTTCTACATCACCAGATGTGGCCTTAAAGCAGGTATCAAGAAAGCATTTTTTATCGCCCATCTCTTTTTGTGCCCCAAGATAATTGATAATAGGCTTCTGTGTTTGATCAAAACTTAGCATGCAATAAATGAGTTTGTCAATTTCTTGATTTGTAACTGGATTTATTTTACTTGTCTGAAAATTTGAAGTTTCAAAATAAGAAATTTTATTTTGTAATGCATTTTTATCTTTCACTGCCGCAAAAATGTAAGGGATGTTTTTCTTTTTTTGCAGCGCGATAATATTTGAAAAAGTAATCTTCTTTTGGGTAGATGGAATATAGACACAATCGTTGACATCGACAAACAAATATGTAATTAAAGGCCTTAAACTAAATATCTTATAATCACCTTCAATTCTCATGAAGGATTTTTTTCCGCTGACCTTTAAATTTTTCCCAAGTATTAACTTACCCTCTTTTAAATCCCATTCTCCTGAATAATTAAAATGGTAATTTTTATTACTACTAATTGAGAATTGAAAGATGCGTTCGATTTTACTATTTGTTAATGGGTTTGTCCCTTGTTTTACAGCCCATTCCTTTAATTTTTCAGCCTCAAAGCAATAAAGAGCAGAAGATCCTATGTCTTTAACAAGAGCTAATACAAAGGGAAGTCCCAGATCAAACTGAGCCTTGATCAAATCTGAAAAAGATTCATAAAAATGTGATTCATCATCATTCCCTTCCAAGTAGGCCTCAATTTTAAGCGGCTCAAAAATTGAAGAAAGGTGAATGGGTATTAGGGATTTATTTACAGGATTCATAAAATTACTAACTCATTAATATTAAAGAACTAAAGAATACAATAGCTATGGATTAAAGTCAAACACCTGTTTTAACCGAGGACAATAGAGATTTGGATATATATATACCGGTGCTACTTAAAAGTGAAAGTTTCGGATTTTTTCTATATTCAGTCTCGTTAAGAAAGATATGAGATCAGTGAGAAGTCTTGAAACCCTAAACCCTCACTGGCCTCATCTTCCTCATTGCCTCAATTGTAAAAAATATTAAACGTTCTATTCAAGAAATCATTTTTTGGATTCTTCCAGATTTTTCAAAGCTTTTATTTTATCAAAAGCTGTCGCAAACTGTTTTAAAACTAAAGACTCCAACTCCTCTCTAGCTTTTGCATGACCTTGCCTCATCGCACACATATACCATTTTTTTGCTTCTTCGAAATTTTCGTCTAAATGATAAAGACAGCCAAGCCCAAATTGAGCGTCAACATTATTTTGTTCTGCTGAAAGCTTTAAAAATCTAAATGCTTCTTTTGTTTCGTTTTTAACATAATATATGCCAAGGTTGTATTGACAACCATCGTGACCTAAATTTGCACCAAGCATCCATAAATTTATTGCGGTTTCAATATCTTGAATTACGCCAGACCCTTCATGATAGCATAAGCCCAGATTGCTTAAGGCATCTGCCTGATTTTCTTCGGCTGCAAATTGTAATAATTTTATTGCCTTGTCAAAATTGATCTTTACACCACGCCCCTCTAAATAACAAACCCCAAGTTCACTTGAAGCATCGACATGACCTTGTTTGGCGCTTAATTTCCACCATTTTATAGCCTCTTTTTCATTTTTTTCAACACCTGTACCTTCATTAAACATAGTACCATAATGGTATTGGGCGCCCCCATGCCCGCCATGAGCGCTAAGTTTCCAGTATTTGCCAGCTTCATAATGATTGTTTTGTTTTATATAGTAACAGCCTAGACTGTATTGAGCATCAAGATTACCAAGATCCGCTGATTGCTTCCAAAAATCACACGCTTTTTTTGAATCTTTTATTACGCCAATCCCCTTATCATAACAGCACCCAAGGTGGTATTGAGCGTTATCGTGACCATTGGACGCTGAAAGCATGAATAAATCTACTGCTTTTTCAAGGTTTTGCCTCACAAGTAGACCTTCAAAATAAAAAACTCCAAGTTCAAATCGTGCGTCGTTGTGGCCAAGATCAGCTGCTCTTTTCAAGAGTTGCAATCCTTCCTTAGTCTTTTGCTCATTTTCTAAATTAATAAAAAATAAACCAAGAGAATAAAGAGATTTCATATGATTTTGCCTTGCTGCTTCTTCCCATAATTTTACAGCTTTTTCAATATCCTGTGGAACACCCAGATTCTCAAAATAACAAATGCCAAGATTATATAAAGCTTCTGCATTTCCTTGCGATGCGGCAATTTTCCAATAATCAACAGCTAGAGGATAATTTTCATTTACACCCTTCCCGTTTGCACTGCACACTCCAAAATTATATTGTGCTTCCACATCGCCAAGATCCGCAGCCATTTTCCAGTACTTTGCGCTTAATTCCTTATTTTCCTCCACTCCAAAACCATTCGCATAACAATAACCAAGACGAGTATTTGCTTGACAGTGACCAAGAGTAGAAGCCACGATCATCCAACTCACACCCTCTTCGGGTTTTAAACCTTCGCCGTTAAGATAAAACAACCCTAATAAATAAGCGGCTTCTTTGTGGTCATACTTTGCGGCAATTTCCCACAATTTTACTGCTTGGTCTAAATTTTTTTCTAAGTATACCCCTTTATGGTATTGCACTCCAATAACGCAGTAAATGTCACTGTATTCTTTTTTAGAATCATTCATCCATTTATCAAGCACTTCAATGGCGGGCTCATAACCCTCTTCTGCTGCTAAAGCAAAGAAGATGACAGCCCTTTCCATATCTTTTAAAACACCTTTACCTTCCAAATAGTTACATCCAAGATGATACTCTGCGCCAAGATGCTTCTTTTTAGCAGCTTGAATAAAAAAATCAATTGCTGCCTTATAATTTTTTTTAACACCTTTGCCTTCGTTGTAGCAAACCCCAAGTTCAAATTCAGCTTCCGTATGACATTTTAGAGCAGCTCTTTTAAACCATTTGACAGCTTCACTAAAATTTTCTTCAACGCCTTTTCCTTCTGTATAACATTTTCCAAGACGGTATTGAGCATCGAAATCACCAAGAGTTGCCTTATAAAAGAGTGTGATAAAGGAATTTTTAATTTCCAGATCTTTTGAAGTTCCCAAATACTTTAAAGTGACATTTTTGTCTTGATCCACATGAATAGCACAGTAAGCTATTTTAACGATTTTTTTAAGAGTAAGTGGATTTATTAAAATCTCTTGTTTTGATTGATGAAACCCCGAACCTTCAAAAAAACTAAGGGTAGAGGAGCCTTGATCCTCAACAATGGCAAAAACGTAGGGGACTTCTTTCTTATACTGAGAAAACTCTAGTTTCTTTTTTGTAAAAGGCATTTTATAAACAAAACTTAAAAAATCAATATATATGGCAGAAGTTTTTAAAGGGCTCAAATTTAAAAGCTCGTATTTGCCTTCAATTTTAATGAAGTTTTTTTCTCGGTTTTTTCCTAATGGCTTTACACTATTTAATTTATTGCCCTTTTTTAATTCTCCGAGGTAGCAGAAATCTGAATAACCACCTATTTCGTCAGCAGAGATTGAAAAATGGAAAATGTGGGTGATGGGATTATTTGTTGATGGATTTGTCCATTTTTTGTCTGTCCACTCTTTTAAGATTTCGGCATCATAATAATGGATGTGAGAATTACCATCCTCTTGAACAAGAGCTAAAATGTATGGTTGGTATGTTTCTTTTTTTTTGTCTATTAACTCTGAATAGGTACTGCCAATAAAAATCTCTTCTTCAGTTATATCTAAGTAAGCTTCGATTTTATGCGGACAAAAGATTGGGGGAATGTGAATTGGGATTAAATTTGAAGAATTGTTTATAGAATTCATACATCTCCTTAAGATTTTGAATCTTAAAGGATAAATCAATATCGCTTTCAAGTCAATATTTCACAACATAATGAATCGTACCTGTAATATTTTTTTACCGGTGATTCAGTGAGTAAGATTAACAGCAAACTTAGGAAATAAATCAGAAATGGATTTTAAAAATGGGAAAAAAACGCGGGAGACGGGACTCGAACCCGCAACCTCCGACGTGACAGGCCGGCGATCTAACCAATTGAGCTACTCCCGCGTGGGAGTATGAAGTAAAAATGGGCGCAACAGGACTCGAACCTATGGCCACCTGTGTGTAAGACAGGCGCTCTACCAACTGAGCTATGCGCCCTTAGACAAAAAGCGCGGGAGACGGGACTCGAACCCGCAACCTCCGACGTGACAGGCCGGCGATCTAACCAATTGAGCTACTCCCGCGTGGAGTATAAAAACTTGCTTGACAGTAAATTGGGCGCAACAGGACTCGAACCTATGGCCACCTGTGTGTAAGACAGGCGCTCTACCAACTGAGCTATGCGCCCTTAAATCAATCGACTTATCAAACAAGGACTGAATATACATTTTTTACGAATTATGCACAAGCATTTTGACTTAAAAGTTTTTTTCTGTTATCATTCAAGAATGATATTCAACGAGTTGTGATTAACATGTTTGCATCCACAAGTTCCTCAAAATCCTTACTAAGCCAAGTGTTTTTATACCTGGCATTGACATTTGGCGCCGTGCTGTCGGCTTTTGCCATTCAAGTTTTTTTCGTTCCAAACAATTTAATTGATGGTGGAATCACAGGCGTTGCCATGATTTTTGCTATTATTTTTGGTTTGAAACTACTCCCCCTGTTTCTTTTAATATTTAACCTACCTTTTCTATTCCTAGCATACCGCTCGATTGGCAAAACTTTTTTAATCCATATGTTTTATGCTGTTTTGGTCTTTATTACTTCTCTTTTCGTCCTTGAGCACTTCACTGAATTCACGTTCAAAGGAGAAAGTCTTGAAGTTGTAGTTATTGGCGGTGCTTTATTAGGTATTGGCCTTGGCACGGTCATTCGTTTTGGCGGATGCCTCGACGGAACAGAAATTTTAGGGATCATCATTAACCGAAAAACCGGCTTTACCGTCGGTCAAGTGGTTTTAGTTTGCAATATCTTTGTATTTGGTGCAGCAGGCTTTGTGTTTCAGGATTTACACCCTCCTTTAATGTCATTAATCACCTACATCATCGTCATTAAAGTGATGGACGGCGTTATTGTCGGGCTTGATGAAACAAAATCTGTTTTGATCATCTCAAAAAAATCTAAAGCAATTGGCGATGCCATTATTCATGAACTTGGACTTGGTCTCACAATCATGTATGGACGTGGTGGGTTTTCAGGCGATGAAAGAGAAATTCTTTATGTGATCGCAGAACGTCTGCAATTATCAGACCTTAAAGATGTAGTCCTAAGAGAAGATCCTACAGCCTTTATTGCTATTGAGAATCTTCACGAAGTTGCCAACGGAAAACAGGTACAGAAAAAGAAAACACGCATGGAAGAACTTTTCTCCAGGATTTTCACTTCAGGCAAATAATTAATGCTCTCCTTAGATGAAATTAAAGAAAAAGCCTTGGCTCTTGGCTTTGATGATGCCGGGATTACTTCTGCCACGATTCCGCTAAGCGATATTAAAGCTTATGAAGAGTGGCTGAACGTAAAATGGCATGGTGATTTGACTTACATGGAAAATCAATCACGCTGCCACCCTGAACACATTTTACCCGGCGCCAAATCTGCAATAATTTTCATCTCGTATTACAAACAGCCAAAAGTTGACTTTAACAAAAATTCAGGTATTGTAGCCTCTTATGCAAGGGGGCGCGATTACCATCATGTTCATCGCAAGCGCCTTAAAAAATTTATTATTTGGCTAGAAGAAAAATCGGGCCAAAAAGGGATTGCCAAAGGTTTTAGCGATTCAACACCTGTTCTTGAAAAGGCGTTAGCAGTACAAGCAGGGCTTGGATGGTTTGGCAAAAACAGCCTACTCATTCATCGCCGTTTTGGAACTTTCACGCTACTTAGCGGCCTTTTTACAACTCTTGAACTTAAAAATCCTGTCATGCAGCTAAGCCTTGCCAAATGCGGCTCCTGCCAGAGATGCATCGACGCATGCCCCACAAGTGCAATTGTTGCTCCATACAAAGTTAATGCAACACTTTGCCTTTCCTACCATCTGATCGAATCGAAAAAAGAAATTCCTAAAAACATTCAAGAAAAAAACCCAGGGTTCATTTTCGGGTGCGACATTTGCCAGGATGTCTGCCCCCATAACGCCAGGAAGGAAGATTCAAAAACAGTCGAATTTAACGCATCATCTGGTATTGGAACTTATATCAGTAAAGACCGCTTGAAAGAGCTTGAAAACAATCCTGAAATTTTATTTGGCACTCCCCTGCAAAGAAGAAAAGTCGACGGCCTTCAAAAAACCGCCCTATCTCTGAATCTATAAGCCTTTTGGTGACATTGGTGACATTAATAAGCATCGCAGTGTAATTAATATCTTGATAGAATTTTAAAGGAATTACCAATGTCCCCAATGTCCCATAAAAATCATTGTGTTTAAAGCTTAATTTTTAGATATTCTGATCTTTATGAAAGAAGGATAAAAATGGACGATATAAAATTAAACGACCACAACGAAAGCTACACCTCTGATTCATGGCGCGTTTTTCGCGTGGTATCAGAACTTGTTGAAGGCTTTGAAAAAATGACAACTATTGGACCTTCTGTTTCAATTTTTGGCGGGGCAAGAATATCAGAAAATAGTCCATACTATACCCTCGCAGTCGAGACAGCAAAAGCCATTTCAGCCAAAAAATTTGCTATCATTACAGGTGGTGGCCCAGGGATTATGGAAGCTGCCAATAAAGGGGCTCAAGAGGTGCATGGTAAATCATGCGGAATTGGCATAGATTTGCCTTTTGAAGCCAAATTAAATGATTACATCGACCTCGATTATAGATTGCAATTTCGTTATTTCTTCATAAGAAAAGTAATGTTTATCAGATACGCTCAAGGCTACGTCTTTTTGCCGGGCGGTTATGGCACGCTCGATGAACTATTTGAGGCCTTAACCCTGATCCAAACCAAAAAAATCAAGCCCTTCCCTATTTATTTACTTGGAACAGAATATTGGAAAGGCATGATGGACTGGCTTATTGAAACAGTTTTAAAAATGGATGGCATCGCTGCAGAGGATTTAAAGCTTATCCAATTAACAGACAGCCCGGAAGAGGTTGCTAACGGCATTGAGCGCCATTACCAGCGCGACCGTGCCACCCGCAACTTCTAATAACGTCTATACTGGTTCTACTTCAATCTGAAAACATTAGACCTCTACAATCTATAACATCTTCGATTTTTTAAAGTATTTGCAGGATTGCTTAAGCGGCTATTTTTAATAAATCGATATTTTAGATTGAAGTAGAACCAGTATATATAGGGTCAGATTGTGATTTTTAAACACAAAGACACTAGCACTCTTAGAGTTATGATTTTCTAATGCTCTTCTATCTTGCCTGTTGAATAGCTTAAACGGCAAATAAACTAGCCGAATGCTCAAGCTTGCTCAATTGCTTACCGTCCAAGAAATAAACCTCATCAGGCTCGATCCTGTTACAAAGATTGCGCAGATTGTCCGTGTTCAAAATAATGAAATTCACATTCTGAAGCGATGCCAATACATTGATAAATTCTTGGTCCGGCTCAATGTCCCTGATGTAAACTAATAAATCAAAATCTTCCTGACTTGATAATTGATTAATCGTGCTAAAAATAGCTGTCGTTAATCCATTTTCACCTGACAATCCAAGTAGCTTGATTTTTCGCCCTTTTAAAGCCTCTTGAAGGGCAAAAAGATGCTCTTCATCAAAAACCTTGTTAATGAAATCGCATTCAAGAAGACGTCTTGCAAGGTCTGACAAACTAACCCTTGCGCAGCCAAAGCGCTCGATCGCAATTCCTGCCGCCAAATTACAAAACTGAATGGTATGAGCCATATCAATTTGGCAAGCCATTGCAATGGACAACATGCTTAAAACAGTGTCGCCGGCCCCTGTCACATCTTTAACTTCCTTAACGCGAACAGGAAAATCCTCTTGTGTACCATTTTTGTAAAAACAAGAAATTCCCGCCTCAGATCGTGTTATCATCAGCATTTCGGATTCTGTGATCTTTAAAAGAGTTGCTGCCACAAGCTCTAAAGGTGCATCTTCTGGTAAACCTGACGCACCATACGCTTCTTTAAGATTAGGCTTAATTAAAGTTGAACCTCTATATTTAGAAAAGTTCATTCCCTTTGGATCTACAATTATTGGGATTTTTCTCAAGTTTGCAAGTTCGATAACGGTACTCAAAATTTTAGGGGTTAAAAACCCTTTTCCATAATCAGAAATGGAAACTACACTAACACCTTCAATAAGTGTTGGTAACTTATCTATAATTTCTTGTTCGAGGATTAGAGGTAAAGCTGTAAATTTTTCATGATCGATACGTACGATTTGTTGGTTTTCTGCAATGATGCGATTTTTTACAGGCGTCTGATAATCTTTTTGAACAAAAATGCCCTTCAAGTCGACACCTTCTTCATTGAGTGCATAATGTAAACTTGCTCCCGCGTTATCATCGCCAATTCTGCCTACCAAGACAACTTCTGAGCTAAGGGAAATCAGGTTAAGCGCTACGTTGCCGGCGCCCCCTGCTCTTTGTTCTTCTCTTTGAACTTCTAAAACAGCAACTGGCGCTTCCGGTGAAATGCGCTTTGCCTTTCCAAATGTATAGGAGTCAAGAATCAGATCCCCCATCAATAAAACTTTGGCTTTTGTTAAACAACTAAGTGTTCCTGTTAATCTTTGCATATTTAGCCCGATGATTTATTGAGGTGGTTTTGGATATAGTCGGCAACGGATGATTCAAGGCTTAAACAATTAGCTCTATCTTTTAGTAAAGCTTTTGTTTTTTGCATGTCGGCGCACGTGTAATTTTGATATTTGCCTATTAAATCAGTCGGCATGTCAATGTAATCGATATTTGATTCCATGTTCAGTGCTTTAAACATAGCAAATGCCAGTTGATTCCAACTGGATGCTACACCGCTACCAACATTATAAATGCCATTAGCTTTATGGTTTAAAAAGGCGCACGTCATTCTTGCTGCATCTTTAACATAAATAAAATCCCTTTTCTGCTCGCCATGGGAAAAATTTGAATCATCCGATTTAAAAAGTTGAACTTTACCTGTTTTCTTGATGATGGGAAACAAATGATGAATTGCTGACGCCATTCTGCCTTTATGAGCCTCATTTGGCCCAAAAACATTAAAGTATTTTAAGCCGATAAGTTTGTCTTGCACGCCTTGATTTTTAACCCATAAATCAAAGAGTTGCTTTGAATAACCATACATATTTAAGGGATGAAGCTCATCAATTTTACTACTATCATCAAGAAAGCCTAATTGACCGTCGCCGTAAGTTGCAGCAGAAGATGCATAGATGAAACGATGATTATTTTGAAGGGCGAATGAGCCAAGGTTTTGGCTAAATCGATAATTATTTTCAAGAAGGTAGCTTGCATTTTTTTCAACCGTACTTGAACAAGCACCTAAATGTATATGTGCGCCAATTTGCGATTCCTTACCCTTAGCCCAAGAAAAAAACTGCTCTTTTCCGATGATGTCGTCAAATTTTGTGCCGACAAGGTTTTTCCATTTTTCGCTAAATCCAAGATCATCCACAACTATAATATTTACAATTCCACTTTCATTTAAGCAGCGAATTACGGATGAGCCTATGAATCCTGCTCCCCCCGTTACAATAATCAATTGATTTTTATCCATTTTCTTCCAGTCATAATTTTCCTCGAATTATAGCGAGCAGAGGGAATAAATCAAAGAATTAAAAACAGATTTTGAATCTAAAGTTTTTTTTAATTAACTATATCATTGACTTTTAGTTTGTTTTAGTGCATGATCACTTATACAAGCGCAAAAATTAAATGGAAAATTATATAAAATGAAACGATTAATACAAGTCCTATTTACTTTGATTCTTCTTTTTTCACCTTTAAATGCGATTACACTGACTAAAAGTTCGCCAATGGCTCAAAAGGCTATTTCCACTCTGGAAAAACTTGCACAATACCCCGCTCTGATTAAAGAAATTGAGAAAAACGGCCCCATTAAATTAGAGATGGCAAATTTGAAAGATGAGCAATTTGATGCCTTTTGGGATAGCACAAATCGCACAATTCGCATAAATCTCTTAAAAAATGAAAAATTTGACGTACTCATTGTTTCCATCCTTTTTGAGCTACATAATGCAAAAAGTGACTTACGATTTAAAGAGCTATATACTAAGGCAAAATTCGGCCAAATCACAAAAGAAAAATATGTAGAAGAAGTTGAGCGGATGGAACATCAAAATGCTTTAAGCACATCCCTTATTATTGACAACGGAATTAAGATTGGATTGTTAAACGAAGAGGCCAGATGGCCAATATTAAAAAATTTTGATGATCATTATGCATTACAGCAGTTAAAAGATCATTCCCGATGGATTGCTAATAATTACGATAGCATGTCACCCAAGAGAAAAGTCAATTACATTGGAACACTTCCAAAAATTACCACTCCCCAAGATAAAGCCGACATGATTCGCTATTTAGAAATTAAAAATGATGTGGAAGCCGCATCCCGTGAAAAGAATATTAGGGGTACGATATGCCTAAAAAAAGAATACGAAAGCTTGGAAAACTGCTACACAGGAAAAGTTAGCAATTGCGTTCGAACAAAAGAGCGTATTGCGCTTCTTGAGCATGTCTTTAAAAATAACCCCACCTTTCAGGCCTTAATCCAAGGTTCGCCGATGTACCTTGCCAAAAACTCACCAACCGCCCCTAGTATTGATAGGTAATGTTTTAACACAGAGGGTACAGAGGAGCAACGAGAAAATTTTAGAGAAGGCAAAAAAATCTTATACTCAAGGCAAAAGCACTCTCACCCCTCTCTCTTTGCTCCCCTTTGATCTCGGTGTTGAAAGAAAGCGGTATCAAGCTTAGAATTTAAAGCATTTTGGCGATGGTGCTGCGGTGATTTATGAAATAATCAATCCCCGAATAGACAGAGTATGCAGCTGCAATGCTGACAATCCAGAGGCTTAAACTCTCAAAGGTTGAAGTATCTAACATTCCTAATGAATGCGGAATCATCAAAAGAATGATTATAAAGGCGGCAAGCGCTTGCATGATAGACTTAATTTTGCCTTTCATGCTTGCTGCCAAGGCAAAGCCTTTTAGTGCGCAAAGAGTGCGAAGCATGCTGATCATGGAATCGCGATAAAGGAAGATGAAAACCAAAAAAATCGGCAAATTTACCGGATCTTGAGTAAAAGCTAAAAATACCGTTATACGTAAGATGCTGTCGGCCATCGGGTCTAAGATTTTCCCAAGGTCTGTTACTTGATTGTATTTTCGTGCGATGTAGCCATCAAAGGCATCGGATAATTCAAGTATACCAAGTAATATAAAAAGCACGTAAGGCAAAGCCGTTGGCGTAATTCCTAATGCTTCGTGTTTAAGGTAAACAAGCAAAAAGAGGGGGCTTAACAAAAGCCTTGCAAAAGTAAAATAATTGGCAATACTCACTTAATTCCTAAAAACTTTAAGGTTCTCACTATTTTCCTCTCCGAGCAGTTTCTTGTAAAGAGATAAATAAAGATCCGATGGTTTATCCCAGCTAAAATCAGTATTCATACCTCGAATTACAAGCTTTCGCCACCTTTCCTGATCTTTAAAATAACATTTAAATGCACGAGCTAAAGTTTTTTCAATGGCCACAATCGAAGCTTCATCAAATACATAGCCATTATTTTCATTTTCGTCTGCCTCATCCACATCGTGGATTGTGTCGGCAAGACCTCCTGTACGTCTGACAATAGGAATTGCCCCATATTTTAAAGCAATCAATTGCGTGAGGCCGCACGGCTCAAAAAGAGACGGTACAATAAACATGTCTGAGCTTGCAAAAATTAAATGCGCAATTTCTTCTTGATGATGAAGCGATAAATGCACATTTGGATTGCTGGCATAATGCTGTTTTAACTTTGTAAAATCTTGCTGAATCGAGGCAATAGGTGATGAGCCAAGTAGTAAAAATTGCCCTCCATGCTCGATAGTGTATTTTAGCGCGTGTTTGATTAGCTCGATTCCCTTTTGAGGCACAAGACGTGCAATACAGCCAACAATCGGGCTGTAAGATTCATTCATAGAGAGTTTTTCTCTGGTAAAATTTTTTATATAAGCTTTTTTATCTAGGGTATTCTGATCTTTTTTATTCATCGGTGTCTCTCTTGATGAATAATGAACAGGTAAAAAACGATCAATTTCAGGATTCCAGTAAGAGTAATCAATCCCGTTTAAAACCCCCATAAACTTATCTTTATAAAGGTTCAGCGTGCTTTCCATTCCACAACCTTGCGCCGAGGTTAAAACTTCTTTTGCATAATTTGGCGATACGGTGGTAACAAAATCTGAATAAACGATGGCTCCCTTAATCAAGTTAATTGCTTCAGGGTAGATATTATCTTGCATTTTTGCAGGCTTTAAAAAACTTAAACCATCTAGCCCGATTCTATC
>Ga0105047_10003567_pt1 | contig 27390 bp, 21 predicted proteins | sample MAT04_FD_78384 | JGI IMG/M metagenome (GOLD analysis project Ga0105047, IMG submission 78384) | Freshwater microbial communities from Lake Fryxell liftoff mats and glacier meltwater in Antarctica - MAT-04 (megahit assembly) | ecosystem: Environmental > Aquatic > Freshwater > Ice > Liftoff... | reverse complement strand
TCGCCACGAAGTTGCCGTTGCCATCCAACAGGTTGACCGTCACGCCAGGTTTGCCGACTTCGCCGTTGTTCTGCAGACCGTCGCCGTTGGCGTCAATCCAGACGCGGTCGCCGATGGTCGCCAACGGCGCGGGGGTCCAGGTCTTGGTCGCGGTCGCCGACAGATTCTCCGGGGTTGGGTTCGGTACGCCGATCGGCTGGCGATTGGTGTTGCCGATGCCGTCCCGTATGTCGAGATAACGCGCACCACCCGGTACAGTCACGGTAGTCGTGGCCGTGATGTTGGCCGTGCCGGCATTAGGGCTCGTGATCGTAAAGGTCGCTTCGCCCGCGCCATCGGTGATGCCGGTCAGGCTAGCGAGCGTGCCAAAATTGGCAGCAACGTTGACTGGGTAGCCCACTAGTGCCGTGGTGCCCTTGGTCAGCTTGACCGTGAAGTTGTGCACCTGCTGCTCGGGCAGCACGTTGGTAGCCGAAGTCGGCGTGATGGTCAGCGAAAATAGCCCAGGGGCAAAAATCGCCGGCGGGCTGTCCCAGTTGATGGAATTAACGTCAGCAATGATGGCGTTGTAAACGCTGAGCACCGTTGCATCCTGGACAGCGTCCCCAAGAGTGGGATCGTCCGTGTCCAACGTCCACCCGTTGGTGTAGTGCCAGACCGCCGCTTGCCGAGCGGCCTGATCCGTATTGCTGGCTCGCGAAGGCGGATACTTGGTCAGCAGATATGCCAGGAGGTTGTCTGTCCCGACAGGCGCCAGACAATGCGTGGTTTCGGAGATTGACCACGCGCCATTCAGGCAGTAGCCATCGACATCGCCACTGGACAATTCAATCGCACGCACCGGCGTTGTCGAACCAGTGCTGATGACGCCGCCACCACTCATAAGGACCGTAATGGTCCCACCCACCGGGTTAATCTCTTTCTGGATCCCACCTTGGCATGCCGACTGTGCCAGGGGAGCGAAGAGGTCAGGTTCGTTGCGCAACGTCAACGTACCGGGGATAGTGGCGGCTCCATTGCCGGAAGTGGCAGCCAGCGCCGTATTCGTGGCCAGACCGGCGCTCAGCAGCGCAATCAGCAAGGCCATTAGTACCGATAATGATGAGCGCCTTCGGGCGTCCATTGTGAGCATGTGTTTTGCAGCGGGCATGTTCATTCCTCCAGTTTCCTCCAATAATCTACGATGTGCACGAAACACGGGCCTAGAAACTGTGTGAGCTGGTGCACGTATACCAAACGCCACTGTAAACGGCGCCATTGTTTGGCTGCAGCAGGCGCACAGACGACCCATGCCGTACAGGGGCGACGATGCTCAGACTTGTAGCAACAATGCACGATTTTACCACATGGTTCCCATGTTTGAATTGAATCAAATGGTGACTATTGTACACGCGTTATCCATCGGCAATCACTGACATGTTGCTTACAGATCGATGGCGAGAGAACGCGAATGACGTTCTTTTGTGCCCGGCAATTGGGGTGTCTTTCCCGACTGCTGGTATGATTTGGCAGGCAATGTACGGCGGTTGATTTGTTTGGCTTGATTGCCATTGCCTCACCGTGAGGCGCCCCGGCTGACCCAGTATTCGGATTTGTTGGACTTGAAAGGATCTGCTCCTATGGTCGCACAGGACTATTTTGGCGCGAAGGACACCTTCGACACCGGCAGCGGCAAAGCTGTTATTTATCGGCTCTCGGCGCTCGAAAAGTACGGATACAATTTGCAACGCCTGCCCTTTTCCATCCGCATCTTGCTGGAGGCAGCCCTGCGCCAGGCCGATGGCTTCGAGATCACCAAAGAGGCGATCGAAATCATCGCCAGTTGGGGTGCGCAGAGCGCCGGACAGGTCGAAATACCCTTCAAGCCGGCGCGCGTCGTGCTCCAGGATTTTACGGGCGTACCTTCGGTCGTCGACCTGGCGGCGTTGCGCAATGCCATGGCGCGCATGGGTGGCGACCCGCGTAAGGTCAACCCATTTGTGCCGGTCGATCTGGTGGTCGACCACTCTGTGCAAGTGGATCAATTTGGCAGTGTGCTGGCGCTCCAGTACAACGCCGAACGCGAGTTTGAGCGCAATAGCGAGCGCTACGAGTTCCTCAAATGGGGTCAGGGCGCTTTCGATAACTTCCGCGTGGTGCCACCAGCCACCGGCATCGTTCATCAGGTCAATCTTGAGTATCTGGCCAAGGTCGTCCAATTGCGCATGGTCAACGGCGATGGCATCCCGGTTGCCTTCCCGGATTCGCTGGTCGGCACCGACAGTCACACGACCATGATCAACGGACTCGGCGTGCTTGGCTGGGGTGTGGGCGGGATCGAAGCCGAGTCGGTGATGCTGGACCAGCCGATGTACTTCTTGCTGCCGGAAGTGATTGGCTTCAAACTCACCGGCGCCCTGCCGGAAGGGGCCACAGCCACTGACCTGGTATTACGCGTCACCGAACTGTTGCGCAAGAAAGGCGTGGTCGAGAAGTTTGTCGAGTTCTATGGCCCCGGCCTGTCCAAGCTGAGCCTGGCCGACCGCGCCACCATCGCCAATATGGCGCCTGAGTATGGCGCCACTATGGGCTTCTTCCCGGTGGATGAAGAGACGCTGCGCTATCTGGCAGGCACCGGGCGCAGTGAAGAACAGGTCGAATTGGTGGCGCGCTATTGTAGGGAGCAGGGGCTTTTCCGCACCGACGAAACGGTAGACCCAGAGTTCTCCGACACCCTGACCCTGGACATGAGCACGGTCAAGCCCGCGCTGGCCGGGCCCAAGCGCCCACAGGACCGCGTCGACCTGGATGGCATGCGCGAGATGTGGAATGTCGCGCTGACGGCGCCGGTTGGCCCGCGTGGCTTTGGGTTGGCTGCGGACAAGGTGGACACGACCGTGCCGGTCACCTACGCCGGCCGTGACTTCGATCTCAAACATGGCCACGTGGTCATCGCCGCCATCACGTCGTGCACCAATACCAGTAATCCGTCGGTGATGATTGCTGCCGGCTTGCTTGCCAAGAAGGCGGTCGAACGCGGCCTGGACGTCAAGCCGTGGGTCAAGACGAGCATGGCGCCGGGTTCCAAGGTGGTGACGAGCTATCTGGACGAGGGCAACCTGACGCCCTACCTGGAGGCGCTCAACTTCCATACTGTGGGCTATGGCTGCACCACCTGCATCGGCAACAGCGGCCCGCTGCCCGAAGCTATCAGCGCCGCCATCAAGCAAGGCGACCTGGTGGCTGCCGCCGTGCTTTCCGGCAATCGCAACTTCGAGGGGCGCATCAGCCCCGATGTGCGTGCCAACTTCCTGGCCTCGCCGCCGCTGGTGGTGGCGTACGCCATCGCCGGCACGGTCAACATCGACCTGGCGACCGAGCCGCTGGGCTACGACCCCAACGACAACCCGGTTTTCCTGCGCGACATCTGGCCGAGCCAGGCCGAGGTGCGCAGCACCCTGGCCCGCGCGCTCAAACCCGAGATGTTCCGCGACCAATACGCCAACGTTTTCACTGGCAACGAACAGTTCAACCAGGTGAAGGTGCAAGGCGGCGACCTCTTCCCTTGGGATGCGGAAAGCACCTACATCAAAGAGCCGCCCTTCTTCACCATTGCCAAGGAAGTGCCGCCGGTGCCGCCGATTACGGGCGCCCGTGTGCTCGCCTTTATGGCCGACAGCACCACGACCGACCACATCAGCCCGGCCGGCAACATCGCCAAGGAGAGCCCGGCTGCCAAATATCTGGAGGCGCACGGTGTGCCGCGCAGCGAGTGGAACAGCTACGGCAGCCGCCGCGGCAACCACGAAGTCATGATGCGGGGCACCTATGCCAACATCCGCATCAAAAACCAGATGCTGGCCGGCGTCGAGGGCGGCGTCACCCAGTACATTCCGACGGGTGAGGTGCTGCCAATCTGGGAAGCGGCCGAAAAGTATCAAAGCGACGGCACGCCGCTGATCGTGCTGGCCGGCAAGGAATATGGCACCGGCTCCAGCCGCGATTGGGCCGCCAAAGGCGTGCAACTTCAGGGGGTGCGTGCGGTGATCGTGGAGAGTTTCGAGCGCATCCACCGCAGCAATTTAGTCGGCATGGGGGTGCTGCCGCTCCAATTCCTTCCGGGCCAAAGCGCCAGAAGCCTCGGCTTGACCGGTTACGAAGTATTTGACATCCTCGGCCTCGACGACGCCATGCAGCCGCGCCAGCACTATACGGTGCGGGCGACCAAAGATGACGGCGCAGTGACCGAGTTCGAAGTCATGAGCCGCATCGACACGCCGGTCGAAGTGAACTACTACAAGAATGGCGGTATTTTACAGACCGTGTTGCGGCGCATGGCAGCGCATTAACCCTGGGAGGATTCGCGTGACCAACACCTATCAACTTTCTCGCTGGACGCTTGCCGAACTGTTGCCGGAACCCAGTGAGGCCGTGATCGCCGCCAAACTGGCGGCAATGGAACAGGCGGTCGTCGCCTTTGAAGCGCAGCGCTCCACGCTGGATGCCGCCATGCTGCCCGCCGACCTTTTGCACATGGTGCGTTTGGTCGAGTCAATCTCCACCCAGGCGTACGTGCTGAGCGCCTATGGCGGCCTGTGGTTCGCGTCGGACACACAGTCCACGGCGGCGATTACCTATCAGAATCGCATGCAGCAGACGCTCACTGGGCTGCAAAATCGTATGCTCTTTTTTGACTTATGGTGGAAGGATCTGGACGACGCCGTGGCCGCACGCTTGCTGCCCGACGCCGATCACCACGCCGATTATCGCTTCTTTCTCGAAGATCTACGGCGCACCAAACCGTTCACCCTCGACGAGAAGTCGGAGCAGTTGATCAATCTCAAAGACGCCGACGGCATGTCGGCGTTGATCACGATCTACACCCTGCTCACAAGCCGTCTGGAGTTTGCGTGGACGGTGGACGGCGAAACCAACCTGATCACCCGCGACGCGCTGATGGCCAACGTCTATTCGCCGGACCCGGCGCTGCGCGCCGCGGCCTACAAGGAACTCTACGCAGTCTACGCCAAGGAAGCCAATGTTCTGGCGCAGATCTACGGCAATCGAGCACGCGACTGGCACAACGAGCAAGTGACCGTACGCGGCCACAGTTCCCCAATCGCCGTACGCAATGTAATGAACGACATCCCGGATGCCGCCGTCGACGCCTTGCTCGACGTCTGTCGGCGCAACGCCGGCGTCTTTCAGCGCTACTTCGTGCTCAAGGCAAAGTGGCTGGGTATGGAAAAACTGCGCCGCTATGATCTCTATGCGCCACTGACCGCATCCGACCGAAAGATGGACTATGCCGCCGCCGTGGATAAGGTGCTCGACACCTTCCAACGGTTCGAACCCCAAGTTGCCGAGCATGCCCGGCGTGTCTTTGACCAGAATCACATCGATAGCGAAGTGCGCAAAGGGAAACGCGGCGGTGCTTTTTGCTCGACCGTGCTCCCCAGCCTGACGCCGTGGGTGCTGGTCAATTACACGGGCAAGGTGCGCGATGTGGCCACTATCGCTCACGAACTGGGACATGCCATCCACAGCATGTTGGGGGCGCATCATTCGCTCTTGACACAGCATCCTTCGCTGCCCTTGGCCGAGACGGCCTCCGTCTTTGCTGAAATGTTGTTGACCGAACGGTTGCTGGCCGAGGAGTCCGACCCGCTGGTGCGGCGCGAGTTGCTGGCGGCGTCGGTCGACGATATGTACGCCACCGTGATGCGCCAGGCCTACTTCGTCATCTTTGAAAAGGCCGCCCACGCCGCCATACTCGACCACGCCTCACCGGAAGCGTTGAACGATCTCTATTTTGGCCTGCTGCGCGAACAGTTTGGCGACAGCGTTGAAATTGGCGAGGAATTCCAGCACGAGTGGGTCAGCATCCCGCACATCTACCATACGCCCTTCTATTGCTATGCCTACAGTTTTGGCCAACTGCTCGTGTTGGCGCTCTACCGGCGTTACCAGCAGCAAGGTGATGCCTTCAAGCCTGGCTATCTCAAGCTATTGGCCTATGGTGGGTCGGCGCGCCCCGCGCATATTCTGCGTGAGGCCGCCGTGGACATCACCGACCCGGGCTTCTGGCAGGGTGGGTTTGACGTAATCCGGGACATGATCGATGAATTGGAGGCCATCCAGGTCTGATCGGTGATTTTGGGGCACACTCGTCAGGTAAACGCTGATTGCACAACCGTCGCCCCGCGACTATAATGGCGATGTCTCCAGTATTCAACCCTCGCAGCGGACACAGCGACCATGGCCGACGAAAAATCAATTCGACTGCTTTACCTGGCCTGTCGACGCGGCCGTGCCGAAGGAATGTCGCCGTCCGACGCGTTGCGCACGCAAATCGACCAGTATCTCCGCCAGCATGGGGCGACCAGGATCGATTGGATGCTGGCGAAAAGCCAGAAAGAAGCGCTACGTCTCGTCCGCGCCGAGACGCCACGGTTGACGGTGATTGAGGTGGACGTCGCCGCCAACCGTCTGCACTTTTGCGACGCGCTGCGTAAACGCATGCCATCAGTCAAGATCGTGGCGATCGGCATGCGCCAACCCGCCAACGCCAATTCTGTCGACGGCTTTCTCAGTCTGCCCCTAGACAAGGCGCAGGTGATTGGCATCCTGGCGCCGTTGCTGGACAGCTATCGTAGCAACCTGGTCAAGGTCGGTCCACTTTGTCTGGACACCGATCAGCACACGGTCGTGACCCCCAAGGGTCAATACCACATGACGCCCAAAACCATGGCGCTGTTACACTTTTTCATAACCCACCAAAACCAGGTTCTGTCACGCAGTGAACTTATGCAGAATGTGTGGGATACCAACTTTCTCGAAGACACCCGCACGCTTGACGTTCACATTCGCTGGCTGCGCGAGCGGATCGAAGACGATCCCTCTGCCCCGAAATTCCTGACCACGGTGCGCGGCCGCGGCTATCGTCTCCGCCTGATCTAGCTATGGGGTACACATTGCACCGAGGCCCCCCCCCACGTGACCCTCGCGCTGTAGCGCGGCCTGTGGTATAATCGCCGCACCATCCAAACCATCTTTCCCAACCTAAACCGATCTTGGAGGAACCAGCTATGGGCTTGCCGATTCCCAGCATGCTGCTCAAGCAGCTTTATACGCGCGACAGTCTGTGCAACACACCGGAGGGTGTGCGTTTTTCGCTCAAAAACCGCCTTGGCGACGCCACCTTGACCGGTTTGCAGCTCATCAAGTTTGACGATCACGAGGTGCCACGCAGTGCCATCACGATTGATTTGGGTGACGGCCAGGTCGCGAAACCGGACGATATCGCCCGCCAGACTATGCCCTTTCCCCTGCGCCGCTCCCTTGACATCGTGTGCGCCATCCCGCCCTTGGCCAAGGGCATGCACAAGATCGAGATCAAGTTCGAAGCCGCGCCCTTTGGTGTGCTTTCGCTCAAAGTCGACGGATCGGTGGCCGAGAAACGCGCCGATATCGTGCGCATCCCCCGTGATGCGACCGACGACTACAGCGACGCTGCCATCAAGCAGCGCCAGGCGTTTGTCGAGGAGTATACGGGCAAGAAACTTGAGCACATGCCCCACTATTCCTTCGATCCCCATATTCTAAAGGGCAATGTTGAGCATTTTACCGGTGTGGCTCAGGTGCCGATTGGCTTTGCCGGCCCGCTCACGATCAAGGGTGAGTATGCCCAAGGGGATTTTATCGTGCCGATGGCGACCACCGAAGGCACCCTGGTCGCCTCCTACAACCGCGGCATGAAGGTGCTCAACCTCTCCGGCGGTGTCAAATGTACGGTCATCGGCGACTCCATGCAGCGTGCTCCTGTCTTTGTGTTTGACGATGCTTTGCAGGCACGCGAGTTCGTCAAATGGGTGCAGGCAAACTTCGCCAAAATTGCCGAAGAAGCGGAGGCGACCTCGAGCATAGCCAAGTTGCAGTACATCGACCCATACCTCGCCAGCAAGTTTGCCTATTTGCGCTTCAATTATTCGACCGGCGACGCCGCCGGCCAGAACATGGTTGGCCGCGCCACCTTTGCCGCCTGTTCATGGATTCTGGACGTCTATGAAGGCATCCGTCACTTCTATCTGGAATCCAATCTGGCCACCGACAAAAAGGCGTCACAGGTCAACGTCATGCACACGCGCGGCAAGCGGGTGGTCGCCGAGTGCGTCATCAAACGCGACGTGCTGATCGAGCATATGCGCGTCGAGCCGGAGAGTCTGCTCTATCACTCCAACGTGTCGAACATCGGCGCCATTCTCTCCGGCGCCAACAACAATGGCGCGCATTCGGCCAATGGCATCACGGCCATTTTCATCGCCACCGGCCAGGACGTGGCCAATGTCGCCGAATCGTCAGCCGCCATCATGTATGTCGAGATGACGCCGGAAAAAGACCTCTATGCCGCAATCACGATTCCATCCTTAATTGTTGCGACGTTCGGTGGCGGCACCGGTCTGGCCACCCAACGCGAATGCCTGGAGTTGTTGGGCTGCACGGGACGGGGCACGGTGAATCGCCTGGCCGAAATCATCGCCGGCGTGGTCCTGGCCGGCGAAATCTCGCTCGCTTCGGCCATCTCGTCGTCCGATTGGGTGTCGAGCCACGAAAAGTACGGCCGGAATCGGTAGGAGCGCCGGCTAACGTCAGGCGTTCTGGTGGGACGAGGGGAACGGGGGCGGCCCGGCTGTTGCGCACAGGCCGTTGATCGACTATGCTTAGGGTGACTGGGTGCGCCGGATGCGGCGCATCTGTGCCGCGGAATGATTTGCTGGAGGAAACCTGTGATCGAAACAGTGATTGCGGCGGCGGAAGCAGAAGATGCGATTACGCCGCCGGATATCTCCCAATTTGTGACAGAGGATGATACCCCGGTGGATAACCTTCTTTCTGAAAAGAATATGCGCTTGTTGGCCGAGAGCCTGTACACATCGTGGCCGGGACCAGCAGATGGGCGACCCTATGTGGCGATGGCAAACGTAGGATTCTTCTATGCCGTGCATGCGTCGCCGTTGGTGCCCGATGTGTTGCTGAGCCTGGGCGTGCGCGCTCCCAATGACCTTAGCCTGAAGGAGAACCGATCTTACTTCGCCTGGCTGTATGGCAAGCCGCCAGACGTGGTCATCGAGATCGTCTCCAACCGCGAGGGGGGCGAATTGGGCGATAAATTGCTCGACTATGCACGCATCGGGGTTGCCTATTACGTCGTCTTTGATCCCTTTCACTGCGTCGGCGCCAATACGCTACAGATCTTCACACGATTCGCCAATGGCTACACCCGCGTCAGTGACACCTGGATGCCCGGCGTGGAGTTGGGTTTGACGTTGTGGGAAGGGGAGTACGAAGGCATGGCGGGCACCTGGCTGCGTTGGCGCACCGCTGCGAATGAACTGGTGCTGTGCGGCGCCGAAGCCAAGGCACTGAGCGACCAACGTGCCGAAGCCGAAGGCCAACGTGCCGAAGCCGAAGGCCAACGTGCCGACGCTGAACACACGCGTGCACAAGAAGCGCACGCGCGTGTCGAAGCCCTTGCGGCCAAGTTGCGTGCGCTGGGCGTCGATCCGGATGCCTGACGCCTTGTCCCTACGCCTGACGCGCCAGGGTAAGTGCTGTACCTTGTCCCTTGTCTCCCCTATGTGGATCTCAGCGAGCGGCAGGGATTCAAAGATGCCGCGCGCACAGTGCGTATGGGACGCGGGAAGGTAGCCCGGAGCCATTTATGCGCGAACTTCTGCCGATCATCGATCAGTGGCACTCAGAGCACAAACCGATGGCGCTGGCCACCGTTGTCAAGATCTACGGGTCGGCGCCGCAGCCGTTAGGCGCCAAAATGGTGATCTCGGCTGCCGGCGAGATGGTGGGTTCCGTGAGCGGTGGCTGCGTGGAGGGGGCGGTCGTGCAGGAGGCGTTGGCCGTGATGGCGACACAGCAACCGAAACTGGTTCGCTATGGCATTACCGACGAGCTGGCCATGAACGTCGGACTGGCATGCGGGGGCACGATCGAGGTTTTCATTGCGCCACTATGAACGATGAATGGGCCGCCTTTTTTGATGCCGTACGACAAGCCAGGCTGGTGGCGCTGGCGACGGTGGTCGCCGGCCCTGGGTGCGGTCGCCACCTGCTGTTTTGGCCCGACGGCCACAGCACCGGCACCTTGGGTGAAGCTGCGCTTGACGCTGCAGTGGCCGCACACACGGTACCCCTGTTGCGTGAACGGCGGCCAGCACGCGTCGAGCTGATCCTGGAGGGAGTCGCCTACAGCATCTTTGTCGACGTGCAGCCCCCGCCCCCCAAGCTGATTGTGGTCGGCGCCGTGCACATTGCCATCCCATTGGTTACTTTTGCCAGGACACTGGGTTTTTACACGGTCGTGGTCGACGCACGGTCAGCTTTTGCCACGCCGGCGCGGTTTGGTCACGCCGACCAACTGATGGTGGGTTGGCCGACCGACGTGCTGCCGGCGCTGAACGTGGACGAGTCGACATGTTTTGTGATCCTGACCCACGACGAAAAGATCGATGATCCGGCACTGCTCTACGCCTGCCGCAGTTCGGCGCATTACATCGGCGCCTTAGGGGCACGGCGGACGCACGCGCGCCGTGTCGAGCGACTCACGGCGCTGGGTCTGACCGCGGCAGAGATCGGCCGCATCCATGCGCCGATCGGGCTGGACATCGGCGCGCGGCGACCGGAGGAGATCGCGCTGGCGATCATGGCCGAAATCGTGGCAGCGCTGAATGGCCGAATGACGAATGACGCATGACCCTGCGCCGACCGCCGTGCACGAGACACCGGGCGTGAATTAGCCGCCTTGGCAACCCATAGGTATAATCTCCTCTCATGAGTCGCAAAGGCCGCGGGTTTGATCCGTTCCGTTTCGTGCGCACAACCGAAGGGCAGTTGGTGATTGGGTTCTTCGTCCTGCTCTACGTCGTCGGCGGCGCGCTGATTTGGACCTTTTACGGCGCCGGCGGCGCCCTGTTGGGGTGGGTCTGTATGACGGGCGGCTTGCTGGCCTTTCTGCTGCTCTACGGCATTGTGTCGCTTATCGGCTGGTGGGCGAATAAGGAAGATTTTTGAGTGGGTGAACAGGTGACAAACAAGAAAATCCTCGTAGGCGTGGCGTGGCCGTATGTGAACGGCGAGAAGCATATTGGACAGATTGCCGGGGCTTATTTGCCGCCGGATATCTTCGCGCGTTACCAGCGGCTGATCGGCAACGACGTGTTGATGGTCAGCGGCTCAGACACACACGGCACACCCATCATGCTCAAGGCCGACGCCGAGGGCGTCTCCTATGCCGCCGTGATTGAGAAATATCACACCTTGTTTGTCGATGGTTGTGTCAAGATGGGGCTGACCTTTGACCTCTACACGCATACCGACACGCAAAACCACTGGGACGTGACCCAGGAAGTCTTTGTCCGCCACTGGGAGACTGGCTTCATCTATAAGGACGCCCAGGAACAATGGTTCGACCCGGCCACGGGCAAATTCCTGGCCGACCGCTATGTGGAGGGCACCTGTCCTTTCTGCGGCTTTCCCGACGCGCGCGGCGACCAGTGTGACAACTGCGGCCGTCTGTACGACGCGCTGGAACTCAAAAACCCGCGCTCGAAGATCAGCGGCACAACCCAACTGGAGGTGCGCGCCACCGAGCATTTCTTCCTCGACATGGGCAAGATGAACGAGCCGCTGCTGGAATGGATCAAGGTGAGCAAGGAGCACTGGCGCCCCAATGTGCTCAACTTTGCACGCGGCCAACTCGAACTGCGCGAACTGCGCGGTCGCGCGATCACGCGAGACTTGGACTGGGGCATCACGATCCCAATCGGCAACTACCCAGAGAAGCGCATCTATGTCTGGTACGACGCCGTCATTGGGTACTACAGCGCCGCCATCGAATGGGCCAGGCTAGTGGGTGAGCCGGAGGCGTGGCGCCAGTGGTGGGACGCCGACGTCAACCCAGACGCTCGTCTCTACAATTTTATCGGCAAGGACAACATCCCCTTCCATGCCATCATCTGGCCGGGCATGTTGATTGGCTACAACCACGGCGCCACCCACCTGAACCTGCCCTACGATGTGCCGGCCAATGAGTACCTCAACCTGGGTGGCGGTAAATTCAGCACCAGCCGTGGCAACGTCATTGGCTGGAACACCGTGTTGGCTGAATTCCAACCAGACGCCTGGCGCTACGTACTGACGGCGATGGCGCCCGAGACCTCCGACGTGGAGTTCACCTGGCAGGACTTCATGGATCGCATCAACAACGAGTTGGTCGCCAACTGGGGCAACCTCGTCAACCGCATGTTGTCTTTTGCCTACAAGCGCTTTGACGGTGTCGTGCCCACGCCCGGTATGCTGCCCCCTGAAGATGAATCCTTCCTGGGCGAGATCCGGGACGGCTTCGACAGCGTTGGTGCACTCTATGACGCCGTCAAACTTAAGGCCGCCCTGCAAGAGGTGCGTCGCTTGAGCCAACGCGTCAACCAGTATCTGAACGAACACGCGCCGTGGAAGACCATTGGCGTCGACCGTGAACGCGCCGCTACGGCGGTCTATGTGGCGTTGCAGGCCATCGACTGGCTTTCTGTGATGTGGGGGCCGATCCTGCCGCACAGCAGCGAACAAGTGCACAGCTATCTCGGTTATGCTGAGCCGATCTTTGGTACGCTGTATACGGAAGAAGTTGTCGACGCACGCGGCAAGCACCTGGTGCTGCGCTACGACCACAGTGCGGCCACCGGGCGCTGGGCGCCGTCGACACTGGTGGTTGGTCAGGCGTTGCGCGAACCGGCCGCGTTGTTCATCAAGCTGGACGACGACCTGATGAAAGCGAAACTTGGATGAGCGCGTGCACATGTCAACCGGTATGACTTCCCCGGACATGGCCTATGCCGGCGTTCGTCCCTATCGCCCAATTTCGGCTCGCCTGGATCAGCTCTATATCAGGCGGCCACGGCTCTACCTGTTAGTGATTGTGGCTGCCTATCTGATGGCAGCCACCGTTTTTGCCCTGCGCACGCCAGCCTGGCAGAACCCCGATGAGCCAGCCCACTACAACAACATTGCCCACATTGCTGCCGGCGAGGGGTTGCCCGTTCTCTACATGGGCGCCTATGACCAGGAGTATCTGAGTCAACTGCTGGCCGAACACTTCGCGGCGCGCCACCCCATTGCGTCCTTGCGCTATGAGGCCTACCAACCTCCGCTGTACTACGTAGCGGCGACGCCGGTCTTTTGGCTTACGCAGGGCAATCTGTTTGCCCTGCGGCTGTTTAACATCGCGCTGGGCGCCGTGGCCATCGTGCTGCTCTATCTCTGTGTGGAACTTGTGTTTCCCACCAAACCGTTGTTGTCGGTGGGCGCGGCGGCCTTTGCGGCGCTGCTGCCGATGCATGTCGCCATGAGCGCGGCCGTCAACAATGATGGGCTGGCCGAACTCTTGCTGCTGGCGGCCATGTTGGCTTTGTTGCGCTGGATGCGGATGCAGTTCTATGCGCAGGGTGAGGCGCAGCGAGCAACGCCGTTTTTGATCATCGGGGTGTTGGTTGGGCTTGGGATGGCAACCAAGATCTATGCCTATATGGCGCTGGTCTTGTTTGCGGGGCTGGTGTGGCTGGTGCTTTGGCTGCAGCCGCGCGTGGAAACTGCCGCGCCGCGCGCCCTGTCGCCCACCCGCCATTCCTTTCGGCAGGGGTTGGTGGCTGTCCTCTGGTTGGTGCTCCCAGTCGCGGTCCTGATTGTGCCCCTGTGGTTGCGCAACGTACAGCTCTACGGTGCCTGGGATCTGCTGGGTATGCGCTTCCACGATGCGGTCGTCGTTGGGCAGCCCACCACCACGGCCTGGATTGAACAGTATGGCTGGATCACCTACGGTGAGCGTGCCATGACCTTTACCTTCCGCAGTTTTTGGGGCGTCTTTGGCTGGATGGGCGTCTTTATGGACAGCCGTATCTATACGATCTTGCAGATCTTTTCGGGCGTCGTCGGCTTTGGCCTGTTATGGGCGTTGGTGCGCTTCATTTCCGGCCGGCCGGAGACCGATATGGATCATTTCCAGTCGTGGGTTCTCGGCTTTTTGGCGATCATGCTGCTGGCCGTCACGGCCGGCTTTGTCTGGTATAACCTGAAATTCGTGCAGCATCAGGGACGCTATTTTCTCTGGGGAATCCTGCCGATCAGCGTGTTTGTGGCCCTCGGCTGGCGCGAACTGATGCAGCCGCTGCAAGGCAAGGTAACCGGCTTTCTGGCCGCCGTGCTGGCGTTTGCGCTGGTTGTGGCGGCGTATCCGATCGGCATTCAGGATAGACTATCAATTGTCGTGCTGGGGATGCTGGCGCTCCTGTTGTTCTTGCAACCCTTTTTGCTTTCTGGGTCAATTGACGCTATTATTGTTGGCGAACCGCTGCGCTTGCAGCAGTGGCTTGGGCGGCGCAGCTTGCGCCCCTGGTTGGCGACGTTACGAGTACTCGCCTGGGCGGCGCCATTTGTGTTGCTGTTCTTGTTGGACCTGGCCATTCCATTTTGGTTCATCGGTCCACAGTTGGGGCCATAGGCATGCAAACCACACTCTATCCGTCGCGTTCCGCAGCGCGTTTGCGGCGTACCCCGTTGGACCTGGCCGGCTTGCTCCTGCTTCTGGCTGCGTTCTTGCTGATTGCAGTGGGCTCGGCGTGGCAATTCTGGCACGCCGAGCGCATCTTTACCGGCGTGTCGGTGGGCGGGGCGCCGGTTGGCGGTCTCACGCGGGCTGAGGCCATGAAGCTGCTCAATGCACAGTTGTATGCGTACCCGCTGCCACCGGTCAGTGTAGCGTATGCAGGCCAACAGTGGCCGTTGCAAACGATGCAGGTGCAGGCCAATGCCGATTTAGGGGATGCGGTCAATCGCGCCTACCTGGTTGGCCGGCAGGGTTCGTTGGCAAGCAACCTGTTCGATCAGGTGAGTGCAGGCCTCACGGGGCGCTCGATTTCGCCGCCGCTGCAGGTGGATGCTGCGCCTTTGCGCGCAGCACTGGCCCAGATCGCCAGCCGCATTGAGCGGCCCGGGGTGGCGGCCCGCCAGATCGGCAGCGTCGCGGTGCCGGCCCAGATGGGATTGCGGGTTGATCTGGAGGCCACGCTGCAGGCCGTGTTGGCAGCCTTGCAGCGCACCGACCTCCACGATGCAGCGGTGGTGCCGCTGGTCGCCACGTCCTTTGCCCCCGCGACCGCCGCTGAGCTAGGGGCGCCAGAGACCGCGCGCACTGGCTCTTTCCTGGTCGAGCAGCCGCTGGTGTTGCGCGCCGAGCTATCGGGCCTGGAATTGGCGTTGGATCCGGCAGCCCTGGCTGCCATGGTGCGTTCGACCGCCCCCATGCAAGTGGATGAAGCGGCTTTGCGCGCCTACCTGGCGCCACTGGCGGAGCAGTTTGCGGTGCCGGCGCGCGATGCGCGCTTGCGTTTCAACAGCGATACGGGGGGCTTGACCGTCGTGCAGAGCAGCCAACCGGGTCGCAAGCTCGATATCGACGTCACCGTGCAGGCTGTGCAGCAAGCGCTGGCCGCCGGCGCCACGCAGGCGCCGCTGGCGTTGGTGGCCGTGGCGCCGGCGATCGACAGCGACCGCATCGCCGAAATGGGAATTCGCGAACTGGTGGCGTCGGGCAGCACCTATTACGCCGGCAGCAGCGCCAGCCGTGTACGCAACGTCGAGGTGGCAGCGGAGAAGTTTGACGGGGTCGTGGTGCCGCCCGACGGCATCTTCAGTTTCAACGACATCGTGCGTGATGTGAGTTCGGCCAATGGCTTTGAAGACTCACTGATCATCTGGGGCGATCGGACGGCGGTCGGTGTCGGTGGCGGCGTCTGCCAGGTGAGCACCACGGTGTTCCGCACGGCCTACGAAGGTGGGTTTCCGATCGTGGCGCGCACCAATCACGGCTATGTGGTGGATTGGTATGGCGAACCAGGCTTGGACGCCACAATCTATACGCCTTATGTGGATTTCCAGTTTCGCAACGATACCGGCGCCTATCTTCTGCTCGAACCGGTAGTCGATAGCGCCAATGGGGTCATCACCTTTAATTTCTACGGCACGCGCCCCGACCGTGAGGTCACGATTGGGAAGCCGGTGATCACGGAGGTCAAGGCAGCGGAGCCGCCGCAGTATGTTGTGGACGAGTCGCTGGCCAAAGGTGAGAAGAAGCAGGTCGACTGGGAAAAAGAGGGGATGACCGTCACTGTAACGCGCACGCTCGTGGAAAACGGTACAACGCGCACGGATACACTGGTCAGCAACTACCAGCCGTGGCAGGCGGTTTTCCTGGTGGGTCCCGGTACCGAAATCCCGGCCACACCGACGCCGGCGCCGGCTGCGGAGGCTACGCCCACGCCCAAGCCATAGGCGAGAACATCAAAAAACAAAGGCCCGGTTTCGCAAAGAAACCGGGCCTTTTCATCCTTTAGGTGTACTAGGCCGGGCGCAAGCCCAAGTAGACGCGTTGGCCGCCCAGAGTGCGCAGGATTTCGTCGGCCGACTTCCACGGGATCAGCTGGTGCAGTTCTTTTGGGGCAAGCGCAACGTTGTTGTTGGCCAGAAAGATGCGGAAACAGGCCGAGGCAATCGGCAGCTTTTCGTTGATGTAGTCCGGGTCATTGGCGCAGCGTGTGCGCAGGCATTCGCGCAGGGCGTCGGTGCGATGTACCTCGCCGGTTTCCGGATCGACCCAGTCGACATCCTCGGTGTTGTGATGGTCGGCAAAGCGCGCCCGGCACTCGTCGCAGAGTTGGTCGCGCAAATAGAGACGGAAGCTTTGACCGCTCTTTTCCCACCAGTCGTAGTCGATGTGAAACTTTGTGTCTTCGGTTGGCCGGAAGCGCGCCAGCCGATTTGTGAGCAGAGATGATGTCATAAGTCAGGTCTCCAACAAGGGTCGTTTATGCCAATGCAAAGAGGCCGTTGCCAACATCGCGGAAGCGGCGGTTGCTGATCAGGGCATAAAACACCGGCCCAGGCGGCGTGCGGCGCACCACATTGATGGCGCTGTAGACGCTCTTGGCATGGACTGTGCCCTGCGGGTTTAGCTTGACAAGTTCGGGTGTAATCTGGGCGACAAGATCCATCGTGCTAATGCCCTGGCGATCCATTTGCTCGCGTAGGGCGTCCAACTCTTGCCCGTTCTGCTCGGCGACGATCATGTACTCGTCGTATTCACAAGACACGTTCACTTTGCTCATTTCAAACGACAGGCGAGAATTAGGCAGATCAGCCTGGGCCATCCGCGCCCATTCGCGCTTGGGCCGGCGCGTGCGGAAATCGACCACGATCTCGTTGGTCGCCGGCGTGCGTTCCAGCGTGATAAACGCGCCCACAGGCACCTGATGATCATCCATCCATTTGGCAAGACCCATAACATAGCGGGCTTCATGCATCACCCACCCGGTGTAGCGCGTGCCCCAGCGGCCATCGACGAGATTGACCAGCGATACGCCACTGGTTCCGGTCGGGAAGAAGCTGCGCGTGCGCCCGCTGAGCGGCAAGGTGCCGTAGTGGCGATGCGGGTAGGTCAAGATCAAGCTGGTCGAGGGCACAACCGACGGCACCTCGCTGCTGAGGCTGCTTTCGCCCCATTCGTCGTCCAACTCCCACTCCAATTGCAGCATTTCCACACTCAGCAGCCCGCGCGTGTACGGCGCCGGCTTGTAGCGGAGCAGCGGCGGCACGGAACGCACTTCGGCCGGCTCCAGGCGGCGTAAGAACCAGAGTTGTTCGCGACCCTGTCGCACCCGGTCAAAGCGCTCGTCTTCACTCAGGGCGTAGTCCAAGCTCAGCATGCGCATGGACATCATGACGTTGGCATCCAGGTCGACCTCACCCAGCAACTGCGTAGCCGAGAGCGGCTTGGCCTGCATTTCGATGAGCGCCTCGGCAATGTTCAGATGGCCGACGTGCACTTCCGCCAGCATGTCCTTCAGCAACCAGGAGCTATCCACCTCGACAAACGCCGCATGGCGCGGGCCTTCTTGCAAGGCGTAGAGCAGTGTTTCCTCGATGTCGGTCTGGTAGAGCGCATAGATCTCGCCCGCCGACAACAATGCGTCGTCGTGCACCAACCGGTCGCCATTGGTTTGGTTCAACCGATGCGAGGTGAGCAACCCAGACGCAAACTCTCGCGCCTTCTCTTTGGGGCCAAAGGTGACCTTGATGACCTCAAAGTCGCCATGCTCCGGGTTCTGTCCTTTGCGAACCTCGACCACCTGCCCCACCGCGAACTCCAGGGCCGGGAATACCAGCGTCTGGCCGGTCTGAAAGCGTTGTTTGGGGATGTAGATCGCGCCTTTGGACAGATCCTGCTCGATACGCATGTTCTCCCGGCGCAAATACTCGCCGATGATCGCTAACGCTAGATCGTTCACCTTTAGCGGTTTCTGCGCGTCAAGAAGAAGATGGTGCAGAAATTCGGTGTCGTCAGCGGTGACCTCAAATTGATCCCGCCAGAAAGCTGCTGTTTGAGTTGGACGCTGCAGCACGCTTTCCCCCTTTTAATGAAATAAATAGTGAATCATGCACGAAAAAATGCAAAACACGGCACTGTACCGCAAAAGGGAATTATAGCACCGCCGGCGCAAGCTGACAAATAAACGACCCAAATACATGTCCTGTGTTTTGCAAGGTTGTGGATTCGCTTGTTTTGTTTTAGACTTAGGCGAACGTGGTGCATTTCCTCAACTAATCGGTTGCACATTTTCACCCAAAGAAGCAGACCTATGCGAACGATTGCTATGATTCTAGCCGGCGGTGAGGGTACGCGACTCACCGTGCTGTCGGAAGATCGTGCCAAACCGGCGGTGCCTTTCGCCGGGAAATTTCGTATCATCGACTTTACCCTGAGCAACTGTGTCAACAGCGGCATCTACACCGCCGCCGTGTTGACGCAGTACCGCCCCCACAGCTTGAACGACCATATCGGGATCGGCAAGCCCTGGGACCTGGACCGCAGCCGCGGCGGTGTGCGCCTGCTGCAACCCTACCAGGCACGGCGCGGGCAAAACTGGTACGCGGGCACGGCAGACGCCATCTATCAGAATCTGGATTTTATCCGCCAGAACCGCGCCGATAACGTGGTGATCTTGTCCGGCGACCACATCTACAAGATGGACTATCGCCCCATGATCGAGTACCACATTGCCAAGGGGGCGGATCTGACGATTGGCGTGATGCCCGTGCCCCTCGAACAGACGGATCGCTTTGGCATCATGCAGGTGGACGAAGACTCGCGCATTGTCCAGTTCTTCGAGAAGCCCAAGGATCGCGACAAAGGCAACCTGGCTTCGATGGGCATCTATGTCTTCAACGCCAATGTCCTCGAGCGACGTTTGAGCGAGGGCCGGCCCGAAAAGCCACGCAACGACTTTGGCAAAGACATCATTCCGGCAATGATCAATGCCGCCGATCGCGTCTACGCCTATCGGTTTGAGGGGTATTGGGTCGATGTCGGCACGATCGATTCGTACTGGACCACCAGCCTCGAATTGCTCCAGCCCAATCCGGCGCTTGACCTCTACACCGACCAGTGGCCGGTGCACACCAAGTCCGAGGAACGCCCCCCCGCCAAGGTCGGCCCGCAGGCCAAGGTCGTGAGCAGCATGGTCTCCAACGGCTGTGTTATACGCGGCGTGGTGATCAACAGCGTGCTCAGCCCTGGCGTCTATGTCAGCCCCGGCGCCGTGGTGGAAAACAGCGTCGTCATGAACGACGCCTGGATCGGCCCCGGCGCACGCTTGGACAAGGTGGTTGTCGATAAGAAGGCCGTGATTGGGGCCGGCGCACTCGTCGGCATTGGCGATGAAAAGGTCGTGAACGAACAGATGCCCGATCGGCTCTTTATGGGCGTCACCGTGATCGGCAAGAGCGCCATTATCCCCGACGGCGCGCGCATCGGTCGCAATGTGTTGATCAACAGCCGCCGCGACGAAGGCGATTTCCCGGCAGACAAAATCGTGGGTGACGGAAAAACCATCTGAAAGAGGTGTTAAATGGCATCGGTATTCGCCATGATCATGGCGGGTGGCTCTAGTGAACAATTAAGCGTGCTGACTGAAATGCGCGCCGAGCCAGCCGTTCCCTTTGGCGGTAAGTTCCGCTTGATCGATTTCCCGTTGAGCAACTGCGTCAACAGCGGCATCTACAACATCGCGGTATTGACCCAGTACAAGCCGCGTAGCCTGAACGACCACATCGGCATTGGCAAGCCGTGGGACCTTGACCGCGCCACCGGCGGCGTGCGTTTGTTGCAGCCCTATCGCGGCGGCCCCTACGGCGACTGGCAGCAAGGCACCGCCGACGCCGTGCGCCGCAACCTGGATTTTGTGCTCCAACAGGCGGAAGCGCATGTGCTGATCCTGGCCGGCGACCATATCTACCTGATGGACTATCAACCCATGCTCCGCCAGCATGAACAGAGCGGGGCTGATCTCACGGTCGCCGTGCGGCGCGTGAATTCCCATGAAACCCATCGCTACGGCATCGTGACCGTCGGTTCCGATGATCGGATCATCGATTTCCGCGAAAAACCCCGTCGCTCGCAGGAGACCCTGGCGTCGATGGGCATCTATGTCTTCCGCAAAGAAGTGTTGGCCGAGATCTTGGAAGACGGCGATTACATCGACTTCGGCAAACATGTGTTGCCGGCCATTTTGAAGCAGCAGCGCCACGTACGCGCCTACGCCTTCCCAGGCTACTGGGCGGACGTGGGAACGGTGCAGGCTTACTGGGAAGCCAACATGAGCCTGCTTTCCGAAGAACCAGCGCTCAACCTGTACGATCCGGATTGGGTGGTGCATACCAAGAGCGAAGAACGCGCCCCCGCTAAATTGGGCGTGCACGCACAGGTGGGCGGCAGCCTCCTGGCCAACGGCTGTCGCGTGGAAGGCACCGCCGAGCGCAGCGTGCTCTCCCCCGGTGTTTTCGTCGCCGAAGGCGCCATTGTCCGCGACAGCGTCATCCTCTACGATGCCGTGATCGAAGCCGGCGCCATCGTCGACCGCTGCATCGTGGACAAGAATGTCGTGATCGGCGCCGGCGCACATGTGGGTGAAGGCGACGACAACACCCCCAACGCCACCCTGCCTGAGGTGCTCAATACCGGGTTGACCCTGATCGGCGAAAACAGTGTGGTGCCCGAAGGACTCGTCTTGGGCCGCAATGTCGTGGTGCACCCGCGCAGCGAAGCCAAGGCGTTTGGGAAGAAAAAGAAAATCGCCAGCGGCACCGATGTGGGCGCCAATCTGCGCTAGGCATGATTGGTGGCGCGTGCATCAGCGATCTAGCGCTGCTGCACGCGCCACCAGGGTTATCCGCCCGACCGCTTCGCCTTGTACCCCAATTCGACCAGAATCGCCACGATCTGATCGCGGTGATCGCCTTGAATCTCGATCGCTTCCTCTTTGACGGTGCCACCCGCGCCCAGGCTGGTCTTGAGCAGTTTGAGCAGTGCATCCTTGCCAGCCGGCGGGCTCATCACGCCAGTGATCACCGACACGATCTTGCCGCCACGGCCCTTGCGTTCGATGCCGACGATCACCGGTTGGTTGCGCTGGCGCGTCGGCAGCGGGGCCGCCGGGTTTACGGGGAGAGCCGGTGCTTGCTTGGGCGTCTCCGGCTCTGGATCAGTTGAGAAGACGGTGCGGCGGTTGTTGCTGGCCATAGATCCTCGTTTGTTGCTCTGCTCGCTTACACGCGCGGCTCTGCGGTCGTTGCGCGCACGAAGCAGCGGGCCGCGGACCTTTTGCGTGTCGTATAGATCGTGATTTGGCGTGCCCAGGGTCAGCATTTCTACGAAGCCTTCATAGGGAAGCGACCAGCCTGGGACGCGCGGCTGGTGCTGGATCCGGCGCGCCAGCGTGCGTGCGCCGGCGCGCAGGGTCAGCCGGTTGAGGCGCCAGTACTCACGGGCCAATGCGGTATCGCGGGCAGAATGGGTTAGGCGGGGCATAGGCATCGAGTGGACAGAACTTGCTGGATTGAAGCGGACACGATCAGGATGATGCGGTAGCCGGACGCGTCTTCGGGGCTGTGCCTGAATCGGCGTCCAGATTCATCAAATTGTACAGTGGGTTGCCGATGGCCTGGCCGCCGTCGACGAGCATGGTGGCCCCCGTGGTGAAGTTAGACGCCGGCGCGGCCAGATACAACGCAATGCCGGCAATTTCGGTTGGTTCGGCCATGCGGTGCTGGGGGATGCCAGCCAGCGTCGCCTCGTTGATCGCCGGATTCGCCCAGATGGCTGCGCTGAACTTGGTCTTGACAAAGCCGGGTGCGATGGCGTTGACCTGGATATTGAACGGCGCCAGTTCCACGGCCAGCACCGCGGTCAACATCAGCACTGCCGCCTTGCTGACACAGTAGACGCCCATCCCAGGCTGGGGCACCGTGCCGGCAATCGAGGCCATGTTGATGACCTTGCCGCCGCCGCGTCCCTGCATGCTGGGTACGCAGGCCCGCACCATGCGGAAATAACCCTTGACATTGACATCGAAGGTCTTGTCCCAGTGGCTATCTTCAGCGCTCAGGATCGCCCCAAAGTGCGGGTTGGTGGCCGCGTTGTTGACCAAGATATCGACCCCGCCAAACGCCTCGACCGTTTGTGCGACCAGGTGCTGCACAAGCACATCGTCACCTGTGTGCGCGGCGACGGCCAGCGCCTTGCCGCCAGCCGCACGAATGTCGGCTGCCACCGTATCGAGACCCTCTTGCTTGCGGCTGGAGAGCACCACGCTGGCGCCCGCCGATGCGTAGCAATGTGCAATCGCTGCGCCAATTCCACGCGACGCACCTGTGATGATGGCTACCTTGCCCGCTAGATCAAAACTCGGGTTCAAATTGTTGGGCATGCTTCCCTCAATTGCTGCAGTTCCGCGTCGAGCACCCTATTCGCCCGTGAAAACCGGCGCACGCTTCTGCATGAAGGCCATCACGCCCTCTTTGTGGTCCTGCGTGGCAATGGCCTGCGCTTGCAGATCGGCTTCCAGATGGATGGATGCCTCCAGTGTCGTGGTGACGGCGGCGCCCAGCGCATGTTTGGTCCACCCGATGGCGAGCGTGGGCCGCTGCGCCAGGCTGTGCGCCCACGCCTGCGCCTCTGCTTCAAGGCTGGCGGCCGGCACGACACGGTTGCACAGACCCAGCTCGAGGCAGCGCGCCGCCGGGATGCGCTCGGCTTCGATGCACAGTTGCAGCGCGCGGCTATAGCCCACGAGGCGCGCCATAAACCAGGTGGATCCGGCGTCGGGCACCAGTCCGATGTTGGAGAAGGCCTGCAAAAGATAGGCGTCGTCGGCCATGATGCGCAGGTCACAAGCTAGGGCGAGTGAAGCTCCGGCGCCGGCGGCCCCGCCGTTGATGGCGCCGATGATGGGCTTCTGCAGATCCGCCATGGCCAGGATCAGCGGCTTGTAATACTTGACGATGGCCTCGCGCACGGTGTGGCCTTCGACCTTGCCGGTGAATATGCTCAGATCCTGGCCCGAACAAAAGGTTTGCCCTTCGCCGGTGATGACGATGGCGCGCACGCCGTCATCGTCGGCAATGTTCTCGATGGCCGTGCGCAGTTCGCTGAGCATTTCCTGGGTGAGCGCGTTGCGCCGGTCGGGCCGGTTGAGGCGAATCGTGGCGACGGCTTGATCGACAGCATAGAGGATGGTCTGGTAGATCGGCATGATTAGTTACCCCAAACGTTTACAAACTTTTCTTTCTCTTGTAAATCGAACAGCGAGATCGGCGTGGCGAAGGGATAGTTGCCGGTGAAGCAGGCATTGCAATAGCCATCGCTGGCCTTGAGCGCCTTCATCATGCCGGCGATGGACAAGAAGCCAAGCGAATCGGCGCCGATATGGGCGCAGATTTCATCGATGCTCATGTTGGCGGCGATCAGTTCACTTTGGCTGGCCATGTCGACGCCCATGAAACAGGGGAACTTGATCGGCGGGCAGGCCACGCGAACGTGCACTTCGGTGGCGCCGGCTTTGCGCAGCATGCGGATCAACGGCCCCGAGGTGTTGCCGCGCACGATGGAATCGTCGACCATCACCACGCGTTTGCCTTTGAGATTTTCGGGCAGCGGGTTGAACTTCATGGCCACACCCACCTTGCGCAGCTCGTCGGATGGCTCGATAAAGGTGCGGCCAATATAGCGGCTCTTGATCAGCCCTTCGGTATAGGGGATGCCGCTTTTGAGCGCATAGCCGATGGCATGCGGCGTGCCGGAGTCGGGCACGGGCACGACGATGTCGGCGTGGGCCGGCGCTTCCTTAGCCAGTTGCTTGCCGAGCTTCTGGCGCGTCTGGTGCACGAGCTGGCCGTTGAAGAGTGTGTCGGGGCGGGCAAAATAGATTTGCTCGAAGGTGCAGAAGGCCAGTTTCTGCGGCGGCGCCCCTTGCGTAATCTCATAGCCCTTGGCGTCGATCTTGACGATTTCGCCGGGCTGAATCTCGCGCACCGCCTCGGCGCCGATGGTGGCGAAGGCGCAGCTTTCCGAGGCCAGGACATAGCCGCCATCCGCCTTGCCAAGCACCAGGGGCCGCAGCCCCCACGGATCACGCACGCCATAGATGGCATCGCGCGCCAGGATCACCAGGGCATAGGCGCCTTCGGCCTTGGCCATCACGATGCGGATGCGCGTCGCCAGGTCTGTCCCGCCGGCGCCCGCCAGCAAATGCAGGATGACTTCGCTGTCGCTCGACGTGGAGAGACCGACGCCGCGCTCCAGCAGTTCGCGGCGCAGTTGGGGGGCGTTGATCAGATTCCCGTTGTGGCCGATCGCCAGGGGGCCTTCCAGCGTCTCGACGATGTAGGGCTGCGTGTTGCGCAGTTTGGGCGAGCCAGTGGTGGAATAGCGGGTGTGGCCGATCGCCCGATCGCCTTGCAGGTAGCGCAGATTTTCTTCGTTAAAGACATGGGAGACCAGGCCCATCCCCTTGTGCACATGCGCCATCTGGCCGTCGCAAGTGACCATGCCCGCCGCTTCCTGGCCGCGGTGTTGAAGGGCGTACAGCGCGAAAAACGTGTGGCGTGCCACCACCTTGCCCGGCGTGTAAATACCAAACAAGCCGCATTCTTCGTGCAGTTTGTCGTCTGGGAAGTCGTCTGGGAAGTCGTCTGGGAACATGATGCTCTCCGCAAGATTGTCAATGATGCACCGTCAACAACCAACTTTCAATGAGTGGGCACAGCCGCCCCTGTCCCCATTGACAATTGCCCACTGACTATTGATTATTGATGATTGACAATTCCGTGTTCGCGTACTAGCGCGCGCCTTGCCGCCAGCACGCGCTCGCGCGCGTCCTCTATTGTACCCGCCAACACAGTCAGATGCCCCATTTTGCGTCCCGCGCGCGCGGCTTGTTTGCCGTACAAATGCAGTTTGACGCCGGGAATGGCGCACGCCGCCGCCCAATCCGGTTCACCGTCCTGCCAGAGGTCGCCCAGTAGATTGGCCATCGCCGCCGGGCGCAGCAACTCCGTGGAACCCAACGGTAGCCCGCAGATCGCGCGCACTTGCTGTTCAAACTGGCTGGTGACGGCGGCGTCGATGGTGAGATGGCCGGAGTTGTGCGGCCGCGGCGCCAGTTCGTTGATGAGGAGCCGGCCCTGTTGGTCCAGAAAGAGCTCGACACACAGGACGCCGACCACATCCAGCTTTTCCAGGACGACGCGCGCCAGTTCGACGGCGTCGCCTGCGGTTGTAGAGGGTACGGACGCTGGCGCAACAGAGAGGTCGAGGATGTGGTTTCGGTGTGTGTTCTCGATGACGCCCCAATGCGCAAAGCTGCCGTCGCTGCCGCGCGCGGCGACGATTGACACTTCCCGTTCAAAATCGACAAAGCCTTCGAGGATCGCCTCCTGCTGACCGATGGCGTGCCATGCGGCCCGGGCCTCTTGCACACGGTCGATGCGCGCCTGGCCTTTGCCGTCGTAGCCGAACGAGGCGGTCTTCAGGATGGCCGGCACGCCCAGCCGGGCGAGCGCGGCCTCCAGTTCCGGCAGGGTACGGACGGCGGCGAACGGGGTGACCGGCAGGCCGGCGCCGGTGAGGAACTGCTTTTCACGCAGCCGCTGCTGGGTTGTGTGCAGCACGTGACCACCAGGTCGCACGGGTACGCCGGCTTCTTCGGCCACCTGCGCTACGGCGGAAGCGACGTTCTCGAACTCGAAGGTCACCACGTCCACGGCGCGCACAAAGGTGCGTACGGCATCGAGGTCTTCATACGACGCGCACACTTCGCGGTCGGCGATCTGGCCGGTGGGCGAGTCCGCTTCGGGGGAGAAAGTGTGGATGCGATACCCCATGCGGCGCGCCGCCAGGGCCAGCATACGGCCTAGCTGGCCGCTGCCGAAGACGCCGATCGTGCTTCCGGGCAGGATAGATTCAGGCAAGGCGTCAGCCCTCAGTCGAGCGTTTCGTTCATCACCTGTTCGGCGCGTTCACGGCGGAAGTTGCGCAGCTTCTCGCGCAGATCAGGCCGTGTTGCCGCCAAGATTGCCACCGCCAACAGCGCGGCATTCGTCGCCCCAGCCGTGCCGATCGCCATCGTCGCCACCGGCACGCCGGCCGGCATTTGCACGATGGAGAGCAGCGAATCCAATCCGTTGAGCGCCTTGCTCTGGATCGGCACGCCGATCACGGGCAGCAGCGTATGGCCGGCCACCATGCCCGGCAGGTGGGCGGCGCCGCCGGCGCCGGCAATGATCACTTCCAGGCCGCGGGCTTCAGCCTGGTCGGCATACTCTACCATCCATGCGGGCGTACGGTGGGCGGAGACAACGCGGCATTCGTGGGGCACGGCAAATTGCGTAAGAATCTCCGACGCGGCGCGCATAGTCTCCCAGTCCGACTTGCTACCCATGATGACACCCACCAGCGGCGGTGGATTGGCTGGCATGTTCATGCCTGGAAGCCGATGCTCTTGTGCATGCCGTCGCAGAAGGGTTTGTTGTGCGAGCCACCGCAGCGACACAACGCCGTCTCGGTCCCGCGGTTGACGCTGACCCCATCGGCGCCGACGATGGCAAAGTTGCCTTGCACCTTGAGCGACCCGTTGGTGCGGGTCGTGATGACCAATTCGCCGCCTTCGCCGGACAGCGTCACGTCATTGGTCTCTACCTGACCGTCACTCTGGAAGCCGACTTCCAGGTGTGAGTTGTCGCAGAACGGTTTATGGTGTGACTGGCCACAGCGGCAAAGTGCCATGCGCACGTCTTCAACGATGACGGCACCCTCAGGCGTGACGATACGTACGTTGCCACGAACGTACAGCGGGCCGTCGGCGCGCAGGTGGATCGTGTTCTGTTCGGGTATTGCCTCGCCGGCGCTGCCATCTTTGTGCGCAAAGTGCAAGGCGCCAGAGGGACAGCGTTCTACGAT
>Ga0105047_10003565_pt1 | contig 27392 bp, 21 predicted proteins | sample MAT04_FD_78384 | JGI IMG/M metagenome (GOLD analysis project Ga0105047, IMG submission 78384) | Freshwater microbial communities from Lake Fryxell liftoff mats and glacier meltwater in Antarctica - MAT-04 (megahit assembly) | ecosystem: Environmental > Aquatic > Freshwater > Ice > Liftoff... | reverse complement strand
TTCACTCCACGTTGGGCTACGTCAGCCCGATGAGGTTCGAGGAAACCTGGCACGCGGGCCAGTCAAAACAAGCCGCGTAATCGAGTGGCTATGGACTACGTCGATCAGGGGCAAGGTCAGTCGGCGTTGACCGCGAACAGGAAGTCTCGGCGAAGTTCGGCCATTCGAGCGCCGGGACGTTCATGTCGGCTATGACCGGTCTCACGGTACAGCAGCCCTTGAACGACGACCGCCTGCGGTGACGAAATCTCCAGAGCGGTCACCCAGCGGTGAACGGCGCCGATCGCCCACCCATTCACAGCTCGTCGCGGTTTCGAAGTGGCCTTGCCGACCCGGACACGTCAGCCGTGCTTGAGGAGAGCAGTCACTCAGCCATTGGGTCGCGGCACTGCCTGACCGCGCCGGTCATGTCCTTCAGCCCCTTCAGGCGGATCTGCTCGGCCACCTCACGCGCGGCGCACACCGCGATGCCGGCGGTGACGTCGCCGTGGCCGTTGAGGTACTTGGTGGCTGAGTGCACGACGATATGCGCGCCGAGCTCCAGCGGGCGCTGCAGGTAGGGCGTGCAATAGGTGTTGTCGACCACCAGCCGCGCACCGTGCCGGCGGCACACCGCAGCCGCTTGCCGCAGGTCGACCAGCCGCATGTTCGGGTTGGCGGGCGATTCGCAGTAGACAACGCGGGTGGCCGGTGAGAGCGAGTCCTCGAGCACGCCCGGTCGCGCCAGATCGGCGAAGCGGACCTTGACGCCAAAGGCCTCCAGGCCATGTTTCAGGAAGGCGTAGGTACAGCCGTAGAGCGTCTGGTCGGCGACGATCTCGTCGCCCGGACGCAGAAGTGTCCACAGCGTGCTCGTGATGGCGCCCATGCCGGAACCAAAGGCAATGGCAGCGGTACCTTGTTCGAGGTCGGCCATACGCGCTTCGAGCAGCGCCAGAGTCGGGTTGCCGATGCGGGTGTAGAAGTAGCCGGGGTCGGTGCCTGCAAAGCGTGCAGCGCCGGCTTCGGCGCTCGGAAACGTGAACGTCGCCGTCTGGTAGATCGGCGGTGCCAGTGCACCGCCGTGCGCCTGCGCGTCGTAGCCGCTGTGGATTGCGCGGGTCGCGAATCCGAACTGGGAGCCCTGTGGCATGCGCACCTTCCGCAAGGCATCTGCAAGTCAGGATGGCTTGCAGTCGCGCCTCGGTCGTGAGTGCAAGTATCTGGATGCAGCAGCGGCAGGATTTGCTGAAGTCTGGTCGTCATATGCGGCTTCATTGGAAGATCTTTCCAGGAATGGGGAAATCCCCGAATGGCTTACGAATCCGAGCGCGATCTCGACCGCATCGATCGACAGATCCTCGAGGCCTTGCAGGCGAATGCGCGGCTCACGATGGCCGAGCTTGCGGAGAAGGTGTCGCTGTCGCCGTCGCCGTGCTGGCGGCGCGTGCAATTGCCTCTCGGGCCAGTACGACTACCAGCTTGAACTGGTCGCGCAGGATCATGAAAGCTTTGCCAGCCTGGTGCGCGAGAAGATCCGCTCTTTGCCGGGCGTCAAGGACATCTATACGTCCTTCACGCTCAAGGACGTCAAGGCAGGCGGCGCGTTGCCGCTCCAGCCTTGAACGCCACCAGTCCAGGCCGCCGAACACAAACTTCAGGCTTGGCTTCGGACCGCCGACGATGCGCACGGTGCTCTTTCCCGAGTGGCGGGCGTGGGTCCAGCCCAGGGCGGCATGCCCGGTATTCGAAAATGGGTTGGCAGCCCGCTCGATTTGATGATCGGCACATTCGACGTCGTTGCTGGTCGCAGCCCGGCCCAGAACTGTGCGCGCCTGGTATCTCCCGTGCCGTCGCGCATTTCATAAACAGCGACCGGGTTGGAGACGCGCGATGAGCGACAGCTCGTGGCCGGGACCGCCAATTCCCAGAGCCTTCAGGTTGCTGTTACTCGAGCAACGAGGCTTTACGGCCGAGGTCAGCTTACCGTCGAGCCCGAACACTCACGCAGTCGGCCAGTTCCAATCGTTCGCTTAAGGTTTCAAGCAGGGTCACCCGGGGCGGCGGCGTGGGCCGGCTGTCGACGCTGGCCCGCAAGCCTTCCAAAGGCCGCCGACTGCCATACTGCGTGCAGCCCGCGGCGCGCGACGGGCGCAACCGGGGATGGCGATGAAACTGGCAGCCGTGACGGCCCTGGCCACGCTGATGTGGACCGCATGCACCGTGGCCGGCCCGTTGCCGCCTGCACCGGTCGAACTCGGCCAACCCTTTGCGCTGAAGATCGGCGAGTCGGCACACTTCGCCGGCCAGGCACTGCGCGTGGGCTTCGCGGGCGTGGTCGCCGATTCACGTTGCCCCAAGGGCGAACACTGCGTCTGGGCCGGCGACGCGACGGTGCGTGTATGGCTGCAGCAGGGGGCGGAGCAAAAGCAGTCGCTGGAGTTGCACACCGCGGTTGGGGCGGCACAGGCGGCACGCGTCGGAAACCACGAATTGCGGCTGTTAAGGCTGGACCCCTACCCTGTCAGTGGCAGGGACATTGCGTCGGCCGAGCAACTTGCAACGCTGGCCTTGAGCCCGGCAACGGGCGCCGCGCCCGAGCGTTGAGCGGCCCGTTGCACAGGCGAGCGGCCCCGCGCACCTGCGGCGGCCCATGCCGTCCGGTCTCCGCGTTGCCCTGAGCACCGGCCCCGTCGCTTAGTGGCTTCCCCGCCCCTCGTATCAGGGGTGCTCCAACGGTGTGCCTCATGCACACTCAAAGGCACCAGAACCCGTGTGGGTTTGAACGTCCAACTTCCACATCCCGAGGCCCCCCATGCAGCCTGCTCTTCGCTTCATTTCCGCCGCCGCGCTGGCTTTCGTGTCTGCGTCTTCCTTGGCAGTCACTACGACCTACAACTCGTCGGCCAGCTTCATGGGCAACGTCGCAGCGGGTGCCTACACCGAGAACTTCGACGGCATGGTCAATCCACCGATCGGTTCGCTGCTCTTCAGCGGCGGCGCTTTCAGCTACTCCGCCTTTGCGCCCACTGACCTCTATCTCGAAGGCGGCTTCCTCGGCACCAACCAGATCGACGAAGCACTGACGATCACCTTCCTCGGCGGCAACGTCACCGCCATCGGCGCGAACTTCTTCGCCACCGACATCAACGACGATTTCCAGGCTGTGCAGATGAGCATCACGCTGAGCGACGGCACGGTCGAGACCTTCACGCCGACTTCGCTGTCCAACAGCTACCGTGGCTTCGTCTCCGACGTGGCCATCACCTCGCTGGTCATCAGCGCGCCGGGCCAGTCCCTGTACAGCGGGCTGGACAACCTGACCGTGGGCGGCACGGTCAATGCCGTGCCCGAACCCGCCAGCTGGGCGCTGATCAGCCTGGGCCTGGCTGGCCTGCTGGCCAGCCGCCGCCGCGGCGGCTGATCGTCCCGCCGGGGCCAGGCCCCGGTTTTTCCCTGTCCCAAGACCAAGAATGCGGCACAACCGCCGCGCCAGGAGTGTCCATGCATCGAATCCCATTGCGCATGTCTTTGCTGAGCGCAGCTGTCGGCCTGGCCCTTTTCGGGCAGGCCCAGGCGCAGAACGCATTGAGCGGCCAGCCTGACGCCATGGCGCGTCTTGCCGCCGAAACCGGCGGCGCGGCACAGGTGTCGATGCACAGCGCCACCGGCGCGGCGCGCTTCGTGCGCGTGGCGCCGGGCGCCAGGCTCGGCGCGCAGCGCAGCGCACGTGCCGCCCCGAGCGACGCCGCGCGGCAGGCCCATTCGATGCAGTTCCTCGGCGACTACGGCAGCCTCTTCGGCATTTCCGACGCCGCGGCTGAACTGGGTGCGGCCCGCGTTTCGAAAGACCGCCAGGGCGGCACACACATCACGCACAAGCAGTACTACCGCGGCGTGCCGGTCTTCGGCGCCGAGCTGAAGACCCACTTCGATGCGGTGGACAACCTGGTGGTCGTCAACGGCACCTTCGTGCCCGGGATCAGCCTGGACACCACGCCCACGCGCTCCGGCGAAGAAGCCATGAAGGCGGCCGTCGCGCGCGTCAAGGCCGATCTCAACCGCGTGGTGAGCTTCCCGCTGGCGGCGGGCCAGCCCCGGCTGATGGTCTACCGCGCCGGCCTGGCGCAGGGCGTCGAAGGCAGCAACCACCTGGCCTGGCAGGTCGAGGTGGGCAATCGCTTCGACGTGCGCGAGTTTGTCTATGTCGACGCCCACACGGGAAAGGTCATCGACAAGATCAGCGGCATCCACACGGCGAAGAACCGCCGCGCCTTCGACGCCACGGGCACCACCGCCCCCGGCCCCAACTATCCGGCGTCGCCGTTCTGGGTCGAGGGCAACCCCTTCCCGACCGGAACGACCGAAGCCGACAACATGATCCAGGCCTCGTCGGAAATCTACGACCTGTTCAGGATCGGCTTCGGCCGCGACTCGTACGACGGCGCCGGGGCCACGATGGACTCGATCTTCAACCGGGGCAACGGCTGCCCGAATGCTTCGTGGAACGGCGTCTTCATCTCGTTCTGCCCCGGCACCACGACCGATGACGTGACAGCCCACGAGTGGGCTCACGCCTATACCGAATACACGCACGCCCTCATCTACCAGTGGCAACCGGGCGCGCTGAACGAGGCCTACTCCGACATCTGGGGCGAGACGGTCGACCGCCTGAACGGCCGCGGTGGCGACACGCCGGACGCCACTCGCACCGACGGCAGTTGCACGACGTCGACGCCGCTGCCGCCCTCGATCAATCTCATTGCGCCGGCTTCGATTGCCGGGCCAAAGCCCACGGGCACGGCGGCGTTTGGCCCGCAGATCTTCGCGCTCGGCGCCGATGTGGTGGTGGTCAATGACGGCGTCGCACCCGGCGGCGACGGCTGCTCCACGCCCTTTGCCAACGCGGCCGCAGTCATCGGCAAGATCGCCTTCATCGACCGTGGTGTGTGCGGCTTCAGCGTCAAGGTCAAGAACGCGCAGCTGAACGGCGCCATTGGCGTCATCGTCGGCAACGACCGGGGCAGCACAGCCGTCATCAACATGGGCGGCACCGACGCCACCATCACGATCCCCTCGCTCTCGGTGACCCAGAACGACGGCACGGCCATCAAGACCCAGGCCGCATTGGGCACCGTGACGGCCGCGCTTTTGCGTGGCGGTTCGGGTTCCGACAGTTCCGTGCGCTGGCTGGTCGGCGAAGACTCCTCGGCCTTCGGCGGCGCCATCCGCGACATGTACACCCCCACCTGCTACGGCAACCCGGGCAAGGTGTCTGACACGCAGTACGTCTGCGCGGCGACGCCGGATGCCGGTGGTGTGCACAGCAACTCGGGCGTCCCGAACCACGCCTACGCGCTGCTGGTCGATGGCGGCAACTACAACGGCCAGTCGATCAGCGCTATCGGGCTGGCCAAGGCGGCCCACATCTACTACCGCGCACAGACGGTCTACCAGGGCCCCGCCACCAGCTTCGCCGACCATGCCGACGCGATCCAGCAGTCGTGCACCGACCTCACGGGGGCGAACCTGGCCGACCTGAGGACCGGCCTGCCTTCGGGCGAAGTCATCAGCGCGGCAGACTGCGCGCAGGTCGCCAAGGCCGCTCTCGCGGTTGAACTGCGCACCCCGCCTGCGCAGTGCAACTTCACGCCCATGCTCGCCAAGTCGCCGCCGCCGCTTTGCGAAGCGGGTTCGCCCACAACGCTGGCCGCCGACAGCTTCGAGGGTGGCAAGCGCGCCGGCATGCGCTGGCTGGTCAGCAACGTCGGCAGCACGCCCGACTTCACGCCGCGCAACTGGGGCGTCGTCAACCGGCTGCCAAACGGCCGGGCGGGCTACGGCATTTTTGCCGTCAACTTTACCGGCGGCACCTGCGCGCCCGGGGGTGACCAGTCTGGCCTGATGCGCCTGGAAAGCCCGGAAATCACCATCCCGGCGGCAACCACGACGCTGCGCATGAGCTTCGACCACTGGATGGCCAGCGAAGCCGGCTTCGACGGCGGCAACCTGAAGATCAGCGTCAATGGCGGTGGTTGGCAGTTGGTGCAGGCGGCCAATTTCATCTACAACCCTTACAACGCGACGCTCGTTACCGCAGCGGGGGGCAACACGAACCCGATGGCTGGCCAGGCAGCCTTCTCGGGCGCTGACGGCGGCTCGGTCTCGGGTTCCTGGGGCCGTTCGATCATCAACCTCGCCCCCTACGCGCAGCCCAGCGACAAGATCAAGCTGCGCTTCGAGATGGGCGGTGACGGCTGCGGTGGCACCTTCGGCTGGTACGTGGATGACGTGACGGTCTACCGCTGCCAGCCTTGAGCTGGAACGGCCAGGCTGGCGACCTGGCCCCGGTGATCTGAACAAGGGGTGTCCATTGGATGCCCCTTCTCTTTGGTGCGCCCGACAAGGCGCGCCAACTTGGAGCTGGAATTCCTCTACGAACCCGGCAAGGGGAACCGTCAGCCGAACGGCAAGACTGTCGTGGGTGACTGCGAATCTGAAGGACGCCGAAGGCAAAGCGTCGACGGTCTCGGATGCGCCGGTCCGGCAAGCGCTCACCGCGTTCGTATTGCCGGCGGGGCGGCACTTCATACTCGCAGGGAAAGGAGGCCCCATGCGAGGCAGCGAATATTTCGACCTGAAGGCGTTCACGAAGATCGTCGAGCACGGCAGCTTTACCGGCGCAGCACAGGCGCTCCAGATCACGCCTTCCGCGTTGAGCCAGACCTTGCGGCAGCTCGAACGCCGGCTCGATGTCCGCCTGCTCAATCGCACGACCCGGAGCCTGTCGGTCACCGACGCCGGCATGCGCCTGATGGCGCGCCTGCAACCGGCCCTGCGCGAAATCGACGCGGCGCTCGAAGCGGTCGACAGCCTGCGCGGCACGCCGGCCGGCACGCTGCGCCTGCACCTTCCCCGACTGGCGGCGCGAACCTTCCTGGAGCCCAATCTCGAACGCTTCCGCCAGGCCTACCCAGATATCGTCCTGGACGTGACGGTCGACGATGCGATCACCAACATCGTCGACCAGGGTTTCGACCTGGGCGTGCGCCTGGGGGCGCTGCTGGAGAACCATATGGTGGCAGTGCCGATCGGACCGGCCCTGCGCCACATCCCCGTCGCCGCACCCGCCTATCTGGCCGAATTCGGCGTACCGCAGAAGCCCGAGGATCTGCTCCAGCATCGCTGCATCAACTGGCGCCAGCACGGCAGCCGCAGCCTGTACAACTGGGAGTTCAGGAAGGGCAGGAAGTCGCTCGCCGTCTCGGTCAGTGGGCCGCTCATCGTTTCGGAACGCAACCTCGCGCTGTCGGCAGCCCTGCGGGGTGTCGGCATTGCCTTCATCGCGGAGCAACTGGCCCAGCCCCATATCGACCAGGGCCAGCTGGCGCCCATGCTGGAGGACTGGTGCGCCAGCTATCCGGGCTGGCATCTGTACTACTACAAGCAGCCGCACACCCCGACGACCGTCAAGGCTTTCGTCGGCTTCGTGAACTCTGTCTATAAATCGACATAACGTCTTAAGCTTTTGTCATATTGAGTTTGCAGTCCGGTGCGCGAATACTGCCCGACCCGGCAGGAGTGCAGCTCGGGTCGTTTCATGAAGGCGGGCCGTGGAAATAACGATCAATGGTGTCGTGCGCAGTTGCGATGCGCCCGCGAACAGCGTGGCGGTCTACGTCCTGCGCAATGACCTGGGCCTGGCCGGAGTTCGCCTGGGGTGTGGAGAAGGACACTGCGGCGCCTGCACCGTCCTGGTCGACGGCCTACCCACCACCACCTGCGACCTTCCGCTGGAGGCGTTGCAAGGCCGGACGGTGCGCACGCCCGAAGGCGTCGGCTCACGCCAGCAGCCGCATGCCGTGCAGACCGCATTCCTGCAGGAGCAGGCGGGCCAGTGCGGCTTCTGCCTGAGCGGGATCATGATGACGGCGGTCGCCTTGGTCGAGCGTGAGCAGGCGCCGGCCGAGTCGGAGGTGCGGGCGGCCCTGGACCGCCATCTGTGCCGCTGCGGAACCCAGCATCGCATCATCAAGGCGGTGATGAGGGCTATCGACGCGGTGCACTCGAAATGAGCGACATCAAGCTGGCGCGCGGCTTCGCCAAGGGCAGCCTGGACAAGAACCCGCTGCTGTCGCAGTGGGTCGACCTGGACACGCCCGGGACGGTGGTGCTGCGGGTGGGCAAAGTCGAATTCGGCCAGGGCATCGCCACCGCGTTGGCCCAGATCGCCGCCGATGAACTCGATGTCGACCTGGCGCGGGTCCGGCCCGCCGCTATCAATACGGCAGCCAGCCCCGACGAGGGCGTGACCTCGGGCAGTTTCTCGATCGAGCACTCCGGCTCCGCCGTGCGGCTGGTGTGCGCGACAGTCCGGGAGTTGGCGCTGACCGAGTTTTGCCGGCGCCATCAAGTCGCGGCGGAAGCGGTGGAAATCCGCGATGGCACGCTGCATTGCGCGGCCACCGACGCCCGGGCGAGCTACTGGGAGCTGGCCCTGGGCCCGCGGCTGGCCCAGGGCGTCTCGCCCAGCGCCGAGCCCAAGTCCGCCGCCCGCTACCGGATCGTCGGCAGGTCCGCGCCGCGCCGCGACCTGGAAGACAAGCTGTTCGGGCGGCCCAGCTTCATCCAGGACCTGATGCTGGAGAACATGCTGCACGGCCGTGTGGTGCGGGTGCCGAACCGGTTCGCCACGCTGCGTGAGCTTGATGCTGAGTCGTTCCAGCGGCGGTTTCCCGAGGTGATCCTGGTGCGCGACGGATCGTTCCTGGGTGTGCTGGCCGGGCGCGAGGAGCGCGCCATTGCCGCGGCCCAGGCGCTCGCCGAGGCCGCGAGCTGGGACCTGCCGGCGGCCCTGCCGGACAGCGGCGATCTGCCCGCGTTCCTCGCCGGCGCGTCGTCGCAGCCGCAAGAGGTCGGCCGGCGCGTCGATCCGGCGCCGCGCCCGGGCGTCAGGCAGCTCGCCGCGCGCTACTTGCGACCCTATATCGCCCACGCATCCATCGGGCCCTCCTGCGCCCTGGCGCAGTGGCGCGACGACGGGCTGGAAGTCTGGTCGCACAGCCAGGGGATCTACAACCTGCGGGCCGACATCGAGGTGTACTTGCGCCGCGACCATCCCGGATGCGCTTCGGTGGTGGTTCACCACGTCGAGGGCGCCGGCTGCTACGGACACAATCCGGCCGACGATGTGGCCTTCGACGCGGTGCTGCTGGCACGATTTGCCGGCGGCCGGCCGGTCCGGGTGCTTTGGTCCCGGGCGGACGAGCTCAGTTGCGGGCCGAGCGGATCGGCCCATCTGGTGGCGCTCGAGGCGCAACTCGATGCCCAGGGAAAGGTCGCGACCTGGAGCCACACGGTCTGGGCCAACGGCTACACCTGCCGTCCCGGCCGCGCGGCGCCCGGCAACCTGTCGTTCGTCGCAGCGGCGCAAATCGCACAGCCCTTCGTCGCGCCGGTTTCGCTCGATCCGCCCGCGTCCGCCGGCGGCGGCAGCGACCGCAACGCGATTCCCGATTACGACTTTCCGGACTTCGAGGTGGTCACCAACCGGCTGCTGGAGATGCCGATCCGGACCTCCGCCATCCGGACCCTGGGCGGCTATGCCAATGTCTGGGCGATCGAATGTTTCATGGACGAACTGGCGCACGCGAGCGGGCAGGATCCGGTGGCGTTCCGGCTGGCGCATCTGGCCGATCCGCGCGCGCGGGCGGTGATCGAAAAGGCAATTGAAATCGCGCCGTGGTGGCATGACCGCGGCGGCGACACCGAAGGCACGGGCAGGGGCCTGGCCTTTGCCCGCTACAAGAACACCGGCGCCTGGTGCGCAGTCGCGGTGCGGATCGTGGCCGGCGTCTCGATCCGTGTCCTCGACATCGCCATTGCCGCCGACGTGGGCCTCGTGATCAACCCGGACGGCGTGGCCAACCAGCTCGAAGGCGGGGCGATCCAGAGTTGCAGCTGGACCCTGAAGGAAGAGTTGCGGTTCACGCGCCAGGAGATCACGACCCGCAGCTGGGAGGACTATCCGATCCTGAGCTTCTCCGAAGCGCCGGTCGTCACCGTGGCCGTGATCGATCGACCCGAGCAGCCCACGCTCGGCGCCGGCGAAGCCTCCCAGGGACCGACCGCCGCGGCGATCGGCAACGCAGTGTTCGATGCCCTGGGCATCCGCATCCGCCAACTGCCGATCACGCCCGAAAGAATCCTCGCCACCGTGTCATCTGAATAACTGAAGGAGACCTCCATGTTTCGACGGCCTTTCATCCAGGGCGCCCCCACCCTGCTGCTCTCGCTTTTTGCGCTGCTCACCTTCGGACCAACGCCGGCAGCGGCCGAGTACCCCGAGAAGCCCGTCAAGCTGGTGGTGCCCTTTCCGCCGGGTGGCAGCTTCGACGGACCGGCCCGGCTGCTGGCGAGCCAACTGAGCGCGCTGTCCGGGCAGAGCTTCGTGGTGGAAACCAAGGCCGGTGCCGGCGGCGCCGTCGGCGCGGCAGAGGTCTCGCGGGCCGCGCCCGACGGCTACACGATCCTGCTGAGCAACGGCGCCATGCCGGTCAGTGTCGCCCTGAGCAAGAAGCCGCTGTTCGACGGGGTGGCGGGCTTCAGCCACGTCGCCACCTTCGGCACGCTGCCTTTCATCGTCGTGGTCAATGGCAACGCGCCCTTCAACACCCTGCAGGAGTTCGTCACTGCTTCCCGCGCCGCGCCAGGCAAGTACACCTATGCGTCGGCCGGCACCGGCTCCGCATCCCACTTGAGCGGCGAAATGATCAAGGAGGCTTTCGGTATCGACTGGGTTCACATTCCCTATCGGGGCTCGGGTCCGGCCCTAACCGACGTGATGGGCGGCCAGGTCACGGTGACCGTTCCCGGCTTGAGTACGGCCGTCGGTCAGATCAAGGCGGGAACCGTGAAGGCGCTGGCGGTCACGGGGGCTGCCCGTTCGAGCCAGCTGCCCAACGTGCCCACGCTGGCTGAAAGCAAGCCTGGCTTCGCCATGGAGACCTGGGTCGGTATCTCTCTGCCGCCCCGCACACCGCCGCAAATCGTCAACCGACTCGCCGCGCTGATCGAGCAGGCGATGAAAACTCCGGAACTGCAGGCAAAGCTGACGGAACAGGGTGTCACCCCCGTCTACGAAGGCCCGACGGCCATCAGCGCCAGGATGGCGCGCGAGATCGAAAACTTTGCCGCTCTTGGCAAGCGCGCCAACATTTCGATGGACTGAGCGAGCCATGCCCTATCTGGATGTCCGTGGCGTCAAGTTGTTCCATGAGGTTTACGGGGATAGCGGTCCCTGGCTGGCCCTCAACTCAGGCGGCCGGCACCGCTACCTTGAAATGGCGCCGCTGGCGCAGGCGATCGCCGCGCAGGGCTTTCGCGTGCTGGTGCATGACCGGCGCAACACCGGCGCATCCGACATCCTGATCGCAGGCGACGAGAGCGAAGAGGAAATCTGGGCCGACGACCTGCACGCGCTGCTTGCCCACTACGACGCCTTGCCGGCCTTTGTCGGGGGGTCGTCGGCGGGAGCGCGCCTGTCGATGATGCTCAAGCGGCGCCATCCCCAGGCAGTGCGCGGTTTGCTGCTGATGCGCGTGACCGGAGGCGTGTTCGCCGCCGGGCGGCTGCCGCACATGTACTACCGCCAGTTCATCGATGCAGCCCGCGAGGGGGGCATGGCGGCAGTGTGCGAGACCGAGGCTTACCGCGAGCGTCTGGCCCTCAACCCGGACAGCCGCACGCGTTTGCTGGCCATGGATCCCCAGGATTACATCGACGTCATGGCGCGCTGGTGCGAGCGCTTCACCAGCGGGCCGATCAGTCCGGTGATGGGCGTGCCGGAAGCCGAGTTGAGGGCCTACCGGCTGCCGGTGATCGTGGTGCCGGGCAACGACAAGACCCACTCGTCGGTGAACGGGCGCGGCGCAGCCGACCTGATACCCGAAAGCGAACTGTCGCCGCTGCCGTTGCAGGACCAGGATGTCGACCTGATTGCCTTTCCTGAATGGCACGCGCACCTGCCGGCGCTGACCGCCAAGTTCTGCGACTTCATGCGCCGCCACGCGGCCAGTTAGGACCGCGCCGATCTGTCGACGTCAGGCGAGGCGGCCCTGCTTGACAGGAGCCTGCGCCGGCCAGCCAGACCCTCAAACGTGCTTGCCGGGGCTCCAGCCGTCCTTGGTCAGGTGTTTCTCGCCCACTTCCAGCGGCTCCTGCTCCAGCGGCGTGGCCATGGTGTCATTCCAGCGGTTCATGAAGCCGAACAGCGCGATGACGCCGGTGATCTCGACGATGTCGTCCTCAGACCAGAGCTGCTTCATCTTGTCGAACAGTTCGTCGTCGACGGCATTGGGCACCGAGCCGGCGGCCAGCGCGAAGTCCAGCGCCACCCGCTCGGCCGGCGTGTACAGCGGGCTGGTCCGGTAGCTCCAGAGCTGATCCAGTTTGTCCGGCTCGACGCCCAGCCGCATCGCCGCGCCCGCGGTGTGAGCCATGCAGTACTGGCAGCCGTGGGCCCGGCTGGCCATGTGCGCCAGCAGCCGCTTGAACCCGACGTCGACGGTGCTGTTGCGGTCCCAGACCGCGGCGGCCAGCTGCGACAGCGCGGCCACCATCTTCGGGCGCCGCTGCATGATCAGGACGCTGTTGGGAATGAAGCCGAGCGAGCGTTCGTAGACCGCGAAGGCGTCCTTCAGTTCGGGGCTGTCGCCCGGCGGCAGAGCGGAAATGCGTGTCACCTGGTGGTCTTTCAGTCGATGTTGCCGATTTTCTGCATCGCGCCGATCAGGCGCTGCGCGTCCGCGTCCCAGTAACGCTGGAACTCGGGGCTGTCCATGTACGCGATGGCCGTGCCCTGCTTGGCGAGCGTGGCCTTGAACTGCGGGTCCTGCACCGCGGCCTTCACCGCGGAACGCAGCGCAGCCAGCACTTCGGGCGGCGTGCCGGCCGGGGCGAACATGCCGGACCAGAGCTGGTAATCGACGTCGAAGCCCTCGGCCTTGATCGTCGGCACTTGCGGATAGTCGCTCCACTTCTCGCTGCCCCAGGCCGCCAGCGGCCGCAGCTTGCCGGACTTCAGGTGCGCGGCGCCCACCGAACGGGTCACCAGCGCCACGTCGACCTCACCACTGAGCAGCGCCATCAACGCCGGCGCGCCGCCCGCGTAGGGGATGTGGTTCATCCTGATGTGGGCGGCGTCGGTGAACATGTTCATCGCCACGTGATAGACGCCGTAGATGCCCGACGACGAGTAGGACACCGCGCCGGGGCGCTTGCGCGCCTCGCTGACCACGTCGGCCACCGTCTGGTATTTGCTCTCGGTACGCACCGCCAGCATCATCTCGTCCATCGAGATCCGCGCGATCGGCGTCAGCTGATTGAGCTGGAACGGCGAGGGCCGCTTGTTCAAACGCTCCTGCTCGGGGTTGGTCGAAACGCTGGCCAGCGCCATCAGCAACGTGTAGCCGTCCGGCTTGGCGGTGGCTACCACGCCGGTACCCAGGGCGCCGCCCGCGCCGGCCTTGTTGACCACCACCACCGACTGGCCCAAGCCTCTTTCGAGCGCCGGGGCAATAGCCCGTGCGACGATGTCGGCCACGCCGCCGGGCGGGAACGGCACCACCATCTGGATCGGATGGTTGGGGTATTTATCCTGCGCGAAGGCGCCGGAATGCAGCGACGGGCCGAGCAGGGCTGACACCATCAGCGCGGCCAGCGCCTTCTTTCGGTTCATGGAGGCCTCCAGAGAGCTTCAAAACTGCTGAACTTCGGCTCGACCTACCCGCCAAAGAGCAGGGCAATTCGATCCACCAGATGGTACGGATGAGCATAGCGGTTCGTCCGTGCTCGTTGCCCGGGCCGAGGCCGGATCGGCTAGTGGGAAACCCGCTTGGGGCCGATCAACACGGCGGCGGTCATCGCGAAGGAAGCCGCCGACATCATCCTGTTCGAGAAGAGCTCGCTCGTGCTCGACAGCCGCGTGATAGGGGGCAGCCGCACCTTCTGCAACACGCTCAAGCACATCCGCATGGCGGCGAGCTCGAACTTCAGCAACGTGCTCTCGGTGCTGATGGCAAGCGCATTCCTGTCTTTCCTGCCGGGTACGTGCGCCGCCACGGCCGGCAGTAGGTACTGCGCGCACTTGGTGGAAAATCCGCCGATGGAAACCCCCGGCAACCTCTTTTGCGTGGCTGCGCCCAGCGGCACTGGCAAGTCCAGCCTCGTCAAGGCCCTGCTCGAGCTGGATTCGCGGCTGGCCGTCTCGGTCTCGCACACCACGCGCGCGCCGCGCGGGCAGGAGGTCGACGGCCGCGAATACCACTTCATCGACGAACCCGCCTTCCGCACCATGGTCGAGCGCGGCGAGTTCTTCGAACACGCCGAGGTCCATGGCAACTGTTACGGCACCAGCCGCAAGGCCATCGAGGCGCGCCTCGTCCACGGCGACGACGTGGTGCTGGAAATCGACTGGCAGGGTGCGTTGCAGATCAAGCAACTGTTCGCCCACGCGGTGCTGATCTTCATCCTGCCACCGAGCTGGGACGAGCTCGCGCAGCGCCTGAACCGCCGCGGCGAAGACCCGCCGGACGTCATCGCCCGGCGCCTGGCCAACGGCCGCCACGAGGTCGCCCAGGCCCGGCACTTCGACTTTGTTATCATCAACAGCTTGTTCGAGACGGCGCTTTTCGACCTGAAGACGGTCGTTCACTCCCAGCGTCTGAAGTACGCCGCGCAGCAACGCAACCGTTCCCAGGTGTTTGCTGCGCTGGGTCTGATCTGAGGCCGCCGCCGAAGACCGCACCCCCCAAACCCGTTTCACCGAAGGCACCCATGGCCCGCATCACCGTCGAAGACTGTCTCGTCAAGATCCCCAACCGCTTCCAGCTCGTGCTGGCCGCCACCTACCGGGCGCGCATGCTGAGCCAGGGCCACGCGCCCAAGATCGAGACCAAGAACAAGCCCGGCGTGACCGCGCTGCGCGAGATTGCCGCCGGTGAGATCGGCATCGAGATGCTGCGCAAGGTGCCGGTCTGACGCCTGCTTGACGAACTGTCCCGGGCCCTGCCCGACCACGGGGCCGCGTCGCGAGACGCGGCCCCGTTTGCATTTGGTCCGGCGCGGGACTGGCGCTTGCAATAAGCGCTAAATTCGGACCATGAGCCTGCGATCCCTGGCCGCCGATTTGCTGCCTGCTGCCCTGCATGGGCTGCAGCGTGCGCCGTTGGTCCAGGTGCAGCCGGCACCCAGCAGCGAGGTATCGTCCTTCGCGGCGCTGCTCGACAAACTCGGCTACCTGTCGAAGGCCGACCTGAAGCTGGTGCGCGAGGCCTACAAGTTCGCCGACGCCGCGCATCTGGGCCAGTTCCGCGCCAGCGGCCAGCCCTACATCACCCACCCCATCGCGGTGGCCGGCCTGTGCGCCGACTGGAAACTCGACGGGCAGGCCATCATGGCCGCGCTGATGCACGACACGATCGAGGACCAAGGCATCACCAAGGCCGAGCTGATCGAGAAGTTCGGCGCCCCCACGGCCGATCTTGTCGACGGCCTGACCAAGCTCGACAAGCTGTCCTTCACCACGCGCGAGGAAAGCCAGGCCGAGAGTTTCCGCAAGATGCTGCTGGCGATGGCGCGTGACGTGCGCGTGATCCTCATCAAGCTGGCCGACCGCCTGCACAACATGCGCACCATGGGCTCGATGGCCGCCGACAAGCGGCGCCGCATCGCGCGCGAGACGCAGGACATCTACGCCCCCATCGCCCACCGCCTGGGCCTGAACCAGACCTACCGTGAACTGCAGGAGCTGTGTTTCGAGCTGCTGAACCCGTGGCGGCATGCAGCCCTGGCCAAGGCCGTGCAGCGCGCACGCGGCAACCGCCGCGACATCGTCGAGCGTGTGCAGCAGGAGGTGCAGCGCGCCTTCGGGCAGCAGAAGATCAAGGTCCAGGTGAGCGGGCGAGAGAAGACGATCTCGTCGATCTACCAGAAGATGCACGAGAAACACGCCGGCTTCGCGCAGGTCAGCGACATCTTCGGCTTCCGCATCGTCGTGCCCACGCTCACCGACTGCTACATCGCGCTGGGCGTGCTGCACCAGCTGTACAAGCCGGTGCCGGGGCGCTTCAAGGACTACATCGCCATCCCCAAGGCCAACGGCTACCAGAGTCTGCACACCACGCTGGTCAGCCCGCTGGGCACTGCGGTCGAGTTCCAGGTGCGCACCGAGGCCATGCACGCGGTGGCCGAGAAGGGCATCGCCGCGCACTGGATCTACAAGACCAGCGACAAGAAGGGCGCCGCCGCCGACGCACAGCGCCTGTCGACGATGTGGCTGCAGAGCCTGCTCGACATCCAGAACGAGACGCGCGACGCGGCCGAGTTCCTGGAACACGTGAAGATCGACCTGCATCCCGACGCGGTCTACGTCTTCACGCCGCGCAGCAAGATCCTGGCGCTGCCACGCGGCGCCACGCCGGTGGACTTCGCCTACGCCATCCACAGCGACGTCGGCCAGCACACGGTGGCGGCCAGGGTCAACGGCGAGCCGGTGGCACTGCGCACCGAACTCAAGAGCGGCGACGTGGTCGAAATCATCACCGCACCCGGCGCCAGCCCCAACCCGGCCTGGCTGAGCATGGTGCGCACCGGGCGGGCGCGCAGCAAGATCCGCCACCACCTGAAGAACATGGAGAGTGAGGAGTCGCGCGCTTTGGGCGACAAGTTGTTAGCGCAGTCGCTGCGCGCCGAGGGCCTGCAGCCGCCTTCCGCCGACCCCACCGACACCACCGCCATCGCACTGTGGCAGCAGCTCACACGCTGGAGCGGCAACCGCAACCGTGGTGAACTGCTGATCGACCTCGGCCAGGGCAAGAAGATCGCCTCCATCGTGGCCAAGCGCCTGGCGCAGATGATGGGCGAAAAGGGCATCAAGCCTGACGCCGTCACGCTCACGCTGGGCCGCTACGGCCAGGACGACAGCACGCCGACCCAGGGCGAGGTGCTGGTGGACGGCAGCGAAGGGGCGTCGATCCAGTTCGCCAGCTGTTGCCGGCCTATCCCCGGCGACCAGATCGTCGGCTACCTCGGTCGTGGCGAGGGCCTGCTGGTGCACACCGCCGACTGCCCCACCGGCAAGCGACTGTTCGAGCGCGACAGCGAACGCTGGATGCGCGTCGACTGGGCCGAGCAGCTGACCCGCATCTTCGAGACCCACATCCACGTGCTGGTGAAAAACGGCAAGGGCGTGCTGGCGCAGGTGGCACTGGCCGTCAGCAGCGCCGAGGCCGACATCACGCACCTCGACATGGACGCCGAAGCCACCGAGGAAACCACCGAGCTGCGGCTGCTGATCAGCGTGCGCGACCGCCTGCACCTGGCCCAGGTGCTGCGCACGCTGCGGCGCTCACCCGTCGTGCTGCGGGTCTCGCGCAGCAGGATTTCTTGACCACCCCGTAGCGGCTTCGCCGTGCCAGCCGCGAGACGCGGCCGGCGTTCGTGCCGTCCATACCCGCGCAGGCGGGCATGGAGCCGCGGCACTCTCCCCGTCAAGGGGCTGGGTAACTTACCGCGATCACCTCGATCTTCTCGACGCCCCCCGGCGTCATCAGCGACACCTCGTCACCCTCGCGGGCCTTCAGCAGCGCACGCGCGATCGGCGAGATCCAGCTCACCTCGCCGTGCAGGCTGTCGGATTCGTCGATTCCCTTGATGGTCAGCGTGCGCTCCTCGCCCGAGGCGGTGGCGTAGGTGACGGTGGCGCCGAAGAAGACCTGATCCTTGCCGTGGTGGGCCGAAGGGTCGGCGACCTCGGCGATGTCCAGTCGCTTGGTCAGGAAGCGGATGCGGCGGTCGATCTCGCGCAGGCGCTTCTTGCCGTAGAGGTAGTCGCCGTTCTCGGAACGGTCGCCGTTCTTCGCGGCCCACGAGACGACCTCGACGATCTTCGGGCGCTCGACGTCCAGCAGCGTCATCAGCTCCTTGCGCAGGCGCAGGTAACCCTGCGGCGTGAGGTAGTTGCGCGTGCCGGCCGGCAGCGGCGGCAGGCCGGGGGTCTCGTCGTCCTCGTCAAGACCCTCGGGTTCCTTGACGAAGGCCTTGTTCAGGGCGCCACCTCGACCCGCACCAGTGCGGCGCCGTACTCGTCCTCGCAGGCCTGGCCGGGCGAGCACAGCGGCTTGCCGGCCATCACCGGGCCCTTGCCGTCGAATTTGGCGGCCAGTGCCGCGGCTTCGGCGCCGGTGGGGAAGATGCGGATGGTGCCATCCTTCTTCGGCTGCAGCGCGCTGTGGTCGCGCTGGCGCGGCGACACCATCACCAGCAGGTCGGTGGGGCCGGCGGGGCCGGTGGTCTCGAAGGGGGTCTCGTTGGGCAGCGGCAGCTTCACCGTCTGCCCTGGCTTGGCCTTCAGCGAGCCCGAGGTGATGCTGGGGTAGAGCTGCATCAGCGTCTTGTCGGCGCCGTGCACGAAGAGGTAGAGGTAGCCCTCGCGCTCGGCCTGCACCGTCATCGTGAGGTAGTCGCGGCCGATGCGGTAGCGGGTCTTGTTGGTCAACAGGCGCACGCCGTAGCCGGCGGACTGCGCCTGCACGACACGGTCGAACTCGGCCGCCGGGTCGAAGGTGGTCGGCACGGCCGCGAGCGCCGGGGCGGGTGCGGGGGCGGGCGCAGGCGGCGTCACCACGGCCGCGGGTGCAGGCGCCGGGGCCGGCGCTGCGGCCTGCTCGGCGGGCGGCGCCGGGCGCGGCTTGGGCCCCAGCGCGAAATACAGCCCCACGGCGACCACCACCACAGCCCCCGCGCCGATGCCGATCATCGCGCCTTTGCCCTTGGGCGCGGCCGGTGCGGCTGCGGGCTGCGCGGCTGCTGCGGCAGGCGCCGGTGCGGCCGCCGCCAGCGGCCGCGGCGCGGCCCCCGGCGCGGCGGCGACGGTCCTCTGCATGCCCCCGTAGGCCTGCGTCGGTTCGCTGCCGTAACGCAGCGGGATCTCGGTGCCGGGGGGTATCGGCTGCGTGCTGTAGTGGGTCTCCAGCCCCGACACCTCACCCAGGCCGAGGTCCTGGCGAAGTTCGCCGATGCTCTGCGTACGCTCTTCGGGCCGCACCACCAGCGCGCGGTCGATGGCGGCCAGAAAACGTTCGCTGTAGCGGCCGGCGGCCTCGGTCGACAGCGGCTTGTAGGTGTCGTTGAGCAGCCGCCCGACCGACGGCGGCGGCGTCTTGCCGACGATGGCGTAGTAGACGACCGCGGCCAGCGCATAGACGTCCGTCCATGGACCCTGCCTCATGCCCGGGATCTCGGCGTACTGCTCCACCGGCGCGTAACCCGGCTTCAGGATCACGGTGAGCGCCTGCGTCTGCTCGCTGATGACACGCCGCGCGGCGCCGAAGTCGAGCAGCAGCCAGCGGTTCTTCTCGGGCAGGTACATCACGTTGTCGGGCGCGATGTCGCGGTGGTACACCTGCTCGGCGTGAATCACCAGCAGCGCCTCGGTCAGCGGCCCCAGCACGCTGCGCAGCCAGTTCTCCTCGATCGGCTCGCCCTTGCGGCGCATCTCGCGCAGCACGTCCTTCAGCGTGTCGCCCTTGAGCAGCGGCATCACCATGTAGGCGGTGCCGTTGGCTTCCCAGAACCGGTAGACCTTGACGAGCGCCGGGTGGTCGAAGCTGGCCAGCAGCTTGGCTTCGCCGATGAAACTCTTGCGGCCGGCCTCGAAGGTTTCGCGGTAGCGCTCGCTCTTCACCTGCACCTGGGTGCCGCCGCCGATGCGCTGCGCCAGCGACGAGGGCATGTACTCCTTCAGCGCCACCTCGCGTTCGAGCGAGGTGTCGAAGGCCTTGTAGACGACACCGAAGCCGCCTTCGCCGATCAGTTCGGTGAGCCGGAATTCGGCGAGCATGGTGGCCACCGGCAGGTGGCCGCCGTCGTCCTTGGGCGGCGCGACGATCTGCGTCTTCTCGGCGGCGGCTGGCGCCGGGGCGGCGGCCGGTGTGACAGCGTTCGCCGCCGACCACTCGGTCTTCTGGAAACCCATCGGCGCCGCCGGGTCGGGTGGCCGGATGACGGTGCGGTCGTCGTCGGGGGCGTCGGGAGTCATGGCCGGTGCGGGGGGAGCGCTGCTGGAGGCTGAGGCTCAGATTGTCGCAGCCGGGCCGAACAGCAGGTGCATGGATGCTGCGGCGGGCAGGCCCAGCGACTGCAACAGGCGCGGCGCTTGCTCGTCGGGGCGCGCGTGCCACCAGGCACGGCCACGCGCCTGGCGTGCCCAGGCGCGCTGCGCCTCGGCGCCGAGGTGCAGCGCGGGGTCGCGCGCGATGTCGGCCGCGGCCTCGATCACGGCGCCGGCGCCGGCCGGCGTGGCGGCCTCGGGTGGCGGGGCGCTGAGGGCCGGCAGCGCCATGCGCGCCAGCTCGTCGTCCAGGCGCTCAGCCGTCCAGTCCTCGTGCAGCGCGTCGCGCGCCAACTCGTCCAGCCGGCCCAGCCAGGGCCAGAGGGCGGCCGCTTCCTGGGTCGACGCCGGGCCCGGCCCGAGCGGCATCGCCAGGGTCAACGGGAAGTAGCGACCGACACGGTCGACCGAAGGCATCAGCACCCCGCACCAGGCCTGCGTGCCGGCCGCGCCGGGCAACACGCCCGGCATGAGCAGGAAACGCCAGCTGGGTGAACCAAGGTAGGCGTCGAGCCAGCCCTCGGCCCGCGCCTGGCGCAACGCCAGCAGGCCGGCGGCGAGCCAGCCGTCCCAGGCCTCGATGAAATCGGCGTCGAGCCGGCGCGAGGCAAAGTCGCCGAGCGACGGCAGCTTGCCGTGCCAGCCGGGAGGTGCTGCGCCTGCCGTCACGGCCGGCTCACAGCGCCGCGGGGCAGCGGAACTGCTTGATCTCGCGCAGCTGGAAGGGGTTGAACACACTGGCCGAGATGACCTCCAGCCGCGCCCGCTTGCCGTCGAGGTTCATGATCACGCTGAAGCGTTCGGGCATGTCGCCCGGCTCGACCTGGAAGCGCTCGAACAGCCGGAACAGCGCCCACGGCCCTTCGGTCATGACCAGCGGACCGGCGTTGCCCAGCCCGGTACTCATGCGGATGACCGAGGCCACGCGCGCGCTGGGCCAGGCGATGGAGATCGACGGCCCGCTGCTCGTGAGTTTCTGCACCTGGCCATCGATGTCGAAGGCCAGCTCCTTCAGTGAAGGCTCCAGCTCGGACAGCCGCATCTCGATGCGGATGGAAGGCGTCTTGCCGCCGCTGCGGAAGAAGACCTCGCGGATGCGCTGCGCACGCTGGAACTCGGCCAGCGCCGCCGGCGACACCGGGCGCGAGCCGTCGGCGAGGGGCTTGTAAGTCCAGACGCGGGTCGACTGGTCGACGATGGCCAGCAGCCGGCGCTGGAAGAACTCGTCGAAGAGCCCGCCGGCGCCGAAGAGCTGGCCGAAGTCTTCCGGCAGCACGTCGGCGCGGCTGCCGCTGGCAAACGGGTAGCGGTTGGTGATGGCGCGGTTGCAGATCTCGGTGATGGGCTTGAGCTCGGCGGTCAGGCCTTCACGCTCGGCGCCGCGCGTCTGGCCGGCAGCGGCGTCGGCCATTTGCTCGACCATGCCGCGCACAAGCTCGGGCTGGCCTGCAGCGGCCACCTTCACCTGCTCGGCGCCGCCGGGCGGGGGCGGGGGCGACTTGCTCTTCTTCGCCGCGTCGACGGCGGCCAGCTGGGCGTAGAGATCGCCGAAGAGCTTCAGCGTGCCGGCCAGCGGTGGCGGGTCGCCGGTGACGAGACGGTGGATGCCGGCGAAGTGGTCGTCGACCATGCGCTCCAGCGGCCCACCGCTGCCGCCCGATGCATCGGGCGCGGCACCGGCCAGGCGCGCCGCTTCGGCCTTGGCCTTGGCCGCCGCCTGTTCCAGCGGGTTGGCCGCGGCGGGGGCCTGCACCAGCTTCGTCTGCTCGGTCACGCCACGCAGGTAGCCGGCCAGCGGTGAATCGACCGCGGCCAGCAGGCGCGAAACCGCCAGCGCACGTTCGGGGTCGTTCAGCTTCACGAGCCGCACGTCGGCCAGGAAGGTGTCCCAGGTCTTGATGTAGTCCTCGAAGTACAGGCGCCGCACCTTGTCGCTGACGGCGCTGCCCAGCGTGGCGTCGCGCAGGCGTGCCGGGTCGGTCTTCAGGCCCAGCACCCAGCCTTCTTCGGCGGCCAGCGCCGGTGTCGCCTGCTGCACCGCGGGCAGCACCAGCTTGCGGTAACCGTCGCGGGTGTAGAGGCCACTGACACCCTGGGTCAGCGGCAGGCCGCTGGCACGCTCGAAGGCCTGGGCGCCGTTCGGGCCGGCGGCGCCGGCGAGCGTGAAGTCGGGCATGCTGCCCGGCCGGTACTGGCGCTTGATGCGGCTGTAGACGCGGTACTCCAGCGGGTAGGCCGCCAGCATCTCGCGCACGCTGGCCACCAGCGTGTCGTCGCGCGCCAGTGCGGCTTTCGGCGCACCGAGCGCCAGCGCCGCCGCCAGGTGGGCGTCGAGCTGCGCACGCTGCTCGGGCGCCATGCGCGGGTAGTTGGCGTCCCAGTCGACGCCGACCCAGGCCTGCAGCGCAGCAGCATCGAAACGCTCGGGCTGGTGCAGCATGAGGTAGGACTTGAGCGCCTCGTAGGCGTTCTCGAGGTTGTCCTTGTTGGCGGCACGCAGGCGCTCTTCCAGGCGCCGCGCCACACGCGGCATCAACGCTTTTTCCAGCAGGCGGCGGTAGGCAATCTGCGCGCCGGCGTCGAGCTTGTCGCCCTGGTACAGGCCCAGGCCGTGCAGCAGCGGCGGCGCGTCGATGGCGAAGTCTTCGAGCTTGGCGGCGTCGCGCACGGCGGCCAGCGGCAGGGGCAGCAGCGCAACGTCGGCGCTGGTGGCCGGCGGCAGCGCTTCGACACCCTGGCGCAGGGCCGGCAGGCGTTCGGCCACCTGCGCGGCGTGGTCGAGGTTGCGCGCCCGGCTCACCGCCCAGCCCACCGCCACCAGCACCGTGCACAACGCCATCGCGCCCATCGCCGACAGGCGCAGCACATGCCGCCGCCGTTCGGCCACCGGGTTGTGCGCGCCGAGGCCCCGTTCGGCGAACACCAGATCCTTCAGCAGCCGGTGCAGGAAGAAGCTCTTGCCGCGCCCCGGCGCCACGGACGCGTTGCGCCCGCCCATGCCGAACGACGCCGCCAGCGCACCCATCACGCGGTCGATGGGTGAACCTTCCTGCGTGCCGCTGGTAAAGTAGACACCGCGCACCCGCGGCACCGTCTCGACGCCGCCGCCGCCCGAGAACACGAGGCGCAGGAACTCGCCCAGCACCGGCTGCAGCGCTGCGAACTCCTGCGGGAAGGCGAACATGGCGCTGCGGCGCAGCACGTCGCGCTCGGCTTCCAGGCGGTCGACGAGCTGCGACACCAGGCGTTGCTGCAGCTGCTGGTAGAGCGCCGGGAAGGCGGCCATCGGGTCTTCGCCCGCCGGCGCGTCGGCAGACCCGACGAGAGGAAAGGTGAAACCCCAGACCTGGTCGCGTTCTTCCTTGGCCAGGCCCTCGAAGCTTTCGTTGAAACCGCCGATGAGGTCGGCCTTGGTGACCAGCACATAGACGGGTGCACGCACGCCGAGCTTGGTCTGCAATTCGTTCAGGCGCGCCCGCAGCTTGGCGGCGTGTTCGCCACGTTCGGTGCTGCCCTGCTGCAGCAGGTCCTGCACGTTGACGGTGAGCAGCACGCCGTTGATGGGCTGGCGCGGGCGCGTCTTCTTCAGCAGCGCGAGAAAGTTGTCCCAGGCGCTGGCGTCGACGTCCTTGTCGCTTTCCTGCGTGGCGTAGCGGCCGGCGGTGTCGATGAGCACGGCGTCCTGCGTGAACCACCACTCGCAGTTGCGCGTGCCGCCCACGCCCTGCACCGATCCCTTGCCGTCCTTGCCTTCGCCGAGCAGGAACTGCAGGCCCGCGTTCATCAGCGCCGTGGTCTTGCCCGAGCCCGGCGCGCCGACGAACACGTACCAGGGCAGTTCGTAGAGGTACTGACCGCCGCCGAAAAGCTTGCTGCCCTTGGCCACCTTCAGGCGCTGCACGGCTTCGTTGAAGCGCGTGGCCAGCACCTGGGCTTCCTTGGTCGCAGCCGACGGGCCGGCACCCAGACCCTGCAGCAAGGCCGCGTTCGTGCGGCGGCGCTGGTGCGCCTTCCAGGCCTGCAGACCTGTCCACAGCGCCCACATCAGCAGCACGAGGGTCAGCCGCACCCACAGCGGCTCGAAGGGGCGTGACTCGCCGATGGCGATCAGCGGCCCGACCCACCACACCAGCGCCGACAGCGCCAGCACGCCGAGCGTGCCCAGGACGAGCGGGCTGAGCAAGGTTTGCAGCAGCTTCTTCATCTCAATTCGGCGCCGTGGCGAAGAGCGTGACTTCGACGCGGCGGTTCTTCGCGCGCCCTTCGGCGGTGGCGTTGTCGGCCAGCGGCTCGGTGTCGGCACGGCCCTCGGCGCTGATGCGCTCGGGCTTGACGAAGCTGCCGAGCAGCGCCCTGGCGCTGGCCGCGCGGTCTTTCGAAAGGTGCCAGTTCGACGGGAAACGCAGCGAGCGTATGGGCTGGTTGTCGGTGTGGCCGGCGATGAGCACCGGCCCCGGCACCTGGTTCAACGCCGCGCCGATGCGTTCGAACATCGGCCGCGCCTTGGCGGCGACCTCGGCGCTGCCGGGGTCGAAAACCCCATCGCCGCGCAGCGTGACGACCGAGCGGTCGGCCAGGTCCTGCACCTGCACCGCGCCGGCGTCGATGTCGGTCTTGAGGAGCTGGGCCAGGCGCGGCGGCGGCGCGGCGGCGGGCACAGCCGGCGCTGGCGCGGGGGGTGCGGCCACGACCTTGGTGTCGATGGTCTGCAGCGAGGTGAAGGTGGCGTCGGTCTGGGCGTTGAGGGTCAGCCGCAGCACCAGGAACAGCGCCAGCAGCAGGAAACCGAGCACCGCGGCCACCGCCCACAGCGGCACGCCGTCGCTCAGCCGCGCCGGCGCCGCCGCCACACCCTGCCACTGCGTCGACAGCGCGCGTTCGGCCGGCCCGGCCAGTTCACGCAGCTTGCCCGCCAGGCGCTCGCGCACGCTGTCGAGCTGCGCCTTGCCGTCGGTCATCACCTTGTAGCGGCCCTCGAAACCCAGCGACAGCGCCGCGTACACCAGCTCGAGCAGGTTGCGGTGCTGGGTCGGGTTCTCGGCCAGGCGTGACAGCAGCTGGAAGACCTTCTCGCCGCCCCAGGCCTCGTTATGGAAGTGCACCAGCAGGCTCTGCGACGACCACGCGCCCGAGCCGCCCCAGGGTGTGCTGGAAGCCGACTCGTCGAGCAGCGTGCACAGGATGTAGCGCGCCGCCACCACCTGCTCGTTGGGCAGGCCCTGCGCGCGTGCCACCGATTCGAAACGCTTGACCGATTCGACCAGCTGCTCGCGCAGCGCCACCGGGTCGGCGTGGCGCAGCGTGGCGCGCAACCGCGGCGCGGCGCTGAGCAGCGGCGCCGCGGCCTGCACCAGCGGGTTCAGGCTGGCGTAGGCGGGCAGGTCGGGCAGCGGCGGCGCCGCGACCGCAGGACGTGGTGCGGCGGGCGCGGTCGCTGGCGCGGCAGCCCCAGGCCGCGCGCCGCGGCCGGCGCTCGGCTTGATGACCGTGCGGTCGGACTCGAAAGCGGCGAAGGGGTCGTGCGGCGGGTCCTTGTCACTCATCCGATGCCCCTCATGCAAGACCGCCCGCCGTACCGCCGGCTAGGCGCGGATGGCCCAGAACTCGAGCGCCAGACCCGGAAAGTCGCCGGCGATGTGCATCGCCAGGCCACCCGAGGTTTCGAGCTGCTTCCACAGTTCGTTGCCACGGGTCTCGAGCTCGAAATAGGTGTAGCCGGCGTGGTAGGGAATCTGCCGCGGTGCCACCGGCAGCGCGCGCAGCGTGACGCCGGGCAGTTGCAGGTTGACGAGGTCGCGGATGCGCTCGGCCGGACCGATCTTGACCTGCGTCGGGAAACGCATGCGCAGCGCCTCGCCGGGCATCTGCGCGTTGACGGCCAGCACGAACATCGCCGTGCGCAGCAACTCGCCGTCGCCGATGACGGCGACACGGATGCCGTGTTTGCGTTCCTGCAGGTCGATCGGGATGGCCGTCTGCTCGAGCACCTGCGACAGCGACTGCCGCAGATCGGCCATCACGGCACGGAAGCAGGTGGCGAGGTCGTCGTGGCGGTATTCCGGGTAGGCCACCGGGCGCCTCGCCTCGCGGAAGGTCGACAGTTCGCCGGCCAGCCCCAGGCACAGGTCGTACAGGCGCTCGGGGTGCAGCACCGGCAGGCGCTGCAGGTGCGCAAACAGCGGCTGGAAGCGGTTGATGAGCTGCAGCAGCAGAAAGTCGACGATCTCGCCCGTGCCGGCCCGGCCCGGCTGCGCCAGCCGCGCGCCCAGCGCCTCGCCACGCTGGTAGAGCATGCCGTGGACCTCGCGCACATAGCCGTCGAGCACCGGCTGGGCCGGCGCGTGCAGCATCGGCGGCACGTAGGGGGTGTCGAGCACGACGCGGCCGTCGGCACGGCGTTCGATGACACGCACGACGCCCAACGTGACGTAGCCCTCGTGCGTATCGCGTTCGAGCATCAGGCGCAGGTTCAGGCGCCCAACCTGCAGCGGCGCTTCGCGCAGGCTGCTGGCGTGGATGTCGGCGACGCCGATGTCGGCGACATGCCAGCGCGGCGGCATCGAACCCTCACCGGCCTCGACGTCGCTTTCAGTGACACCCGGGCGCGACTGCGGCACGGCCAGCACGACGAGCTGGTCGCGTGCGTCGGCGGGCACTTCGAAGGCGGCAGGGGCCGGGTCGTCGGCGGGCACCGAAAAGGCCAGGCCGTCGGGCAGCACACCACGCGCCACCGAGACCATGATTCGCCCCTGCAGCAGCGCCGCGTCGTCGATCTGCAGCGCCACGAAGCCCCATGGCCACGGCACCGTGGCGGCGATGCGGCCATCGAGCTGGCGCCCGGCAAAACGGTCCTGCTGTTGGAAGTGCTGGGGCTGGAGGAACATGCCCTCCGTCCACATCACCTTGTTGTGCCAAGTCATCGGGAGCTGCGTTTCATGCGTCTTGTTCCGGCGTCGCTGTGGGGGTCGATGGGGTGGGGGCCGACCACGCCGCGGTGCGGGGCTCTCGCCCAACGATACACGGCCGGCTGCGGGCCGTCACCCTCGCGCCCGTCACCGGGCCGAGGCCGTTGCCGCGGCGCGTCCGCAACCCAGGCAGGGGATGGGTGCGCCCACGGGCTGCGGGGTATGATTTTCACGGCTGCGCAGGGGCCGCCGGCGCCGCCGGCACAGGCCCCATCCGCTCAAGGAGCTCGACGATGAAATCCCTGCCCGTTCTTGCGCGCTGCGTGCTGGCCCTGGCC
>Ga0105047_10003564_pt1 | contig 27406 bp, 22 predicted proteins | sample MAT04_FD_78384 | JGI IMG/M metagenome (GOLD analysis project Ga0105047, IMG submission 78384) | Freshwater microbial communities from Lake Fryxell liftoff mats and glacier meltwater in Antarctica - MAT-04 (megahit assembly) | ecosystem: Environmental > Aquatic > Freshwater > Ice > Liftoff... | reverse complement strand
GGAGGCCACGGCCGCGCTGGTGCAGCGGGCGCTGCGCGAGCAACCCGGCGACGTGCTGGTGTTCCTGCCCGGCATCGGCGAGATCCGCGGCGTGCAGCGACTGCTGGAAGGGTCGCTGCCCGTCGGGGTCGACGTGTTCCCGCTCGCGGGCGCGCTCTCGCTGGCCGAGCAGGACGAGGCACTCGCGCCGTCGCGATCCGGGCGTCGACGAGTGGTGCTCTCCACCGACATCGCCGAGTCGTCGCTCACGGTCGATGGCGTGCGAGTTGTGGTCGATGCCGGCCTCGCGCGTGTGCCGCGCTTCGACCAGCGCACCGGCATGAGCCGGCTCACCACCGTCAGCACCAGTCGGGCGAGCGCCGACCAGCGCGCGGGGCGTGCCGGCCGAACCGAACCGGGCGCTGCGTACCGGCTGTGGAGCAAGCTGGAGCACGGAACCCGCCGAGCGCACCTGGAACCGGAGATCACGCAGGTCGACCTGGCCGGTCTCGCCTTGGAACTGGCTGCGTGGGGCACACCGGTCGACGAATTGCGGTGGGCCGACGTGCCGCCTCAGCGCACGATGCAGCAGGCCACCGAGCTGTTGCTGCGGCTCGATGCGCTCACCGCCGACGGCCAACTCACTGACCGCGGGCGCCGAATGCTGGCGCTGCCGCTGCACCCGCGCCTGGCGCGGATGGTCGCGGGTGCAGCCGCGGCCGACGGGTCGCTGGCGTGCGTGGTGGCCGCACTGCTCGACGAGCGCGACGTGTTTCGCGGCCGCCCCGATGAGCTACCCGCCGACCTTGCGCTGCGAGTGGGCGCTGTGTGCGGGCAGTTTCACGATCGCGCTGACCGCCGCGACGTGCATCGGATGCGCGACCGCGCCGCCGACATCGCCCGTCGCGCGCAGCTGCGCTTCGACCTCGACACCGTGCGCGCCGATCGCTGCGGCGTGGTGCTCGCGCTGGCCTACCCCGACCGGGTGGCTGTCCGGCGCAACCAGCCCGGCCAGTTCCAGCTGCGCACCGGGTCGTCGGCGTGGGTACCGCCCACCGACCCGTTGGCCGACGAACGGTTCGTAGTGGCAGCCGACCTCGACGGCAAGCGCGACAACGCCCGCATCCGAATCGGCGCGGCGCTCGACGTCGACGATGTCATCACGTCACTGGCCGATCAGATCGAGCGCCGCGAGGCCGTCGTGTGGGACAAGCAGCGCGACGACCTGGTGCTGCGCGTCGAGACCCGCCTCGGCGGCATGCTGCTCGACGAACAGGTGCGCGCCGCGCCTCCGGGCGACGCCACCGTGGTCGCGCTCGTCGAGCGCGTTCGCACCACTCGCCTCGCCGTGCTGAATTGGCCAGAACGGGCACTGCTGCTGCGAGCTCGGGTCGCGTTCTTGCGCCACCGCCTCGGTGCCGGCGAGTGGCCCGACTGGAGCGACAAGGCGCTGCTGGCCACGCTCGACGACTGGCTGGCGCCCTATCTCGTCGGCGCTACCAGCTCAGCCGATCTTGCCCGTCTCGACACCGAAATGCTGCTGTCGTCGCAGTTGGGCTGGGACGGGTCCACCCGGCTCGCCGAGCTGGCCCCCACTCACCTCGACACCCCCGCCGGCCGCACTGCCCTCATCGACTACTCGCGCGACATCCCCACTGCGTCGGTGCGGGTGCAGGACCTGTTCGGCCTGCGCGAGCACCCAACGGTCGCCGGCACCGTGCCGGTGGCGCTCGAACTGCTCTCCCCCGCCGACCGCCCCATCCAGATCACCAGTGATCTGCCCGGCTTCTGGGCCGGCACCTGGGCCGACGTGCGCAAGGAAATGGCCGGCCGCTACCCCAAGCACCAGTGGCCCACAGACCCCGCCACCGCCACCCCCAAGCGCATGAAGTAGCCCTGCCTTTCAATCTTTTGTCATGCCCCCTTCCTCCAGTCTTCGGGCCCGGAACCATGACGCAGATCGAGACCAGCCGACATGGGCGACGCCGATTTACAGAGCGGGAATTGCCGCTTCTGCGAACTCGGCGTGCCCAGTGTGGGCATGACGACTGATATCGAAATCCTCCGAGTTCTGGCGGGGCGGGACCACCTTCTCCGCAGGCGCGAGATCGCCGGGTTCGGCATCAGCGCAGCCGTCTTTCAGCGCTGGGAGGACGAAGGCCGCTGGCTGCAGGTGACGCCGGACCACCTTCGCCACCTCGCAACACCCCTCACGTTCGAAATGCAGGTCATCGCAGGCAGCGAATGGCTGGGACGCAGAGGGATGCTGTTCGGAGCAAGCGCACTGTCGTGGATGGGGATTCTCGAGAGCACCCCATTGCAGCCCGAATGGCTCACATCCCGCGACCGGAGGTGGATCCTGGCCTGGATCCGGCTCCACACCACGACACGCAGTTGGGTCGCCGACGCGACCACAGTCCGGGGCGTTCGCACCTCACACGCGGCTCGGGCACTGATCGACTTCTGCAGCACCAAGCCGACGGCCGCACACTGCGAGATGCTCATCGAAAGGGCTGTCTCCATGCGCCTCACCTCGCTGCCAACACTTCGCAAACGGCTGGCGGTGCTCTCTGGCAGCGGCCGTCATGGGTGCAGCTTCCTCCGGGAGCTGCTCTTGGACTCGGGCGGTGAATCGTTTCTCGAACGACGGTTCCTTCGGCTTGTCCGCATCAACGGCGTGTCACGACCAGAGACCCAGGTGATCTTTCGTCGAAACGGGACACACATCGCACGTGTCGACTTTCTCTACAGGAAGCAACGAGTCGTCGTTGAGGTCACAGGTCGGCTGGGCCACGTGTCCGACCGTGACCGCCAACGCGACGCGCGACGCCGGAACGCGCTGCAGCAATCGGGCTTCGAAGTCATCGAGTTCACCACTGCTGACGTCATCGACGACCCCGGCTACGTCCTCGCCACACTCCAGACCTCGCTCTGCGTCACCCCGTGATCTGCGAACTCGGTGGCTGCGGGCATGACACAAACGGCGGGGGTTGCACGGGCGGGGCGCCTCGGAACGAGTTTGCAGCTCGCTCTGTCACCCTGCGGCCAGCAAGCCTCGTGGTCGCGGGCATGACACAAACGATGGAGCGGGAGAAGTGCGGGGGCGGGGGCGGGGGCGGGGGCGGGGGCGGGGGCGGGGAAGCCGCCTTTCTGGCTTCGCGTCGTCGGGCGTAGCCTGAACGTATGGCTGCTCTTGAGTTCGAGTTCACCGAGTTGTTCCCGCTGGGTCACGACGACGCGCCCTACCGCCTCGTGTCCACCGAGCACGTGCGCACGGTCGACACGCCGCTGGGCGTGTACTTGCAGGTCGACCCGGAAGCCATCACGCTCATCACGCAGGAGGCCATGCGCGACATCGCGCACTTCCTGCGGCCGGGGCACCTGCAGCAACTCGCCAACATCCTCGACGACCCTGAGGCCAGTGACAACGACCGCTTCGTCGCGCTCGACCTACTGAAGAACGCTTCCATCAGCGCCGGCGGCGTGCTGCCGATGTGCCAGGACACGGGCACGGCCATCGTCAAGGCGAAGAAGGGCGAGCGCGTGCACACCGGCGGCGGCGACGAGGAAGCCATCGCCCGCGGCGTGTTCAACACCTACCAGACCAGCAACCTGCGCTACAGCCAGATGGCGCCGCTGAACATGTACGACGAGGTGAACACCGGCAACAACCTGCCCGCCGAGATCAAGATCAGCTCGGTCGACGGCGACGCCTATAAGTTCCTGTTCATCGCCAAGGGCGGCGGTAGCGCGAACAAGAGCTACCTGTTCCAGGAGACCAAGGCGTTGCTCAACGAGAAGGCGCTGCTGCCGTGGCTGTTCGAGAAGATGAAGACGCTCGGCACCGCGGCCTGCCCGCCGTACCACCTGGCGGTGGTCATCGGAGGCACCAGCGCCGAGAGCGCGGTGGAGACGGCGAAGTTGGCCAGCACCCACTACCTCGACAGCCTCCCCACCGAAGGCTCGAGGTTGGGCCACGCCTTCCGCGACCTCGACCTGGAGGCCAAGGTGCTGAAGCTCAGCCAGCAAACCGGCATCGGTGCGCAGTTCGGTGGCAAGTACTTCTGCCACGACGTGCGGGTCGTCCGCCTCCCCCGCCACGGCGCCAGCTGCCCGGTGGGTATGGCGGTCAGTTGTAGCGCCGATCGCCAGATCCTCGGCAAGATCACCAAGGACGGCATCTTCCTCGAGCAGCTCGAAACCGACCCGGCTCGCTTCCTGCCCGAGGTCACCGATGACGACTTGGCCGACGCGCAGGTGGTGCACATCGACCTCGACCGACCCATGGCCGACATTCGCGCAGAGCTCAGCAAGTACCCGGTGAAGACCCGTGTGATGCTCACCGGCCCGATGGTGGTGGCGCGCGACATCGCCCACGCCAAGATCAAGGAACGCCTCGATCGCGGCGAGCCGCTGCCGCAATACCTGCAGGACTTCTGTGTGTACTACGCCGGCCCGGCCAAAACGCCCGAGGGCATGGCCAGCGGCAGCTTCGGCCCCACCACCGCCGGGCGCATGGACAGCTACGTCGACGAGTTCCAGGCTGCCGGCGGCAGCTTGGTGATGCTGGCCAAGGGCAACCGCAGCAAGGCCGTCACCGACGCCTGCAAGGCGCACGGCGGCTTCTACCTGGGCAGCATCGGCGGCCCCGCCGCACGCCTGGCGCAGGACTGCATCACCAAGGTCGACGTGCTGGAGATGCCCGAGCTGGGTATGGAGGCCGTGTGGAAGATCGAGGTGCACGACTTCCCCGCGTTCATCGTCGTCGACGACAAGGGCAACGACTTCTTCGACCTGGTCAACAAGCCCTACGTCTCCACCACGCCGGTGCACCTCACGTGACATCAGGCACCACCGGGGCCTAATACCCTATGAGGTATTCGTTCCACGTGCTTGGCTGATAGCGAGCGAGGGACGAAATGAACGCACGAACTCAGCGGTGGGCCGCAGTCACAGCATTGGTGGTCGGGCTCGGAGTTGCCGGTGCACCGTTCGCATTCCAGATGTTCAGCCGCGCTCCACTCGGCGGCACGATGATCGACGACTTCCAGCCCTACATGGCTGAAGAGAAGATCGACGCCTTCCGCGGCTACATGGGCACCATCGACTCGGCGGTCGCGAGCATCGACGAGGTGCGACCAGCGCTGATCGACTCCGGCTCGCTGACACCCGAGGCATTCGACGCCCAGTACAGCGGCGTGGTGCAGTTGGCCGACGAGTGGGTCACCATCGACGCCGATATGTCGGATCTGCTGGACCGGATGGACGCCAACATGGACAACTACGCCGCGGTGGCGGCACTGCCCCCGTTCCCGCTGTTCCCGTGGTTCTTCGTGCTGCCCGGCGTGATGGTGGCAGCGTTGGCCGGCAGCATCCTGTGGGCTCAGCGTGCGGGGTCGACACCTCGGCGGCGACTGTGGGCCCTGGCCGTGCTCGGAGTCGCGATCATTGCCGCACCGGTGGCGTTCCAGATGTTCACACGGGCGCCGAAGGGTGGCGAGATGATCAACAGCTTCCGCCCGATGATGACGCGCGAGCGCGTGCAGAACGTGCAGCGCTACTTCGTCATCCTCGGTGGAGCCGAAGGGCAGATGAGGGTGAGCCTGCTCCCCGACTACCTCGCGGCTGACGGCGACGAGGCGGCAACCGAGCCCATCGCCCAGTTCTCCACCGAGTGGCCGACCATCGTTTCGGACTTCAACCCGATGATCGCGACCATGGGCGACAACGTCGACAACTTCGAGGCAGTCGACGCACTGCCCTCCTTTGGCCTGTTTCCCTGGTTCTTTGCCATCCCCGGCGCGCTCGTGGCCGCCCTGGCAGCCGTCGCAGTTCGTTCCTCACGTTCCCATCCACAGCCACTTGGAGGCTGATCCACCATGACATCAACCCGTACAACCAGCCGCGTACTGCTTGCGGCCGTCGCCACGTTGGCCCTCGGCGTCAGCTCCTGCGGAAGCGACAGTGAGAGCTCGTCGACCTCCTCCCCGAGCGCTACGACGGTCGCCGACGACTCCAGCGCGGCCACCGTGCCCGCCACGGATGCACCGACCACGACTGTCGACGTGTTTGTCGGCGAGCTCGCCGGCGTACTCGGCCTCGACCCTGGAACCTGCGACGGCAGCGCTGCCAGCGGCTCCTTCTTCCGAATGATGCAGCCCGACGGGAACTTCATCCCGAATGCCGACTCAGCCTGCGCCGACACCACCTATTCGCTGCTGACCCCAGGGACCGACGGTGGCCTCGTTCTCGGCGACTCCCAGGCGGCGCCGAACCCTGCCTTCGACGCCACCGGCAACGGGCTGGCCGACATGATCGCGATGCCGGTCAAGTTCTTCGGCGTCAGTTTCGCCGTGGCAACCGACTCGGCCGCAGCGGCACCAACCATCACGGCGCTGGATGGCGTGCTCACCGGCGACCTGTCCGCCTTCACCGCCTACTACGGCGCCGGCGTCTTCAACCAGGGTTCTCCGAAGCCCGACGGGGCCGAGGCGAACCTCACCGGCACGATCGATCCGGCCACCGGGCTCTACGTGATCGAGTGGACGAGCTTGATCAGCGGTGGTTCCTTCGACGGCTTCACCGGCGTGTGGCACCTCGAGGGCACGTTCACGCCCGCTGGGTGACGCCTTCCTCTCACGTGTGCCGCCGGCTCAACCGGCGGCACACTCGCGTTCGATGTCGGCGCGCAGTTCTGTGTACTCGGGCTTTTGCACACCCAGCCGGGCGTACACCATCACCGAGTCGCTGCCTTCCTCCACGATGGCTTCGGCAATACACAGAGCTTCGTCGGTGGCCAACCCTTCCGCCTCGAACACCGACGCCAGTCGCACGCGGAGCTGTTCGCGATCGACACCGAACACCTGCTGAGCGCGGGCCACCAGCGTGTTCTGGCCATCGGTGAAACCGCAGCGCGAACGGTTCGGCGGCACCTCCAGACGCACGAGGTAGTCGACCACGTAGCTGTCGATGCATTCGCTGTTCAGGAACGCCGTGTGGCCGGCACCCTCCCATCGCAACGAGACTGCATCGCCGAGCGCGTCGGCCATCTGCGGGGCGAGGAAACCGGGGGTGGCCGGGTCGCCGTCGGTGCCGATGACCAGGATGGGGTTGGCGACGTCGACCGGCGTGATGGGCAGGATGGGCTCGTTGGTCTCGGGCCAGCCTCGGCAGTATTCGACGGCGAACTCGCCGCGGCGACCGGCAAAGTCGGCGCAGTAGATGGCCAGATTGGCCTCGGTGATGTTGTCGAACGAGTTCTCCTCTCGCGGGTAGCCGGCTTCCAGGAAACTCCCGAGCGCTGCCATGGTGCTGGCATCGCCCTCGGCCGCGTCGGCCAGCGCCACCGCCAACGGACCCCACAGGTCGGTGTTGTACATGGCCGACGTGATGATGCCGTCGACCTGGCCGGGGGTGACCCGCGAATCCCAGTCGTCGAAGTAGTCGGTGTCGGCGTCGCTCACGTCGCCGTACAGGTCGTCGAGCAGATCGGCGCTGCGCGGCCCGGCCTTGCAGTCGCGCACCGCGTCACACAGTTCGAAGAACACCTCGACGGTGCCACCGAAGTCCTGCACGCCGTAGAACGGAGTACCGAACGAACCGACCGCTGTGCCATCGACGTTGTAGGCGCCCGCTTCCGGGTCGACGCTGCCGTCGAGCACCAGGGCCCGCACGCTGTCGGGGAACAGATCGGCGTAGACCGCGCCGAGCGCAGTGCCGTAACTGAAGCCCAGGTAGGTGAGCTGGTCGTCGCCGAGCGCCTTGCGCAGTTGCTCCATGTCGCGTGCCGCGTTGGGCGTGCCGACATAGGGCAGCAGCCTGCCGCTGCGCTCGATGCAATCGCGTTCGACCACTCGGAACGACCGGTTGAGATCCCCGCAGTCGACGGCACTCGACCGGCCGACCCCGCGAGGATCGAAGCCAACGAGGTCGAACCGTGCGAGTAGTTCGTCGGGAAACAGGCGCGCGTAGCCCCACGCCAAGTCGATGCCCGAGCCACCGGGGCCACCGGGGTTGAGCACCAACGAGCCGATGCGTGCAACGAGGTCGGTAGCCGGCAGCCGCGCTACTGCAATGGTGACCGTCCCCATGTCGAGCGGGCGCCGGTAGTCGAGCGGCACCTCGATGGAGCCGCACTCCCATGGCGCGTCCTGGTGGTCGCACTCGCCCCACTCGACTGCGTCGATGTCGGGGAGGTCATCCACGTCGTCGAGCGGCACCTCGCGATCGAACGCAGCGGGGAGCGACACGCTACGCGTGGAGACGACCCCCGCCTCGCTGGCGCACGATGCCAGAAGCACCGCGCCGCACAGCCATTGCAGCCGCCTCCATGCCGTCATCGAACAATCAGGCTAGACCGGTGCCCCGACTCGCGCACTGCGCGCCATGGCACCCCGGCGGTGCTGGCCGACTCGACCTTCCGGAAGCAGTTGATCACGGCACGTGTGATGGGAGGCTTGCGCAGCCACGCCGACGCGACGACCTGCAACCATCGCGAAGCTCCTCATCACGGCATCCGTGATGAGACGCTTCCGAGCGGACCAGCGTCGTCGGCCAACCACTCAGACCAGCTCGCGCAGCACGGCGTGGGTGCGGGCCAGTTCGTCGGGGTCGGCGGTGAACACACCTGCGTTGAAGTCGGTGACGCCGATGGTGGCGAGGTTCGCGATCTGGTCGCGCACCTCGGCCTCGGTGCCGACGATGGCGATGCCACCCGGGCCATCGACACCCTCACGGTTCATCATCGTCTTGTAGCTGGGCAGCGTGTCGTAGACGGCAAAGACCTGCGCCGCCCGCTTGCGCGCCGCGTCGACATCGTCGGTGACGCAGACCGGCAGCGCGCACACCACGCGGGGGTCGGGCCGCCCGGCGTCGGCGGCGGCCTGGCGCAGTGTGGGAATGGTGAGGTCGGCGAGCGTCTTGGGCCCCACACACCACGTGGACGTGCCATCGGCGAACTCGCCGGTGACGCGCAGCATCTGCGGCCCGAGCGCCGCGACCACCACCGACGGGCGGCTGCTGCCTGCGACGTTGACCGCACCCTGCACGCGGAATTCGTCGCCTTCGAACTTCACCGGCTTGCCCTCGAGTAGCGGCATCAGCACCGACAGGTACTCGCGCAGGTGGCGCACCGGCTTGGCGTACGACAAGCCCCACATGGACTCGACCACGATCTGGTGCGAAAGGCCGATACCGAGGCACAGCCCGGCGTCGCCGCGGCTGTTGATGGCGGCCTGCGTGCTGAGCGCCTGCTGGGCCAGCATCATCGGGTGCCGCGGGTAGGTGGGCACCACTGCCGTGCCCAGCTCGATACCCGGCACCTCGCGGCCCACGATGGCCAGCACTGTGAGCGCGTCGTGCCCGAAGATCTGCGACGACCAGAACGTGTGCGCCCCCAACTCGACCGCGGCTCGGGCTTCCGCCACCACCTCGTCGATGGTTCCGGCGTTGATGGCATTGCTCATTGATCCGAGGCGCATGACGCGCACCGTACACCCGGCGATCAATCGCACCGGCAGCCGAGGGCCGCTGGCGAAGGGCGCTGGTGAAGGGCGGCGAACCCCGACGTCGAGATGCAAGGATTCGTCAGTGGATGCATCCGAAACCGCTCGCGCGATCGACGCGGCACTCTCCATTGCAGTGACGCTCGGCCTGCCGGCGGACACGGCGTGTGTGCTGCACAACTCGAACAAGCTCGCGCTGCGACTGCTGCCGTGCGACGTCTTCGCGCGGGTCTGCTCACCAGCATGATGACGAGGCTGCGACGATCGCTCGATGACCGCGCGCCAGTCGAGCAGTTGCTCCACGGAGAACCTCACCCGGGCAACCTGCTCAGCACCGTCGGCGGGCCACGGTTCATCGACCTCGAGACGTGCTGCCGGGGACCGATCGAGTTCGACCTCGCCCACGTGCCGACGGCCGTCAGCGACCGCTACCCCGGTGTGGATCGAGCGCTACTCGGCGACTGCCGCCAACTCGTGCTCGCCATGGTCGCTGCCTGGCGTTGGGAAGCCGACGATCACTTCCCGAACGGGCTGTGGTTCGGAGACGAGCTGATCAGCGCCCTCCGCTCCGGCCCACCCTGGCCGACGCTCGACGAACTGGTCGGCCGAGCTGGGCCTGCCGTACCACAAACAGCCATCAGGCCAGGCTGACCAGTTCCAGCCAATCTTCGTTGAAGTAGTCGACCTGTCCGTCGGGCATCAGCAGCACCTTCGTGGGCGATAGTGCCTCCACGAACTCGGTGTCGTGACTGACGAACACGATGGTGCCCTTCCAACCCGTGAGCGCATCGGCCACGGCCTGGCGGCTGGGCGGGTCGAGGTTGTTGGTGGGCTCGTCGAGCAGCAGCAGGTTGTTGCGACCGACCATCAGCATGGCCAACGCCAGCTTGGTCTTCTCGCCACCGCTGAGCGTGCCGCTCTGCTGAAACACCTTCTCGCCACTGAGACCCATCATGCCCAGGAACGCACGCAGCTGGGTTTCGGTGTAGATGACGTCGGGCGGCACTTCGGCACGCAGGTTGTCGAGCAGCGTCTGGTCGGTGCGTAGGTTGTCGTGCTCCTGGGCGTAATAGCCCATGGTGACCTGATGCCCGAACTCGAAGTCGCCGATGTTGGCGGTGGTCTCGCCCGCGAGGATGCGCAGCAGGCTGGTCTTGCCGGCACCGTTGAGCCCGAGCACCAGCAGCCGCTCGCCGCGACCGATGTCGAAGTTGACGTCCTCGAACACCGGCGGCCCGCCGTAACCCTTCGACATTCCGCGCGCCGTGATGACCGTGGCGCCGCACGATGGCGGGTCGGGGAACTTCATGCGCAGCGTGCGGTCGCCGGCGCCGACGTGCACTCGCTGCGCCTCGAGGCGAGCGATCTGCTTTTCCTTGCTGTGCGCCATCTTTGCCTTCGTGGCCTTGGCACCGAACCGATCGACGACCGCCTGGATGCGGGCGATCTCCTTCGTCTGCAGCGATGCCTGCTTGATGAGGCGCTCTTCGTCCTTCGCCCGCGATGTCTTGTATTGCGTGTACGTGCCCTTGTACTCCACCAGGTTGCCGAGGTTCTCCTCGCCCGGTCGGTCGAGGTGCAGCACTCGCGTGATGGCTTCGTCGAGCAGTTCGAGGTCGTGGCTGATGACGAGCAGCGCGCCGCGGTAATTGCGCATGAACCCGAGCAGCCAGTTCTTGGCGTCGATGTCGAGGTGGTTCGTGGGCTCGTCGAGCAGCAGCACGTCGCTGCCGGCGAAGAGGATGCGGGACAACTCGACGCGGCGCCGCTCGCCACCGCTGAGCACGCCGATGGGTAACTCCATGCGGTCGGGCGCCAAACCGAGGCCTGCCATGATGCTGCGCGCCTCGCTCTCGGCGGCATACCCGCCCGACGAGGCGAACTCGTCCTGTGCGCGGCTGAAGCGGGCGACGGCTCGTTCGTTCGGGTCGGCTTCCATGGCCACTCGCAGCTTCTCGATGCGATCGAGTTGCTCGTCGATCTGACGGCCGCTGAGCACGTGGGTGACTGCCATGCGCGTGTCGAGCACGCCCGCGATGCGGGGGTCCTGCGGCAGATAGCCGAAGCCACCCTTGCGCACGACCTTGCCACCGTTGGCTTCAGCGGCACCGCCGAGCACCTTGAACAGGCTGGTCTTCCCGGCGCCGTTGCGGCCTACCAGGCCCACCTTGTCGCGCGACATGACGGTGAACGAGATGCCGTCGACGATGAGTCGGCCTCCCACTTCGACCGAAAGTCCCTGCACCTGCAACATGGCCATCCAGCGTGGCGGGCGAACGGGGCATCCGCAACCAGGCGCGCCACCAGGCAGCCCGACATCCGTCACCGGCGCTACCATCGCTCACATGCATGCCGCGGTCGCGACACCGTCCTCACTCTGGAAGCGGGTCGCTCCGGTGGCATGCGGGTGTGCGCTCGCCGGCGCTGCCGCACTGGTGGCGCTCAACGACCCGGCGAAGGCAGGCAGCGGTTTCCCGGCGTGCCAGTTCCGCGCCGCCACCGGCCTGTGGTGCCCAGGGTGCGGCCTCACTCGCGGCTTCCATCAGCTGTTCAACGGCAACCTACTGTCGGCGCTACAGCACAACCTGTTCGTGCCGCTCGTGTTGGTGGCCGTCATTGTCAGCTGGTGGTCATGGCTGCGCAGCAGTTGGGGCCGGGCGCCGGTGCAGCTGCCGGGCGCGGCGAGGCGCTGGGTGCGCCCTGGCGCCGTTGCGCTCATTGCAACCGTGGTGGCCTACGGCGTGCTGCGCAACATCCCGGTCGCCCCCTTCGAGGCACTCGCGCCCTGAGCGTGGGCTGCCCACCCTGATCTGAGTCCGAATCGTTCCGGAATCCGAGACGATTCCCACCCAGACGGCCGAATGGGGCGATACCGACCCAGATACCTCAGGTCGTCGACGGGGGGTCGGTGGGCGGTGGCTCTTCGGTGGTGGGCGGCTCGGTGGCCTGGGTGGTGGTCGGCTGAGAGGCCTTCGTGGTGGGTGTGTTGTTGGTGCGCTTCACCGTGGTGGTGGTGCCTTCGACGGTGCCGCTGGAGTCGTCATCGAACGACGTCGTCAGGCACCCGCCCTCGCCGCCCGGCGTGGTGCCCAACGCCAGCGCCACCTGCTGAGCGATGGCGATGCGACCCCCATCGGTGAGGTGCAGCCCGTCGCCGCCGGTGAGGCTGGGGTCGGCCGCCGAGGTAACCCCCCAGTCGACGATGAGCACGTTCTCGTAGATGCCGGCGAGATCGAAGATGACCTGGTTGACGTCGGCGCGGGAGGCGGTGAACTCGGAGACGGTGAGCAGCACCACCGGCTGCGGCGACAGGCGCTGCACCATGCGCTCGAGCTGCTCGCGGTACTCGGCCGGGTCATCGCGGTAGTTGTTGCCGAGCAGGATGACGCTGGCGTCCCAGCCCGCCGACAGCCGCTGGTCGAGCACATCGTGACCGAACTCGACGAAGCGGCCGGTTTCGGCGTCGAGTTCAACCTGCCAGCCGAGTGGCACCAGCGCCTCACACATGTCGTTGGAGTAGCGGCGCGAAGTACTGGCCAGCACGGAGTCGCCGATGACGATGACCCGGTTGCCGGCGACCAGCGCACCCACCTGTTCCTCGGGTGCGAGCGGCACCGTGGTGCGCAACACGGTGGAGGACGCCTCGCCGACAGTGGCCGAGACCGGCGGCAACTCTCCGATGGGCACGGTGTTGGGCACGTCGGGTTCGCTGCCTTCGGCCGCTGGGCCACAGGCAGCAACGAGCGCCACAGCACTCAACAGGAGAAACACACGCCGTGCGAACATCAGTGACCCATTCGACCGACTCGACCGCCGCGATGCAAGTCAGCTCGCCAGATGGGCGGGTGACTGGTGCCACCCGCCCATCGGGCGCCGGAATGCAACGAACTCAGCCACGCGCCTTGAGCGCATCGCGGATCTCGGTGAGCAACTCGACCTCGGTGGGGCCGGCCGGTTCATCGTCGGCCTTCGCACGCTTCATTCTGTTGTAGGCCTTGACCATCATGAACAGCACCAAGCCGGTGAGAACCAGCGAGATGAGTGCGTTGATGAACAGCCCGATCTGCAGCACGGAGTCGACCTGCGAGACGCTGCCGTCTGCAGCGACGGCTTCGCCGACGTTCTTACGCAGCGTGATGGTGACGTCCTTGAAATCAGGCTTGCCGAAGATTGCAGCCACGACCTGCATCATGATGCCATCGGTGAACGCCTTGATGACAGCCCCGACCGCACCACCGAGGATGACTGCAACAGCCAGCTCGATCATGTTGCCGGTGGCGATGAACTCCTTCAACTCCTTGCCGAATCTCTTCATGTGCTGAATCCCTTTCGCGGATGTGATGCCCGTCTGACGCAGCAGTTCAGCAGGTGTGACGCCACCACCGCGACACTGCCACCTGCGGTATGGTGCGGCCCGATGGAGGCTCACAGCGAACCAGCCGACGGACCGCGACAGACCGGCGCCGACCGCGGCAACATGGTCGACGATTTCCTCCTCGATCGCATCGACGCCCTGCGCGTGCTGCGTGCCGACTCACCCGAGGAGAAGGGTGCACTGCTCGAAAAGATCGCAGGGCGCGGCAAGCCCGAGCAGGAGATCGTCAACGAGCTGTCGAAGGTGCGGCCCCTGTGGCGACCCGATCGGTTCGAGGAAGCGCACCACATGGCAATGCGCTCACTGGAGGTGCTCGACCGCAACGGCGCCCGGGCGGCGAAATTGCCACGTCTGCTGGTACTCACGCCGGTGGCCGCCTACGTGGTCGCGCAGATGACCCGCTGGATCGTGAAAGGCCATCAGAACACCCTGGTCACCCGTATCCGCAAGCTCTACGAGCGGCGGGAGGCCAATGCGGAGTGGGGCAGTCCCGAGCATCACATGCTTCGTCGGGCGCGCATCGACGCAGCCCGTGTCGAGCCCGGCTACAAGGGCAACCCACTCGGCCTCCCAACGTTCCTACTCGGCGGCGCCGTGCTGTCCAGTGTGGTGTCGGGCCTGCAGGCCTTCATCGACTGGGCGTTCAACGACAACGTCGGCGTCGTCATCTTCGTCGCAGTCTTCGGCGTGGTGTTCTTCGGCCTTGCGTGGGCGGCGCTGTACTCCGCCGGTGTAGCTCGTCGCCGCATCCGGCTGAGCACCGACCAGCCGATACGGGCGCTGTGGGAAACCATCGGCGCCTGCGGCAACCCCCCCAAGGACGGCAGCTTCGACTTCGCCGTCTACGCCATCGTGTTGCTGGCGCTCGCCTGGGTGCTGGCGCCGTTGGCGCTCTGGCTCGTGTTGAGGGGCTAGCGGCATGTACGACCTCGTCGTGGTGGGTATGGGCTCGGGAGGCCTCGTCGCCGCCGAGTTCGCGGCAGGTCTCGGCTTGCGGGTCGCGGCAGTCGACCGCGCTCGCATCGGCGGCGGCTGCCTGTGGACCGGATGCGTGCCGTCGAAAGCGCTGCTCGCCAGCGCCAAGGTGGCCCACACCATGCGCACCGCGCACACGGTCGGCATCACCTCGGTCGAGCCCCACATCGACCTTCCCACGGTGTGGCGACGGGCGCGCGCCGTGCAGGCAAAAATCGCCGCGTCGGACGACAACCCGCAGCGATACCGCGACCTGGGCGTGGAAGTCGTCCACGGCGACGCCCGGCTGACGGGGCCCAACGAGGTAACCGTGCAGCGTGAGGGCGACGACGACCTCACGCTGGCAACGAGGTTCGTGCTGCTGTGCACCGGCAGCCGCCCGCGACTGCCGCCGATCGACGGCCTCGACCCGCAGACGGTGCTCACCAGCGAGAACCTGTTCACCCTCGACGCGCCACCGGCGAGCGTGGCCGTCGTCGGCGGCGGACCAATGGGCACAGAGATGGCGCAGGCGCTGCAGCGGCTCGGGGTGTCCACCACGTTGTTCCAGCGCGCCAGCACGTTGCTGCCGCGTGAGGAGCCGGCGCTGGTCGAGCAGCTCACCGAGCGCCTACGGGCGGAAGGTGTGCAGGTGCACTGCACCGCCGACGTGCGCAGCGTCGAACCAGCGCGAGCCGGCGGTTTCGTCGTGCACGCAGTGGTCGGCGACGACGGCAGCGACGTGCGCAGTCACGTCGGGGGCGTGCTGCTGGCAGCCGGCCGCACACCCAACACCGAGCACCTGGGCCTCACCGAACTGGGCATCGAGGTGACAGCGCACGGCATCGGCATCGACCACCGTGGCCGCACCGCTCTACGCACCATCTACGCCTCCGGCGACGTCGCCGGCCGACGGCTGCTCACCAACTCGGCCGGCTACGAGAGCGTGCGTGCCGTGCGCGACATGTTCTTCCCCGGCAAGGGCAACCTCGATGCGGCGGTGCCGGCGTGCGTGTTCACCGACCCCGAACTGGCCAGCGTCGGCCTCACCGCAGACCAGGCCGAGCACTCGTACGGCACCGACACCGACGTGTGGCGCATCGACCTCACCCACAACGACCGGGCGCGCACCGATGCCCACACGGATGGTTCGGTCATGGTCGTCACCGCCAAGGGGCGGGTGGTGGGTGCACACGTGCTGGCCACAGCCGCCGGGGAAATGATCCACGAGCTGTCGCTGGCCGTGCAGCTCGGGCTGCGCCTCGACGAACTGGCCGAGGCCGTGCACGTGTACCCGACGCTGTCGAGCAGCATCGGTCAGCTCGCCGCCGAGTCGGCGTTCGAAAAGGCGCACCGTCTGCGCTGGCTGATGAAGCGTCGCTGACGCGCACACTGCTGAGGGCCGGTTCAGTGGCCGAGGTCCTCGAAGCGGTCGATGCGCCGCAGCGCAGGGAAGCACAGCCACCACACGCCCACCACCACCATGGTGGCGATGCCGCCGCCCACCACCGTGGCCTGGGTGCCGACGGCTTGCGCGACGATGCCGCTCTCGAACGCTCCCAGTTCGTTCGACGCGCCGATGAACACGTTCTCCACCGCCATCACTCGCCCGCGCTTCTCGTCGGGCGTGACGAGCGGGACCAGCGAGCCGCGGATGTACACGCTCACCATGTCGGCGCCCGACAGCACCATCAACGCCACGAACGCCAACAGGTACGACCGCGTGAAGCCGAGCACCACCGTTGCTGCACCGAACACGAATACAGCGAGCAGCAGCCCGCGACCAATGTGACGGTGCAGCGGCCTGATCGCAAGGAACACGGCCATGAGCGCGGCACCGATACCGGGCGAGGCGCGCAGGAAGCCGTACGCGACCTCACCCACGCCCAGGCGCTCTTCGGCAATGGCGGGGAGAAGCGCGACCGCACCGCCGGCCAGAACGGCGAACAGGTCGAGCCCGATGGCGGCGAGCAGGATGGGCGTGCGCCGCACGAACACCAGCCCCTCCACCGCACTGCGGAACGTGGGCTTGTCGCCGGGTGCGGGGCGGGCGGGCTGACGACTGAACGTGAGGCCGGCGATGCGCACCGCCGAGTAGCTGATGAGCAGCGCCGACGCCAGGTACGCCACCCACGGGTCGATGGCGAACAGCAGGCCCGACAGCGCCGGCCCGGCGATGGTGGCCCCGGTCCAGGTGGCCGAGTACATCGCGATGACCTTCGGGATGCCGCCATCAGGCGCCACCATCGCCGGCATCGGTCGAGTGGAAGGTGCCAGGAACGCGCGCGAGGTGCCATAGAACACGGCGATGACGAACAGCGGCCACACCTCGGTGGGGTCGGTGGTGGCGTAGATCATCAGCGCGATCGCGCACAACACCTCGCCACCGATCGCGAACAGCGCGACCTTCTTGCGGTCGAAGCGGTCGGCGACACTGCCTGTGACCAGCACCAGCAGCGCCGCCGGCAGGAATTCGCACAGGCCGATCCAGCCCAGATCCGCTGTGCGCCCGGTGATGCTGTACGCCTGCAGCCCCAGCGCCGTGGCCTGCAACGCGACACCCGTGAACAGCACGCCGTTGGCGATCAGCAGCGAGCGCACCGCGCCGAAACGCAACACCTCGCGGGTGGTCATGACAAACGGGGCGGCGGGCTCGGCGGACGACACAGAGCAGAGCAAGCTACTGCTGAAGTGCTACACAACACTCCATGAGTTCACTTGCCGACGACACCCGCTGGCTCGACGCCACCGACCAGGCCGCACTCGTGCGCCGCGGCGAGGTCACTCCCACCGAATTGGTCGACGCCGCCATCGAGCGCATCGAGGCGCTCGACCCGGCGCTCAACGCCGTCATCATCCGCTGGTTCGACGAGGCCCGCGTCACCGCCGCCGGCCCGCTCCCCGACGGTCCGTTCCGTGGCGTGCCCACGCTGCTGAAGGATCTGTGGGCGCACTACGAGGGCCAGCCGCTCACGAACGGCTGCCAGGGGTTGAAGGACGCGATGCCCGTCTCTCCCTCCGACACCACGCTGGTCAGCCGCTTCCGCGCCGCGGGGTTCGTGGTGGCCGGGCGCACCAACAGCCCCGAGTTCGGCAGCCTTCCCTGCACCGAGCCGACCGCATGGGGTGCCACCCGCAACCCCTGGAACATCGACCACTCGCCCGGCGGTAGCAGTGGTGGCGCGGCGGCAGCGGTTGCCTCGGGCATGGTGCCGCTGGCCCATGCCAGCGACGGTGGCGGCAGCATTCGCATCCCGGCGTCGGCGTGCGGGCTGGTGGGCCTGAAGCCCACGCAGGGCCGGATCACGCTCGGCCCGTACCGCGACGAGAGCAACCTGGGTGTCGAGCTGTGCGTCAGCCGCAGCCTGCGCGACACCGCCGCACTGCTCGACGCGGTGCACGGCCCCGGTGTGGGCGACACCGTCATCGCACCCTCTCCTGCCCGCCCCTACGTCGAGGAACTGGGCGCCGATCCGGGCCGCCTGCGCATCGGGCTGCTCGACCACCACCCCTTCGGCGGGCCGGTGCACGAGCAGTGCGCACTCGCCTCCCGCAACACCGCCACGCTGCTCGAGTCGCTGGGGCATTCGGTCGAGCCCGGCTTCCCTGCGGCCATGGCCAACCCCGACTTCGGCCGCCGCTTCAGCGCGCTGTGGGCCACCAACATGGGCGCCGGCATGGTGCGCATCGCGGCCCAGTTGGGTCGCGATCTCGTGCCCGGCGACGTCGAGCCCGTGAACCAGATCCAGAGCGACTTTGCGCGCGGTGTCAGCGGCGTCGACTACGCAATGGCGCTGGCAGCTACGGTCGAGTTCCGCCGAGCGGTGCAGCAGTGGTGGGCCGACGGATGGGATCTCCTGCTCACCCCCACCCTCGGCGAGCCGCCAGCGCTCATCGGCACGTTCGCCAACGACCCCGACAACCCACTCGCACCCATGGCCCGCTCGGCGCAATATGTGCCCTTCACTCCTGCGTTCAACGCCAGTGGTCAACCGGCCATCAGCCTGCCCATGCACTGGACGCCCGACGGGTTGCCGGTGGGCGTGCAACTAGTGGCTGCCTACGGTCGCGAAGACCTTCTGTTCAGGGTCGCTGCTCAGCTCGCGGCTGCGCAGCCCTGGGCGCAGCGCCGCCCCTACTAGCTACTCGCCGGCATCGAGCACTTCCACGCGCTCACGCTTCAGCTTGGCTTCGATCTCGTCGATCTGCGGGGGAACTTCGATGCCCCAGCGCCGCATGGCCTCCTCGGTGCGCTTGATGACGACTTCGAGGACTGCGATGCGCGCGTAGCGCTTCTGTTCGCCGCCGATGATCTCCCACGGCGCCAGCTTGTGGTCGGTGCGCTGGAGCATCTCCTCGGCCGCAGCGTCGTAGAGGCGGTTCTTCTCGCGATTCCGCCAGTCCTCCTCGGTGAGCTTCCACCGTTTCAGCGGGTCGGCTGCACGACCTTCGAACCGTCGCAACTGCTCGTCGTCGGTGACGTGCATCCAGCACTTCACCAGGATGATGCTCTCCAGGCACAGCGACTCCTCGAAGTCGACGATGCTCTTGTACGCCCGCTTCCACTCAGTGCGGTTGGCAAAGCCCTCCACGCGTTCCACCAGTACCCGCCCGTACCAGCTGCGGTCGAACACTGCCATCTCACCCAAACCGGGCAGCTCGCGCCAGAAGCGCCACAGGTAGTGGTGGTTCTTCTCCTGGGTGGTGGGCTTGGCATACGAAACCACCGTGTAGTGACGCGGGTCGAGATGCCCGACCAGCGCCTTGATGGCACCACCCTTGCCGCTGGCGTCGGGGCCTTCCATGATGACGAGCAGGCCCGGGCCAAGAGTGCCGCTACCCATCAGCCCGCCGAGGTGCAGCCGAAGCTGCGAGAGCCGCCGTTGCCCAGTGGCCAACCGCTTCTCGTACTCGTCGCGGTCGAGCCGGTTTGACATGTCGAGCTTGTCGAGGATGCCCATGTGTCGAACCCTACTGTGCGGCTTCAGCGGGCTGTCCAGCCGCCATCGACGATGACGCTTTGACCGGTGAAGAACGTGCTGCCCGGTCCGGCCATGAACAGCAACGCCGAGTCGAGCTCGTGCTCGTGGCCCATGCGCGGGATCGGCGACATGCTGGCGATGAATCGTTGGCTGGATTCGTCGTCGTCCATGCCGGCGGTCATCTCGCTGCGAAACCACCCCGGGCACAGGGCGTTCACCCGGATGCCCTTCCGCGCCCATTGCGCCGCCAGCTCCCGCGTGAGGTTCACGACCGCGCCCTTCGATGCGCAGTAGTGCGCCTGCTTCACGGGCGAGGCCGCCACGTGGCCCAACATGCTGGCCACGTTGACGATGCTGCCCCCACCGGCGCCGATCATCGACGGCGCCGCCAGCTTGGCCAGGTGCCACACCGCGGTGACGTTGAGCTCCATCGTGGCGCGGAAGTCGTCGAGCGACTCCTGCTCCACCGCCACCTTGTGGCCGATGCCGGCGTTGTTCACCAGCACGTCGATGGCGCCAAATCGCTCGATGGAGGCAGCCACCAACCGCTCACGATCCTCCGCCAGCGACAGGTCGGCAGCTACAGCCAGGCTTCCCGGGAGCTGCTCGGCCAACTCGGCCAGGCGGTCGGCCCGGCGAGCCGCCACCACGACGTTGGCGCCCACTGCGTGCAACACGCGGGCGAAGCGATGGCCGAGCCCGGACGATGCGCCGGTGACCACGGCAGTGAGGCCAGCGAGACGGAAATGGTCGAGCGGGTCGCCCAGCGGTGCAGTCATGTGGCAATTCTGTTGCATTCACTGCAGTTCCAAGAATTCCGGCCGAAAAAGTGATCGATGTCGCCCGCAGAAACGTCTAGATGAGTATGAACGCAACGCACACTCGCAACACCGTCGGCCACCTGGCCGGCGCCCGGTCGAACCATGCCGTCGATTGGGCCGCCCAGATCAAACTCGCCGTCGTGCTCAGCGTCGTCGTCGCGCTCACGGCCGCTGCGCTCGCGGGGCGTGTGGCCGACACGACCATCGTGCTCGGGGCCATCGTGGTCGCGTCGTTGGTGGCCTGGAGCCGCGTCGAGCCTGCACCCGCTCGTCGGCCTGCCACCGTTCACGTGCGGCACCGCTGAACAGGTGTGGCACGATGCGCCGATGAGCGCATCACCTCCCATCGTGCTGGTGCACGGTGCCTGGCACGGCGCGTGGTGCTTCGCCGGCCTGCAGCACGCACTCGATGAACTGGGCCTGCCCAGCTACGCCATCGACCTCCCCGGCCACGGCACGTCTGGCGAACCATTCGGCACGCTGCATTCCGATGCCGCCGCAGTCGCCGCCATGCTCCGCCGGCTGGGCACGCCGTCGGTGCTGGTGGGGCACAGCTATGGGGGCGCAGTCATCACCGAGGCCGCCACCCTGCACCCCGAGGTCGCACATCTCGTGTACCTCACGGCATTCGCGCTCGACGCCGGCGAGAGCATCATCAGCCTGCTCACGTCGTTGCCCCGCGCCGACGTCGTACTCGGCCGGGCCATCCGCCCCAACCCAGATGGCACCAGCAGCATCGACCCCGAGCAGGCCGCCGAGGCGTTCTACGAACACTGTTCGCCCAGCACCGTGCGCGCCGCGCTCCCCCGGCTGGGCCTGCACCCGATGGGCACCTTCACCGATAGCGTCACCGGCTCGCCGCGCGACCACATCGCCTCCGCCTACGTGCGCTGCACGCTCGACCAGTCGATCCACATCTCACACCAGGACGCGATGTCGCAGCGGTGCACCACCGTGCACACACTGCACACCGACCACTCGCCGTTTGCCTCGGCGACGGCACTCACCGCCGGCATCCTGCAGGGCGTAGTCGGCTCGTGAAGGTGCGCATCGGGTTCGGGCTCGGTGTTCGCACACGGCTCAACGACGGCGGGTTCGGCGAGGTGGTCGACGCGCTCGAGGCACTGCGATTCGACAGCCTGTGGCTCAGCGAGCGGATCGGCGGCGAGGCACCCGACCCCCTGGTGGCCATGGCGTTCGCCGCCGGTCGCACGCAACGATTGAAGATCGGAATGAGCGTCATGGTGCTGCCGGGCCGCAACCCGGTGGTGCTCGCCAAGCAACTGGCAACGCTCGACCGCATGTCGGGCGGCCGGCTGCTGCCCGCGTTCGGGTTGGGTGCGGTCGACCCTCACGAGCAGCAGGCGTTCGGGGTGGAACGAGAGGCTCGCTCCAAGCTGTTCGACGAGGCGCTGCAGGTGCTGCGCGGGTGTTGGGCCGCCGAACCCTTCACCCACCACGGCGAGCACTTCCACTACGACTCGCTACAGGTGCTGCCCAAGCCGAGCAAGCACCACGTCGACATCTGGCTGGGTGGCATCGCGCCCTCCGAGCTACGCCGGGTGGGGCGGTCCGCCGACGGTTGGTTGCCCAGCTTCGTCACACCCGCCGACGCCGCGCGCGGTCGCGAAGCCATCGAGGCCGCCTGCGCCGAGCACGGCCGCGTCATCGAAGCCGACCACTACGGCGCGCTCATCCCCTACGCGCTCGGCCCCGTTCCCGACGCGGTGCTCGCCGGGTTGGCCAAGCGACGACCCGACCTACCCGACCCGTCGGTGCTCATCCCTGCTGGCCTCGACGCACTCATCGCCACCATCGACCAGTTCGTCGCGGTGGGCACAACCAAGTTCGTGGTGCTGCCCATCGTCGAGCCGGCGACACCCGCGGAGTGGCTGCAGCACCTGGAACACGCCGCACCCATCCTGTTGGCGCGCCAGACCTGACCCCTCACACCGACACACGGAAGCGGTCGAGCAGCGCAAGCGCTTCCGCAGCCGGAACCGGAGGCGAGAACAGATACCCCTGCATCGTGTCGCACCCCAGCCTGCGCAGGTCGGCGAACACCGCTTCGGTCTCCACGCCCTCGGCCACCACGGTGAGGCCCAACTGGTGGCCCAGTTCGATCACCGATGCCACGATCGCCCGATCCTCCGGGTTGTGCTGCATGGCCACGACGAACCCACGGTCGATCTTCAGCTCGCTCACCGGCAGGTGACCGAGCGAACCCAGGGAGGTGTACCCCTGACCGAAGTCGTCGAGGCTCACCCGGACGCCGGCGGCATTGAGCTCCTCCAGCAGGCCCGTGGCGCGAACGGGGTCGGTGGCGAAGGAGGTCTCGGTGATCTCGAGGACCAGTTGCGACGCCTTCACCCGATGGGCGGCAAGGCGGTTCAGGATCCACCCCGGCAGGTCATCGCGCAGGTTACGGGCGGAGATGTTGACAGCGACCGACAGGCCTGGCCGGGTGTGTGACCATTCCGCCAGCTGCGCGAGTGCAGAGTCGACCACCCACTGCGTGAGCGGCCCGATCAGACCGGTGCTCTCCGCGATCGGGATGAAGTCGTTCGGTGGTACCAGGCCGCGCACAGGGTGCATCCATCGCACCAGCGCCTCGAAGGCCAGCACTTCACCGGTGTGCGCGTCGACCTTCGGCTGGTAGTGCAGTATCAGCTCGTTCGTGGAGATCGCCCGCCGCAGCTCGGCGATCAGCCCCAGGCGTTGCGGGTCGAACTCGTCGATGCCCGGGTGATAGCGCACGATGGCCGCTCGCGCTGTCTTCGCCGCGTAGAGCGCAAGGTCGGCGTGGCGCAGCAAAGACTCGGTGCTCTCCGCGTCGTCAGGCCACATTGCGTAGCCCATGCTTGCTTCCGCTGACACGGCGACGCCAGCCAGCTCCGCCTCGTGACCAAGCGCATCCTGGATGCGCCTCAGCACGCCTTCCACCGAGTCGGCCGTCGCTCCCGGCAGCACGATGCCGAATTCGTCGCCACCGAGGCGGGCCACCGTGTCACCAGGCCGCAAGGTGGCCTTGAGTCGCTCGGCCACGATACGCAGGAACTCGTCGCCGTTGCGGTGGCCCAAGGTGTCGTTGACCTCCTTGAACCGATCGAGGTCGACCACCACGAGTGCCACTCCAGTGCCCAGACGTCCGGCCGAGGCCAGAGCGGCGGACACTCGGTCGGCATGCAGGGCGCGGTTGGGGAGGCCCGTCAACGCGTCGTGCATGGCCATGTACTCGGTGCGCTGGCTCTGGCGTCGGATACGTCGGGTCACCGAGGCAACGATCACCGCCAGAACGAACCACAGGGCGGTCAGCCCGACGATCATCGTGAAGCGCAGGTTCTCGAGCGACTGGCTGCGCTGTTCGGCGATGGGCGCATACGGCACGTAGATCTCGACGACACCGACCACGACGCCAGGGTCGTCGACCGAGTGCAGGGCCACGTAGCTCTCGATCGCCGCCACACCGCCCGTGCCGTCACCGGCCCTGTCACCACCGACGGTCGTCAGCACCGAGAACGTACCCTCGGTGGCCGCCTGTCGCGCCTGGGCATTGATCACCAGTGGGCCAGGAGGCGCCCCGGGTCGTGCGGCGTCGAACATCACCTGACCGTCGGCACTGAGCACGTTCAGCTCCAGTACACGTCCAGAGCTCAGCAAGTTCCGGGTGGTGCGGGTGAAGGCGTCGCGCTCCTCGGAGGTGAGACCCAGGCTGAGCGACTGACCACGGAGGAACGGCTCGATGCCTCCCTCTGCGATGGACTGCGCCTGCAACTGACCATCGCGCAGCGCCATTGCGTCGAACTCCTTGGTGTAGGTGTGCGCGACGACCACACCGAGCCACACCACGGGCACCAGCGTCGCCGCCGCGTACGCCACGAAGCGCCACACCCCTCGCCATCGGTTGCCGTCCATACCGAACGGGTATCGGCCGATCGCACCCCGTCTTGAGGAATTTCATACAGTCGCCAGAGGCGAAACCGAAAACCAACACTTCACTCAGAGAATGGCTCATCACTCGCCACCACGGTCTCCGTTCGGTACGATTTCCATTGGTCATGGATGTCGGGCAGGGAGGCGCGGGATGCTGAGCACGCACACCAACGCCGCGCCGACTCCAGTTGCCATTCGCCGCGAGCCGGCAACTGCGGGCCGCCCATGAACACGGCGGCGCTTCCACCGCACCCGCGGGCCCCGTCGTCGCAGTCCACGTCGCCGCCCAGGCAGGTCATCGTCAGGATCTGTGCGTTCTCGGCATTCCTCACGACAGTCGGCGTGTTCGCCACGCTCCTCATACCGCACCGTGACATCGCCTTGCGGCCCACCGACTGGTGGATCATCCCACTGCTGGCGGCAGCCTTCGCGCTCGCCGAAGCCACGGTGTTCCACTTCGAGTTTCGCCGCGAGGCCATGTCGTTCGGGCTCAGCGAGGTTCCCTTGGCCTTCGCGCTCCTCTACCTGCCTCCGACGCAGGCCATCGCCGCTCGGCTGGTCGGCAGCATGCTGGTGCTCGCCCTGCAAGGTCGCCGCAAGTCATACAAGCTGTTCTTCAACGCCTCTCTGTTCGTGTTCGAGACCGCGCTGGCGTACCACGTGGTGTCGGCAATCACTCGCAATTGGTCCGATTCGACACTCGTGCTGGTGGTCGCGCTCGTACCGGCCACAGCGCTGACAACACTGGTCGGCTCGCTGTGCGTTTCGACCGTCATCTCGTTGATCGAGGGAGGGCTGCGCGAGCGAATCGTAAGCGAACTGCGCGTGTTGGGGTGGTTGGCTCCGATGAACGCTCTGGTGGCCGCCAGCGCTGCGGCGACGTCGCTCGTGTCGGGCTGGTTGGTGCTGCTGTCGTTGGTTCCACTGGTGGCCGTGTGGGGGCTGATGCGCAGCTTCGGTCTTCTCGGTCAGCGGCTCCGCGACCTCGAAGACCTGCACGGTTTCGTCGGCTTGGTCGGCAACTCGCTCGATCTCGACGAGGTCATCGGCGTCGCTGGCGCGCAGGTCAGCCAGCTCCTGCGCGTCCGCCACGCGGCGGTCCTGGTGTTCAGCCCGGAGCAACCCCTGCGCAACGACGTCGGCCCGCCTCTCCCCGACCTGCCCACGTCTGTCGACGATCCGCGCTGGGCCGACGTGTTGGGTGCTCGCCGGGCCCAGATGCTGCGCTCGCCCGAATGCACGGTGATGGGGCTCCCCTCGCTCGCAACGCTCGGCAATGTGCTGTGTGCTCCCGTTCGCGATGGCGACAGCGTGGTCGGCCTCATCGTGGTGGCCGGGCGCGAGGGTGCCGCCGATCGGCTCACGCCCGATGACGCGCTTCGCCTGCAGGCTCTCGCCGACCAGATCGCGCCCAACCTGCGCAAGGCCCTGCTGCACCACCGCATCGAGTTCGAAGCACGCCACGACGCGCTCACCGGGCTGCCCAACCGGTCGTCGTTCGAGCGCATCGTCGACCACGCGCTGCAGCACCAACCGCTAGCGCCCGACGAGTTCGCGGTAGTCATGCTGATGGACCTCGATCGGTTCAAGGAAGTCAACGACACGCTCGGGCACCACGCCGGCGACGCGGTGCTCAACGACTTCGCGCGCCGACTCTCCGGCCTGCTCGGCCCTGGCGAGGTGCTGGCACGCCTTGCCGGCGACGAGTTCGCCCTGCTCACCTTCCGCACATTGGAGGGCACGCACGCGATGGCCGCCAAGTTGCTCGACGAAGCTCGCCAGCCGTTCGTGATCGACGGGCTCGACGTGGTGGTCACGATGAGCATCGGTGTGGCGCCGGCGGTACACGAGGTGCGCGAGGCAAGCTCGCTGCTGCGACAGGCCGACATTGCGATGTACACGGCAAAGAACCGCCACTCCGGCTACGAGCTGTACAGCGACACCATCGATCGTCGCACACCCGCCCGGCTGTCGATGCTCGGCGACCTGCGCAACGCGCTCGAGGGCAGCGCCCTACAGGTGTTCCTGCAGCCCAAGCTCGACCTCGCCAGCGGCGTGGTCATCGGGGTCGAGGCGCTCGCCCGCTGGTCGCACCCGCGCCGCGGCTGGGTGGCCCCGGAAGACTTCGTGCCGGTGGCCGAAGAGACCGGGCTGATCAAGCAGCTCACCGACCAGGTGCTGGAGGCGTCGGTCGCGCAATTGCGTCAGCTCCGCGGTTTGGGTCACCACCTCGGGCTCGCAGTCAACCTGTCCACCCACGACTTGCTCGACGAGCTACTGCCCGAGCGGGTCATGCGCCATCTCGATCGCCACGAGGTCGACCCCACCCTGCTCACCCTCGAGATCACCGAGAGCTCGCTACTCATCGATGCCCCTCGTGCCCGCACCACCATCGAGCGGCTCAACCAGTTCGGCGTGCGCCTCTCGGTCGACGACTTCGGCACTGGCTACTCGTCGCTCAGCTACCTGCGGCACCTGCCGGTGAGCGAACTGAAGATCGACCGCAGCTTCGTCGCCAACGTGCTGTTCGACGAACAGGACGAAGTCATCGTCCGGTCCATCATCGACCTCGGCCACAACCTGGGCATGCAGGTGGTCGCCGAAGGCGTCGAGACCGACGAGGTGCTCAACCGTCTGCGCGGCTTCGCCTGCGACGTGGCGCAGGGCTTCGGCATCTGCCGGCCGGTGCCGCTCGACAGCTTCGTGGCCTGGCTCAGCAGCACCCAGCACCCCAGCCGCCGCCGCGACCCGCTGCGCCCCGGCCAATGGTTCGACCACCCCTTCGACCCCGCCACCGACCCCGCCACCGAAGCCTGACGTTTCCACCGTCACGCCGTCCGCCCACGGTTTCTGGGTCCG
>Ga0105047_10003563_pt1 | contig 27410 bp, 26 predicted proteins | sample MAT04_FD_78384 | JGI IMG/M metagenome (GOLD analysis project Ga0105047, IMG submission 78384) | Freshwater microbial communities from Lake Fryxell liftoff mats and glacier meltwater in Antarctica - MAT-04 (megahit assembly) | ecosystem: Environmental > Aquatic > Freshwater > Ice > Liftoff... | reverse complement strand
CGTGGACGACCTCGAGGACCGGCCGCGGCGTGGCCGTCTGCGCGTTCTCTCTGAGCCGTCGCCAGATGTTCTCGACGTCGACGATGGCGTCGTCCACCACCTCCCCGACCGCGATCGCGAGCCCGCCGAGGATCATCCCGTTGATCGTGACGTCGCGCAAAAGGAGCACCGCCGCGGCCGCGATGATCGAGAGCGGCAGCGCGGTGAGGCTGATCGCTGCGAGCCGCGGCGAACGCAGAAAGGCGATCAAGATGACGATCACCAGCGCGGCACCGATGGCCATCGCGCGGGCGAGCGCCGCGAGCGAGGTTCGGATGAAGTCGGCCTGGCGAAAGGTCGGCGCATGCCGCACGGCCCCCGGCGGGAGCTCGGCGTCGAGGGCCGCCAGCGCGGACTCCACCGCGTCGGTGAGCGTCGGCGTGTCGGACCATGGGAGCTTTTCGATCTGGAGATAGATGGCCGGCTTGCCGTCGTACAGCGCGGTCCCGACGGCCGGCGCGTCCCCGATCGCGACCTCGGCGATGTCCGCGACGCGAACCGGCAGCCCGTCGCTGCTCGCGATGACGGTGTCCCCGATCTGGCTGATGCGATCCCACGACCACAACCCGTCGGCGCGGACGGGCTCCAGCTGCGGCCCGACGTCGGTGCTCCCGAGCGGCGCGAGGCTCTGCGCGCCCGCGAGCGCTTGTCGCAGCGCGGGCAAGCTCACGACGCGCGCGAGCATGGCCGAGGGATCGGGCCGCACCTCGATCCGGGGCGGCGCACCCCCGTGGACGGTCACTCGGGCGATCCCTTCGATCGCCGAGAGCCGCGGCTTCAGCTTCCATTCGGCGAATCGCCACAGCGCCCTGAGCGCGTCTGGATCGTCGCCGGCGCTGGTGTAACAGAGCTTGAGCAACGCGCCGACCGGCGCTGTGATGGGCGCGATCCGCGGCGCCGGTACCACGGCCGGCAGCCGATCGCGCGCCTCGGCGATCCGCTCGCTCACCAGCTGTCTCGCGCGGAACACCTCCACGCGCTCCTCGAAGGTGATCTGGACGACCGACAGGCTCGGCGACGATGTCGAGCGAACGCGCGCGACATCCGGAATGCCCAGCAGCGCCTGCTCGAGGGGGGTCGTGACGAGGCGCTCCACCGCCGAGCTGCCGAGCCCGGGCGCTTCGGCCTGCACGGTCACGATGGGCGGCGTGAAGTTCGGGAGCGCATCGAGCCGCGCGCTCCTCGCCGACCAGATCCCGATGGCTACCAGGGCCAGCGCGCCGAGGAGCACGAGGTGGCGGTTGTTGATCGAGCCGCGGATGATCGCGTCGAAGAGCGCGCTCACTTGGCGCTGTCACCGATCTCGCCCAGCAGAGACGCAGCTCCGCGGGACACCACCCGGTCGCCGGCGGCGAGCCCCGACGTCACGACGCCCCCGGTCTCGTCGCGCGCGCTCACCTCGACGCGGCGGGCCTCGTACAGGCCGTCCTTCACCGCGACGAAGACGAGCGTGTCCGGGCCGCGCCGGACGATGGCGCTCGCCGGGATGAGGATGCCCGGCGTCTCGTGCAGAACCTCGACTGCGACGACGGCGCCCGGGAGGAGGTGAGCGGCCACGTCCTGTTCGACCTCGAGGCGGTCACGGCGGGTGCCATCGGTCTGAACGACGGCGCCACGAGCGAGGAGCTTCGCGGGCGCCGTCTTCACGCGGTAGCCCGTGCCGATGGGATCTTCAGGCGGCACGGCGATGTCGATCCATCGAGGGCCCGCCTGGACGATCCGGCCGACGATGCTGCCTTGCTGGATGAGCGAGCCGGCCTCGGTCGCGAGCATCGCCACGACGCCGGCCGCGGGCGCGCGGAGCTCGATGCGACCGCCCGTCACGCGCCCGAGCTCTGCGCTGGCGTGACCGAGGCTCTCCACTCGCGCTTCCTCGGTGGTCAGAGCAGCCTCCGCCTGAGCGCTCTCGGCGGCCGTGGCGAGCCCCGAGATCACCAGCGTCTTCACGCGGGTCAGGTCGCTCTTCTTCGCTGCGACCTGGGCGCGCGCGCCTTCGATCTGTCCCTGCAGCTCGCGCCGCTGCGCCTCGAGCGTCGCGCGGGAGGTGGTGTCGATGACCGGCTCGAGGATCAAGAGCACGTCGCCCGCAGCCACCCGAGCACCGAGGGCCAGCGTCGGCGTGACCAGGCGCCCCGTCACGGGCGCAGCGACGAGGGCGTCCTCGCGCGGCCGGGCGATGACCTTGCCGAAGCGGAGCGCGCGGGTGGTCAGGCTGCCCTGCTCGGCGGCGGCGATCTCGAGCCCGAGCGCCTTTTGCTCCTCCGCCGTGAGGACGACGTGGCCTTCGGCGTCGACGCGCTGCTTGGGCGCGGCCTCCTCGTCGTCGTCGTCGGTAGCCTCCTTGCAGCTCGACGCCGACAACGCGGCGCAGAGGGCGAGACACCACCTGCGCTTCATGGCCCGATCCCGGGGAGCGAGCCCACAACGGCGTCGCCGTAGCTGATTCCCAGCCCGACGGCCGCGATCACCACGGCTGTACACGAGATCCACATCGCGGCCGCGTGAGAGACGGGGACAACCGAGCGATCCGTGGCGAGGAGGCGACGCACGCGCCACGCTATCCCGTCACCCGCACCCAGTACGTTGGCGGCAGTGACCGGAGCGCCGCGCTGCAGCCGCGCGGCGATCAAGATCGCTTCGGCCAGATCTTCGGGAGCGACGCCGCTCGCCACCGCTTCGTCGTCGCGCTGCGCTTCGAGCGCCAACAGCCACGCCGAGAAGCGTCGCGCGGTACCTGGGATGGGCCACTGGAGATCCGCAGCGAGCTGTGCGACCCAGATCCGAAGAGGGTCTCGATGCTCGACGTGGGCCGCCTCGTGCGCGAGCCCCGCCGCGAGAATCTCGCGCGACGCGATTCGGCGGAGCGCTTCGGACACGATGACGCGCGGCTTCACGAACCCAACGGTGCCGAGCGGAACCTGCGCGTCCGAGCTGAGACGAAGCGCCGTCACCGAGCGGACGATCGCCCGAAGAGTGATGAGGCCGGTGACTACCGCGACCAGACCGAGCGCGAGGCCGACGCGCTCATCCGCGGGGTCGGGCTCCTGGATCGCCCAGCCCACCAGGAACGCGATCATGACCAGGCCCGAGAACAACGGGAACACGAGCCTCCACCACGCCCGATGCTCCAGGGCGCGATGCTGGGCTCGACCCATCGCGAGCGCCACGAGCCAGACAACCACGCCGAAGAGCGCGGCGGCGACGATGACGAGGACCGCTTCAGGATCCACGTCGCCGCTTCCTTCGTGCCGCGAGCTCCGCCGCGAGCTCGTCGAGCAGCTCCGGCGAGACGTCCTCGAGCGCGCCGACGAGCGCTGCGATCGCCGGGCGCGGACCACCGCCCGCGAGCTGCTCGATGAACCCCCTCGCCATCGCCCGCTGGGTCTCCTCGCGCTTGGCCACGGCGCGAAAGATGAACGCGCGCCCCGAACGGCGGCGCTCGATCATGCCCTTGTCGACGAGTCGATCGAGCACCTTGGCGACGGTCGTGTAGACGATGCCGCGACCGCCGACGATCGCGTCGTAGAGCTCGCGGGCCGTCGCCTCGGGACGCGCCCACAGCGCCGCCAGCAGAGCCCGCTCGAGCTCTCCTCCCGGCAGAATCGGATCATCGGTCATGGGCGGGGTCGACTCGCAAGCTGGCGCATCTACGACGAGCGTCGTAGTATCTTCGACACGTCGAGGTCGAGAGTTATTCGCCCGGAAGCTTCTGCGCGACCAGGACTGCAATAAACCGATTGACGGTCGGTGTTCGCTCGCCCTAGCCCTGATCCATGTCGGGCGCGCCTGTTCACCCGCCGCTGCTCGGCGACCTCGAGGCCACGGTGATGGCCTTTCTGTGGGACGGCGGTGAGGGCGAGGCCAAGGCGGTCCACAAGGCGCTCGGCAAGGCCCGCGGCATCACGCTCAACACGATCCAGTCGACGCTCAAGCGGCTCTTCGAGAAGGGCCTGCTGGCGCGCGAGAAGGTCAGTCACGCGCATGTGTACACGCCGCGCGTCGGGCGCGACGAGTTCCAGCGCGGGGCGCTGGGCCAGCTCGTCAGCGAGCTGATGGGCGGCGAGACGGAGGCGATGGTCTCGGCGTTCGTCCACCTCACCGAGCGCGCCGGGCCCGAGCACCTCGAGCGACTGGAGCGACTGGTGGCCCAGCGCCGGCGCTTGATCGGGAGGGCCAAGCGATGAAGCTCCTGGGCACGATGCAGCTCTTCTTGCTGGCCGGCGTCGGCTTCGCGTTGCTGGCGGGGCTGGTGGTGTCCGCGCTCGTACCAGCGGTGCTGCGCTGGACCGCGGCCTGGACGCCCGCCGCCCGGCATCGCGCGCTGCTGCTCACGTCGGTCGCCCCGATGGTCCTCGCTCTTGCGTCCGTGCTTGCGGTCGCCCTGCCCTCGCTCCTCGCCCTCGCGTGGCCTGCGCCCGATCATTGCCTGGTCGAGCACGATCATCCACACCTGTGCCTGGTTCATCTGTCGGCGAGCGCCGGGGGATGGTCGGCCGGGCTGCTGCTCGCGGTGCTCGGGTGGCTGGCCATGCGCCTGACGTCCCTGGCGCGGGCCCTCGCGCGCGGCGCGGCCCTGGTGCGGCAGCTCTCGCCCTCCTCCCGGCGCGTCGCCGATCGCGAGGCGTGGGTCGTGCCCGGGCGCGAGCCGGTGTGCCTCTCGGTCGGTGTGCTGCGCCCGAAGACGGTCGTCTCGCAGGGGCTGCTGGCCGAGGCGTCACCCGCCGACCTCACCGTGATGATGGAGCACGAGCACGCCCACCAGCGGAGGCACGACACGCTCCTGCGTGTCATCGCGCGCTTCACGAGCACGACGATGCTCCCTGATTCGCGCCGTTCACTGCTCGCCGCTCTCGAGCTGTCGTCGGAGCGCGCCTGCGACGAGGAGTCGGCGCTGCGGGTCGGTGACCGGCTGCAGGTGGCGGAGACGCTCGTGGCGATGGAGCGGCGGCTGAGCGCGCCCCGCGAGAACGTCTTCGTGGTCGCCTTCGGTCCGAGCGGCGTGCCCGAGCGCGTCGAGGCGCTGCTCGCGCCTCCGCGGCAATCGGGCGCGTACGCGATGATGCTCGCGGGCTTCGTGGTCGTCATTTTTGTCGTGCTGGCCTCGTTCGAGCCCTTGCACCACGCCACCGAGACCGCGCTCGGCCTCCTCATCCACTGAGCTCCCCGATGCACGAACTCACCGCACATGGATTCGCGACCAAAAGACCGAGCGTTGGTCGGTTTTACGTGCTCGCGCTCGCGCTCGTTGGGCACTCCGCGGGCGCGGAGCCGGTCGACGAAAAGGCCGGCATACGCCTGGTCTGCACGCGCGGGCCTGGCGCCGCGATGGCGCACGCGCGGGCCCTGCGTGGCGCTGCAGGCGTCATGTCCGCGAACGTGTTGCCCAACCCCACGCTGCGGGCCGAGCACCAGCGCGCGCTCGGCGGCGTGGACGACCAGGAGACGATCATCGGGCTGTCGGTGCCGCTCGGCATCGGAGGCCGGCGCTTCATCCTCCAGGACGCGGCGGCCGCGCGGCGCGAGGAGGCGATGTTCGACGCCGATCTCGGCCTGTTCGAGGCGGCGCTGGCCTTCCGAGAGGCGTACGTCGCCGCGGTGGTGGACCGCGCTCGCGTCGAGGCGCTGAGCGAAGAGCAGGCCGCGCTCGACGCGCTGACCCAGACGATCCACGGGCTCACGAAGGGCGGCGAGATGGCGAGCTACGATGCTCTTCGCCAGGAGACCCACGCCCGCTCGCACCGGCGGCTGCTCTCCTCGATCAAGGCGCGCGCGGCCGGCTCACGGGTCGCGCTGGAGGCGTGGACGGGCGCGTCCGTCGATCTCCCCGCGATCGCGCTGATCGACCTCGCCGGCAGCGACGAAGCCTCCGCGCAGTCGCTCGCGCGTCACCCGCGGCTCCGCCAGCTCGAGGCCGAGTCCCGGGCCAGCGCGCTCGAGGCCAGCGCGGCGCGGCGGCGCTGGGTCCCCGACCTCGAGCTGTTCGCGGGCTACCGCGAGGCGACCGTGGCCACTCAGACCGCGCGCGGGATCTCGATCTCGCTGGCCGTGCCGCTGACGTTCTTCGATCACGGGCAAGGCGAGGCCGCGATCGCCGACGCCGACGAGGGGCTGGCGCGCGCCACCGCCGAGGGCGCTCGCCGCCACAACGCCGCGCTCTACGCCGCCGCGGCCCTGCGACTCGGCGACCTGACGGCGAGCCTGGACCACGCGGCCACCGCCGACGCCGCGACGCTCCGCGACAAGGCGACCGTCTTGTACGCCGCGGGCGAGGCCACCATCACCGAGCTGCTCGAGGCCTTTCGCGCTTCGGAAGAGGCACGCCTCGGTGTCATCGACACCGCAGAGGAGATCGCGCTCCTCCGCATCGCCGAGATGCGCGCGGCGGGGTCGCTCTTCGACGAGGAGCTGGACAAGGTATGCAGCGTTACACGGTAAGTCTCCTGATCGTCCTTGGTGCGTGTCAGCCGCACGATCATGGTCATGGTCATGGTCATGCGCAGGAAGAAGCCGAGGAGCCCGAGCCTCTGGCCATCACGCGGTGGACCGACCGCTACGAGCTGTTCGTCGAGCTGCCGGCGCCGACGCCCGGCGCGCCCATCCCCTATCACGCACACGTCACGCGCCTCTCGGACTTCGGCGCGGTCACCGAGGGCACGTTTCGCGTGCGCTTCAAGACCGCCAGCGGCGTCGCGGCCGAGGCCACGCAGAACGGCGTGAAGCGGCCCGGCATCTTCGTGTTCGAGAGCGTGGCCCCACCCGCCGGAGTCTACACGCTCGAGATGAGCTACGAGAGCGACGTCTTCGACTGCGGCTCGATCACCGTCTCCGATCCACCCACCGCCGGCCCCGAGGCCGCGGGCTCGACCATCACGTTCCTCAAGGAGTCGCAGTGGAAGATCCCGTTTCGCACCGCCTGGGCCGAGCCCCAGCCGATGGCGAAGGAGATGGAGATCGCCGCCACCGTCGAGCCCGCGTCCGTCGATCAGCTCACCCTCGGCGCGCCCACCGCGGGGCGCTTCTTCCACAACCCGAAGCTCGCGCTCGCGGAGGGCCTGCGCGTGAAGAAGGGCGACGTCATAGGCACGATCGCGCCCACGGCCGCTGGCGATGACTTCAGCCGCCTGGAGCTCGCGGTCGAGGAGTCCTCGCTGGCGAAGGCGCAGATCCAGCGCGAGCTCGATCGCATCGGACCTCTGGTGGCGCAGGGCCTCCTGCCCGAGCGCCGCCGCGTAGAGCTGCAAAACGAGCTCGAGACGCACACCGCTCGCCTGCGCTCGGCGGGCGGTCGGCTCGGCGGCGTCGTCTCGCCCGGGGGCGGCGCGGGCATCACCGTGCGCTCGACCCTGGATGGCCTGGTGTCGCAGGTCCTGGTGCCCAACGGCGCGCCGGTCGATGCGGGCGCGCCGCTGGTGCGGATCGGCGGCACCGATCACATGTGGATCCGCGCCCGCTTCGTGGCGAAGCCTCCGGCTGCGCTGGCCCTGGCCGCGCCCACCGCGGCGAGGCTCCCGAGCGGCGAGCGCGTGGAGCTGGACAACGCGCGCTTCCTCTCCGCGCTGCCGGTGGTCGACGCGGCGTCGCGCATCGCGACCTGGATCGTGGACGTCGGCCGCTCCGCGTTGCTCCCGGGATCGAACGTGGTGCTCCTCATCCGCATCGGCGCGCCCGAGACGCTCCTCGCGGTGCCGCGCGAGGCGGTCATCGAGATCAACACCCGCCCGTATGTGTTCGTTCAGGTGGACGGCGAGCACTTCGAGAAGCGACCGGTGATGCTCGGACACGTCGACGGCCCGTGGATCCACGTGAAGCACGGCATCGAGAAGGGCGAGCGCATCGTGAGCCTCGGCGGCTTCGACATCCACCTCGCGTCGCTGATGGGCAGCGTCGAGTCGCACCGGCACTAGTAGCTCTGCACAGTGAAGTTGAAGGGTTGAGGCCGCCGATCCATCTCGCCTGGCTGCGTTGCGCCGCCTCGACAGACAGAGAGTATGCCTCGGACGGCGCGCCTTGCCAGACGAGCGCCTCCGCAACCGCAACCCATCAATCTGGCTATGCAGAGGTACTAGCATGTTCGACACCATCATCCGCGCGTCGCTGAAAAATCGCGGCCTCGTCCTGGCCGGCGCGGCGCTGCTGGTCGGCGTGGGCCTGTTCGAGACCTCGCGCATGCCGCTCGACGTCCTCCCGGAGCTGTCCGCGCCTTCGGTCACCGTCATCACCGAGGCCAGCGGTCTCGCGCCGGAGGAGGTCGAGAAGCGGGTGACCGTGCCGCTCGAGCAGGCGCTCAACGGCTCCTCGGGCGTGCGGCGCATCCGCTCTTCGTCGGCGATCGGCATCTCGCTCATCTGGGTCGAGTTCGAGTGGGACGTGTCGCCGCTGACCGCCCGCCAGGTCGTCGCCGAGAGGCTGGCGACCTCGCGCGCCTCGCTGCCCGCGAACATGGCGCCGGTGATGGCGCCGGCCTCGTCGATCATGGGCGAGATCATGTTCGTCGGTGTCACCGGCCAGGACGGCGTCACCGGCGTCCAGCTCCGGGACACGGCCGAGTGGCTGGTGCGGCGCCGGCTGCTCGGGCTCGCCGGCATCGCGCAGGTCGTGCCGATCGGCGGCGGCGTGAAACAGGTCGAGATCGTGCTCCTCCCGGATCGCTTGATGGAACACCGGATCGGCGCAGCTCAGGTCCTCGAAGCGCTGGATGGCCTCTCCGAGAGCACGCCTGGGGGCTTCTTCGTCGCGGGGCAGGAGGAGTATCTCATCCGCGGCGTCGGCCGCCTGACGTCGCTCGAGGCGCTCGGAAAGACCGTGGTGAGCGAGCGCGACGGCGTCCCGATCGCGCTCGAAGACGTGGCCGAGGTGCGGTTCGGCGAGGCGATCCGGCGGGGCGAGGCGGCGCTCGACGGCAAGCACGCGGTGGTGCTCAAGGTGCAGAAGCAGCCCCAGGCCAACACGCTCGAGATCACCGAGCGCCTCGACCTCGCGCTCGACGACATCGCCCGCTCGTTGCCGCCGGGGATGTCGCTGTACCGCAAAGGCTTCCGCCAGGCCGACTTCATCCGCGTCGCGCTCGACAACGTGCTCACCGTGCTGCGGGACGGCGCGATCCTGGTCGCGATCGTGCTCGCGCTGTTCCTGATGAGCTGGCGGACGACGCTGATCTCGCTCATCTCGCTGCCCCTGTCGCTGCTCGCCGGCCTGCTGGTGCTGCGCTACACCGGTGCGTCGATCAACACCATGACGCTCGGCGGCTTCGCCATCGGCATCGGCGAGCTGGTCGACGACGCGATCATCGACGTCGAGAACGTGTACCGCCGCCTGCGCGAGAACGCCCTGAAGGCGCCGAGCGAGAGACGGCCGATCTTCGACGTGGTGTACGACGCCTCGCGCGAGATCCGCAGCTCGGTGGTGTATGCCACCGCGATCATCGTGCTGGTGTTCGCGCCGCTGTTCTTCTTGAGCGGAATCGAGGGGCGCCTGCTCCGCCCGCTCGGCGTCGCGTACGTGACCAGCATCGGAGCGTCGCTGATCGTCGCGCTCACCATCACGCCGGTGCTGTGCATGATGCTGCTCGGCAAGCACACCGACGCCACCAAGCCCGACCACGACAGCTTCGTCGCGCGGAGCCTCAAGAAGGTATACCGGCCGCTGGTGTTGTCCACGCTCCGGGTGCCGATCCCCATCGCCATCGGCTCCGTGATCGGCGCGATCCTGGCCGTGGTGGTGATCAGCTCTTTCGGTCGGTCGTTCTTGCCGGAGTTCAACGAGGGCTCGCTCAACATCGCGGCGGCCACCGCCCCCGGCACGTCGCTCGCGACGTCGGATCAGATCGTCTCGCGGCTGGAGCGCTTCCTGATCAATCATCGCGCGGTGACGTCGGTCATCCGCAGCACCGGCCGCGCCGAGCGAGACGAGCACGCCATGGACGTGAACTTCTCCGAGCTGGAGGTGGGGCTCGATCTGTCGAAGGGCGACCGCGAGCTCATCCTGAAGGAGATCCGCGAGCAGGCGGCCTCGATCCCCGGCCTGGCCGTCGCGGTGGGCCAGCCGATCAGCCACCGCATCGAGCACCTGGTGAGCGGCGTGCGCGCCAACCTCGCGGTGAAGATCTTCGGCAGTGACCTCGATCAGCTCCGCGTGCTGGCGAAGCAGGCCGAGGCCACGATGAAGACCATCCCCGGCCTCGTCGATCTCACGGTCGAGCAGCAGACCGACATCCCGCAGCTCATCATCCGGCCGAAGTCGACCGAGCTGGCGGCGTTCGGGCTGCGCCCCGGCGAGCTCGCTCGCTTCGTCGAGATGGCCTTCGTGGGGAGGCCCGTGACCACCTGGTGGGAAGACGAGCGCGTCTACGATGTGGTGGCCAAGCTGCCGGCGGTGTTCCAGAGCGACATGGCGCTCTTGCGATCGACGCCGATCGACGTGCGAGGCGAGCGCTTCACCGATCTGTCCTCGGTGGCCTTCATCGACAAGACCACCGGGCCGAACCTGATCAACCGCGAGAACGTGCAGCGCCGGATCGTCGTCACGGCCAACGTGACGGCGCGCGATCTCCGCGGTGCGGCGCGCGAGGTCGAGGCCAAGCTCACCGCGCAGGTGAAGACGCCGGCGGGCTATCACCTCGTCCTCGGCGGCGAGTTCGAGAGCGAGGCGGCGGCGAGCCGGACGATCCTCGCGCTGTCGCTCGTCGCGCTGGTGGGGATGGCCGGGCTCTTGCTCATGGCGTTCCGCTCGTGGAGAGACGCCGCCTTGGTGATGGTGAACCTCCCGCTGGCGCTGGTGGGCGGCGCAGTCGCGGTCCAGCTCGGCGGCGGGATCATGAGCGTCGCCTCGCTGGTCGGCTTCATCACCCTCTTCGGCATCGCCACGCGAAACGGCATCATGATGATCACGCACTACCGGCACCTCATGGGGACGGAGGCGATGTCGATGCAGGACGCGGTCGTACGAGGGAGCGTGGATCGGCTGGTGCCGATCCTGATGACGGCGCTGACGGCGGGACTCGCGTTGATCCCGATCGTGCTGGCGGCGGGCGAGCCGGGCAACGAGATCCAGGCGCCGATGGCGGCGGTGATCCTCGGCGGCCTCACCAGCTCGACCTTGCTCAACCTGCTGGTCATCCCGCCGCTGTTCGCGCGCTTCGCGAGGCCGTCCCCGCGATGAATGGAGCTCAGAAAGGCGCGCTGTACGGTCTGTCCGCTGCGGCGCTGTTCGGGCTCTCGGCGCCCATCGCCAAGCGGCTGCTCGGCGAGATGAGCCCGCAGATCCTGGCTGGCCTCCTCTATCTTGGCGCGGGCATCGCGCTGAGCGCGTGGAAGCTCGCGCGCCCGAAGACCGACGAGGCGCGGCTCGGTCGCCGTGACGCGCTGCCGCTGGCCGGCGTGCTGATCGCCGGTGGTGTGCTCGGTCCGCTGCTCATGCTGCTCGGGCTCGAGCGGGTGAGCGCGGTCGCGGGCTCGATGCTGCTCAACCTCGAGGGGCCCTTCACCATCGCGATCGCGGTGCTGGTCATGAAGGAGCACCTCGGCAAACACGGGATCGCGTCGGTGGCGCTGATCCTGGCCGGCGCGGCCGTGCTGAAGGTCGGGCCCGGCGATATCGAGCTCGACGGCTGGGGGGTCATCGCCATCGCCTTGGCGTGCCTGGCCTGGGGGATCGACAACAACCTCACGCAGCGGCTCTCGCTCAAGGATCCGCTGGCGGTGGTGCGCATCAAGACGCTGGGCGCGGGGAGCGTGAACCTCGCGCTCGGCATGGTCTTCGGAGGCCAGCTCCCCGGCCCTGCCGTCATCGCTGTCGCGATGGCGGTGGGCGCGCTCAGCTATGGCCTATCGGTGCTGCTCGACACGTATGCGCTGCGGTTGGTCGGGGCGGCGCGCGAGGCCGCGTACTTCGCGACGGCGCCGTTCGTCGGGGCGCTGTCGGCGACGCTGATCGTGGGCGAGTCGCTGCGCGCCGTCGATCTGGCCGCGATGGTGGTGATGGCGGCCGGGGTGGCTGCGCTGCTGCGGGAACGCCATGGCCATTCGCATCAGCACGATGCGCTCGAGCACGAGCACCTCCACACCCACGACGCCCATCACCGCCACGAGCATGGGCCCGAGGCGCCTCCCGGCGAGCCCCACGCGCACGCGCATCGGCACGCGCCGATGGTGCACGATCACCCGCACGTGCCGGACGCGCATCATCGACATCGGCACTGAACGAGCGCGCGACGCTGGATCGTGACCTCGCGGCGATGTCGACGTACAGTCTCGACGCCCCAATGACCGCCGTCGATCGGAGCCGTCCCGGGGCAAGCAGCGCGCTGCCGGTGCTTTACTCGCGCTGGATCGCCGACCTGCTCCCCGACCCGGTGCTGCCGGAGCCGCGCGCGACCTGCGCGTCGTGCGCGATGGTCTCGACCACCGCCCCCCCCGGTCAGGTCGTCAGCACCGAGACGCGGTTCGAGGCGGCGACGAAGTGCTGCACGTTCCTGCCGAACCTCCCGAGCTTCCTGGTCGGTGCCGCGCTCGCCGATCAAGACGCGACGCACGCCGAGGGCCGACAGACGGTCATCGATCGGATCCTGGCCCGCGACTCGGTGACGCCGCTCGGGCTGGGACGCACCGCGGCGTTCACCGCGCGTTATTACTCGAACCCGGCGTGGTTCGGTCGCGACCTCCAGATCAAGTGCCCGCACCTCCTCGGCGACGGGCGCTGTGGTGTCTGGAACTATCGCGAAGCCACCTGCGCGACTTGGTTCTGCAAGCACGAGCGCGGCCTGGTCTCGAAGCGCTTCTGGCGCGCTCTGCAGCGGCTGCTCTCGGACCTGGAGCGGGAGGTCGCGATGTGGTGCGCGAAGGAGCTCGGCGCGTACAGCGACCCGCTGGCTCGGATCCACGATGGCACCGCCTTCGGCACCGAGTACACCAGCACCGATGAGGACTACCGGGCGCTGTGGGGCTCGTGGTTCGGCCGCGAGCAGGAGCTCTATCTCGCCGCGGCGAAGCTGGTCGCGCCGATGCGCTGGGTCGACGTCGCGACGATCGCCGGACCGGACTTTGCCGATCGCATCGACGAGCTGGTCGAGACGCTCGACGCGCTCGAATCGAACGCGATGCCGGAGCGCCTCGAGAAGGGAGACGTCACGCTGATCCAGATCGGCGCGACGTCGGGCCGGGTCACCGGTTACAGCGAGTTCGATCCCCGCGAAGTGCCGCTCGAGATCCTCGAGCGCGTCCCGGACGCCGACGGGCTGACGGTCGACGCGTTCCGCGAGGCGACCGGCGCCGACCTCGCCCAGATCCGCGCGTTGCTCGATGACGAGATCTTGTTGCCCTGGTCGCCCGAGCCCGAGCCCGAGCCGAAGGACCGCTGAAGCCCGTTGCCTCCGCAATTGTGAGGCCTGTTCAAAGTGAGGCGCAGCTGTCTCGTCAGAGACCGAGCACGATCGGTCCCACGACGCGGCGATTGCTGGTCGTCCCATCTCCCAGCTGGCCGTGATCGTTCAGGCCCCAGCACTTGACCGTACCGTCGCCGAGCAGCGCGCACGCGTGGTCGACCGACATCTCGAACTGGCGAACGTCGGCGAGGCCCGCGATGGTGGTGGGCGAGGGGCGGGGGAGGATCGTCCCGTCCGCGATCTGCCCCTCCGAGTTGGCGCCCCAGCACTGCACCGTCCCGTCGCCGAGCCGAGCGCAGCGTCCGGCGGCCGCGACCTCCTCGACGTTGGCGATCGGGATCAGCCGCGGCGTCGGGAACAGGCGATCCTCCATGCGCGAGCTGTCGCCGGTGATCTGGGCCTCTTGGTTGCTGCCCCAGCACCACAGCGTCTTGTCGCGGAGGACCGCGCAGCCGTGGTTCACCAAGATCGAGACCTGCGCGATGTTGACCAGGCCCGGAAGCGTCACCGGCGTCGAGCGGTTCACCGTCGTCCCGTCCCCGAGCGCAGAGCTGGTGTTTCTGCCCCAGCCGCGCGCGGTGCGATCGGCCAGGATCGCGATCGAGTTCCCGCCGACACCGACGGAGAGATCGACGACGTCGATCAGCCCCACCACGGCCACGGGCCCCATCCGCTCGCCGGTCATGGTGCCGTCGCCGAGCTTGCCCTGCCCGTTGATGCGGCCAAAGCAGGTGACCGTTCCACCGGTCAGGCGCGCGCAGGAGTAGCGCTCGCCGAGCCCGATCTGCTCGACGCCCGAGATGCCCCCGACCTGCACCGCGATCGACCGATCGGTGTCGGTGCCATCGTTGAAGGTGAACGCGTTCTCGCCCCAGCAACGCGCGGTTCCGTCCATCATTCGGGCGCAAGAGTGCGCATACCCGAGCGCGATGGCGGTCACCACGCCCGAGCTGGAGCCCGCGTCTGCGGTGCCCGCCGCGTCGGGCTGGGGCGAGGCATCGGCGCCGCTCGCGGCGTCGAGACGGCTCGCGGCGTCGAGGAGGCTCGACGCGTCGGGGCGGCTCACGACCGCCGCATCGGCGCCGGCGCTGTTGGAGTTGCTGCTCGGGCATGCTGCGAGGGGTAGGATCCGGGAGTGGCTGGTCACTGGGCTTCATAGCCGGTTGCGACACCAGGCGCGAATCTTCGTGCGGGCCGGGCCGGCCCGCAGCCTTGACTGGATCCAGCTCTCCTTCGCCCGCTCGGCGACGCGCATTGGCGCGCCTTTGCGATCGAAGTGCGCGGGCTGAACGGGTTGCACAGAGGCGTGGGGGGCCGAGCCCTCGTGGATCTGCACGCAGGCGTACGCGGCCGGGTCGAGCGCGTCCCCGGCGCTCCTCAGATCCTCCGGGTGGCCGCCTGATCGACCTCGGGAGTGTCTTCAAGCCTCCGCGAGGAGCGCGAGCGCTCGACGCATCGCGCGCCCGAGCTTCACAGCGCGGCGCGCGTCCGTGAATTGCCCGAGGTGCTCCGCGCCGACGAAGGCTGCGTACTCGAGCTCGGCGAGCAGGCGCGCCTCTTTGTGGTCCGCGGCGCGATGGAGCTCGGTGAGGAAGTCTATCCGCCTGCGATCGACGCGCTCGATCGCTTCTCTCGCCCGCGCGTCTCGAAGCGCCCACGCCCGTACCGCGACGTCGAGCGCATGATCGATACGGCGCACGGCCTCATCGAGGCGCGCGCCGCGCTTCTCGCTCGAAACGGCGCCCATCGAGTGCTCCATCGGTCGATCGGTGAGCTCTCGCTCCCACAGCGCGAGGAGCGCGCCGTGGTAGGTCTCGAGGTCTGCGAAGTGGTGATAGAAGGAGCCCTTGGTCTTCTCGAGTGCCGCACAGAGCCGCTCGATCGTGACGGCGTGGTGGCCGTGCTCGCGCAGGATCACCAGCCCCGACGTGCACCAGTCCTCGCGCGACGCCCTTCCCGAGCCCTTCATGCGAGCACCCAGCGCCCCGTCTCGCGGGTGAGCTCGGCCGAACGAAGTCCGAACGGCTCGGGCGTGATGCCGCGCGACGCGTCCCACACCTCGATGCGGTGCGGCTCGAAGCAGAGCACGACGAAGTCGTCACCCTCGGGGCCTTCGGGGAAGAAGGCCCACCACATCGGCATGAAGCCCTTTCGCCGCACTTCTACACTATCGAGGATGCGAACACGTCCGACGAGCGAGACACACGCTGCGCGCGCGTCGTCCTGATACACGAGCGTCGCGCGATCGTCCGCGCGGAGCTCCGCGACCTTGCGAGACGCCGGGCTCGTGCCGAGCCACACGGCGAAGTCGTCGCGCGGTGGAAACGGCTGCAGCACGCGAGCGGACGGGCCGTCCGCGCCCATCGTCGTGAGCAGACAGTACTTCTTCCGCATCATCGTGCGGCGCGCGGCCTGGAGCGCAGCCTCCGCCGTTTCGACGTGCTTTCCTCGTGATCGGCGCCGAAAAGCGGCAGCGAGCGCCTTGACGATGCGGGTGAGGAAGGGATTATCGCGCAGCATGCACATACCATACTGTATGGTATGTTTTGACGCAAGGAGCGAAGAAGGGCTGATCTTCGGTGAGGAAGAGGAAGCGCTCTTCCGGCACGCGGTGGCTCGCGCCGTGCAACCCATCGCGCCATGATCAGACTATCTCCCTGTCTCGCCCTACTCATCGGCTGTAACCTGATGAGCCTCGGCGCCGTGGACTTCGGGTCATCGTCGACGGCGCGGTGGGATCTCGGGGGTTCGATCGGATGTCGCGGTGCATCTCTACGGCGACGATCTGGCGCTCCTGAAGACCAAGGGCGACGAGATCGCCCCCGTGCTCGGCAGCGCCCCGGGCGGCGCCGAAGCCAAGGCGGAGCAGACCGAGGGACTTCCGATGATGCTGATCAAGCTCGATCGCGAGGCGATCGCGCGACACGGCCTGAACATCGAGGCGGTGCTGGAAGTCATCGAGGTGGTCGGCGGCAAACGCGTCGGCGGCGTGGTGGAAGGCCAGAAGCGCTTCGACATCCAGATGCGGTTCCAGGACAGCGTCCGCGCCGATCTCACCCAGATCCGCGATCTGCGGGCGAGCGGCGCCGGCGGCCTCACGATCCCGCTCTCGCAGCTCGCGCAGATCGACATCGAGGAAGGCCCGGCGCAGATCAGCCGTGATCGCATCAGCCGGCACATCAACATCGAAGCCAACGTGCGCGGGCGCGATCTGGCCTCCTTCGTCGCCGAGGCCCAGCCCGCCGTCGCGAAGATGCCGCTGCCCGCCGGCTGGACCCTCGAGTGGAGCGGACAGTTCGAGAACCTCGCCGCGGCGAGCGAGAGGCTCGCGATCCTGGTGCCGCTGGCGCTGATACTCATCCTGGCGCTGCTGTACACCGCCTTCGGGACCGCGCCGCTCGCGGTGTTGATCTTCTTCAACGTGCCGCTGGCGATCACCGGTGGGCTGATCGCGCTGTGTCCTATGCCGAGCACGTGCGCAAGCGCGGGGTAAGCGCAGAAGCCGCCGCGCGAGAGGCGGCGCCGATCGGCTGCGGCCGGTGCTGATGACGGCGCTGACCGGGATCATTGGGTTCATTCCGATGGCGCTCGCGAGTGGTTCGGGGGCCGAGGTGCAGCGCCCGCTGGCGACGGTGGTGATCGGGGGACTCATCACGTCGACGGTGCTGACGTTGATCGTGTTGCCGTCGTTGTATGCGTGGCTGGAGGGCAAGGTGCTGCGGGAGTGATGGTCCTTTGGGTGGCGCGGTCGTGACGCTATAGTCCCGCGATGCTCGCGGTCTGGTTCGGCCTCACGCGCCCCGTCGATCGGCGCACGTACCTCCTGTCGGGCGTCGGCTTGATGGCGCTGAAGTACGCCATCGACGCGGCGCTCGTGTACCTCGGCACTGGCGCGCTCTATCCGCCGGGTCTCTTCTTCGACCCGCTGCTCTCCGACAAGAAGCAGGTGCTCTCCGCCGCGCCCGAGTGGATGCTCACCGCGCTGGTCGTGACGGCGCTGCCGTTCGCCTGGGTCGGCGCGTCGATGACGCTGCGGCGCGCGGTCGACGCGAACAAGTCGCCGTGGCTCTCGCTCCTGTTCTTCGTTCCGTTCATCAACTATCTGGCGATGCTCGCGCTCGCGCTCCTCCCGAGCGCGCCGCGCGCGGTAGTTCCGGCAGAGAAAGGCCTGAATTCACAGCATCGGCTGAAGAGCGCGCTGATCGGGGTCGCAGCGGGCGTGGGGCTCGCGCTGGCGATGACCGGCATCTCGGTCTATGCGCTGCGCGACTACGGGCTGGCGTTGTTTTTCCTCAGCCCGGTCCTGATGGGCGTGGTCGCGTCGTTCGCGCACAACCGCGGGCACCTGCGCAGCGCGGGCGAGACGGTCGGCGTGGCGGTCGCGACGGTGGCGGTGGCAGGTGGGCTGCTCCTCCTGTTCGCAGTGGAGGGCGTGTTCTGCGTCGCGATGGCGGCGCCGCCCGCGTTCGTGCTGGCGCTGCTCGGCGCGAGCCTGGGGCGGGCGTTCGCGCAGTTCGGGCGGGGGACGGGCGCGCTGGTCACGTCGCTCCTCGTGCTGCCCCTCATCGCCGCGACCGAGGCGACGGTGCGCACGCCGGACGTGCACGAGGTCGCAACCGCGATCGAGATCGACGCGCCGCCCGCCGTGGTCTGGTCGAACGTCATCGCCTTTGCGCCGCTGCCGCCGCCCACCGAGTGGATCTTCCGCTCCGGCATCGCGTATCCGACCGGCGCGACGATCACCGGGCGCGGCGTGGGCGCGGTGCGACACTGCCAGTTCTCGACCGGTCCGTTCGTCGAGCCGATCACCGCCTGGGACGAGCCGCACCGCCTGGCGTTCGACGTCGCGTCGATGCCGCCGCCGATGGAGGAGTGGGGCCTGTTCGGGCCGGTGGACGCGCCGCACCTCGACGGATTTTTCGCCTCGAAGCGCGGTGAGTTCCGGCTGATCGCGCTCGACGGCGGGGCGCGCACCCGCCTCGAAGGCAGCACGTTCTACACGATGGATCTCGCGCCGGCGGGCTACTGGCGGATCTGGGCCGAGCACCTGCTGCACCGCATCCACCTGCGCGTGCTCGAGCACATCGCGACCGAGAGCACCCGGACTTGAGGGGCTATCGCCGTTACTACGCGGTGCTCGATGATGCCGCATTCACCTCCTCTGGTGAGACTGCATCCTCGGGATGCGACACCGCGCCCTTCCGCAGCATCGCGGCCTTGTTCCTGGAGAGCGCGGTGCGCTCGTAGAACTGAGATCCGATCTGGTGCTCGAGCTGGCGAACGCTCCGCCCGCCTCGAAGGGCCTCGGACTCGTAGAAAGCGCGGGCGAATTCGCTACGGACCGACATGAGGCGCACGGAGTGCGACCACGGCAACCGAAACGGCGCCAATTCCCCAGACAGCGTCTGGGGAATCTTGGGATCGCGGTTCGCGGATCGTCTGGGTGATCCAGGAAGACGCCCTCCTGGCCGAGGAGCACGGTCTGTCGGCCGCTCGGAGCGAGCGCAGCCAACAGTTCGGACCCTCGTGCGGATCGCGCACGCCTGCACGTCCTCGTCGATCTCCCGAGCGGCCGACAGGAAACGACGGACCTCCGCCGTGCTTACGAGGCAACGGAAGTCGGTCGGGAAGAGCGAGACCTTGGGCTTCCGAATGCGCGGGCGGCTCGCGATCCAGCCCAGCTCGACCGCCACGTTGAGCATCGAGATGAGCAACGTGAGGTGCAGGTTGATCGTCTTCGGCTTGAGGTGGCGCCGCGCGGCTCGGTGCTCGTCGATCGCCCCCACGCCGATCTCGGTGAGCGGGCTGGAGCGCCTTGAGCCCGTGCGTCGTTGGACTGGACCTGCCGAACCCGAAGGGCAGCCTCGGCCTCGCGGTAGCTGTCGAAGACGGCGCTCTGACGGTCACGCCCGCCGTCCAGCCAGCGGATGCGCCAGCGACCGCTCGGCAACTTGATAGCCTTGTTCGATCCTCGTGCCATGCTCGTGTTGCATGGCTCGACTCGCAGCTTCGGGTCCCAGGGGATTTCGACCCCAGAATCACCCAACACGCCGGCGGCTGCTGATTGGCCACGAATGGCCACGCCGTTTCAGCTAACTAACTAAATGTCGGGGTTAGTGGATTCGAACCACCGACCTCTTGGTCCCGAACCGCGGTCTAAGCCATGTCTCCTTTGGGATTCTAGACTTACGATGATGCGCAAGCGTGTCAACCTGGCCCTGCTTGCCATCGCAGCGCATCGATTGGCCACGGATTGGCCACGCCGCTTCGGCAAGCGTCAGTCGCGCACATCCCGCGGAGCGATCTGGACCACGGCGAGGAGGGCCAGCGCCTCGCGCAGCTTTCGGAACGCACCCTCGCCCTGATACTCGGGCGAGGGGACGATCTGGCAGTGCGCAGGGTTCTCGTCGAGCGGGGCGGGCTCGACCTCGATGTGGTGCTGCGCGACCTCGCGACCCCTGGCGTCTCGCTGGACGACGGTGTCGATGGCGCGCACCTCCCCAGTGTGGAACGCCAACACGCCGTTGGCAGGATCTTGCCGTGTCCATTCCGCGCCACCTGCACAGAGCGATTCGCGATCGACGGACGGCTTGCGCCCTCGGTCCTCGAACGCCATGGAGCTGATGCGAAGTCGGCCCCCCGAGTCGCGCATGACCTGGCCACGCCCCGAGAGCACGCGCCGATAGAGGCGCTCGGAGTCGGGGATCTCAACCATCGCGGAGCCACGTCACAAGCCCGAGCACCTGCCGTGGTCGCGTAACGGTGCCGTCCAGCATCTGCGTGCGCACGTCCGGCCCCCAGACCTTCACGTAGTCGACCCGATCGGGGAGGACGTAGAGGGTCAGCTTCTTGTCCCCGCCCCACCACTCCGCGACGACCTCGCCCGAGGCCGACGCGGTGATGCTCGGCTCGGGAAGCTCGACCCCGTCCTCCCGCGCAGCGGCCTCGAGTGAGCCGAACAGGCGGGCCGCGGCGATGACGGCCTCTGGGGTGGGCGCCTTGGCGTCGTAGCCGTTCCAGCCCTCGGGCCAGGTCAGCAGCTCCGCGAGGCGCTTGCTGGCAACGGCCTCGGGTGCGACGGGCTTCGCGGTCGGCTGGCGCGCCGCAAACCGTTCGGCAAACAGCTTGGCGAGGGCGGACGACGCCAAGGTCATGGCGGAGTCGAGGTCCAGCAGATGGAGAGTCCCCGCGCTTGAGACCAACGCATCGGCGCCGCTGACGACGCGATCGAGGCGGCCACGCGTTGCGCTCGCCAGGGTCGCCGCAGGGGCGTCGTAGATCATGGCTACCATCAGCCTCCCTTCTCGGCGTTGTACGCCAAGGCCAAGGCGCCGGCGAGAGCCTCGTACGCTGGTCGGAAGCCTGCCATGGCTCGCTTAGCGACCTCCATCATCCGGTCACCGCTCCAGCTCAAGTCGCCGCGGAACAACGCGTGCCGGTTGTTTCGGTCGAAGCGCAGCTCCACGCCCTCGTCGTCGAGCTGCATCTGCCACGGCTGCGGAGCCAGCACCTGGCCAGACCCCGCGCTGATCGCGACCGCAGCCGACCGCGACTGGTACCAGTTCGCGCTCAGATTGAAGAACTCGTCCGGCTCCACGATCCGTGAAGCGCGAAGGGAAAAGTCGAAGCACTTCTCGCCTTGGGTGAGCTGCGGAACCGCGCCGAAGGTGGAGGATGCCGCGCGTCGCAGGGCTTCGCGATCGACGTCGCGGTTCGACAAGCGCGCCCCCAGCGTGATCCCGATGAACGCCAGACGCGCCCCCGCTTCCGAGAGGACCCGAAGCAGCGCGTCGAGCTTCACGAGCGTGTACACACTCCGCTCCGACCACGCCGAGGGCTCGACGAAGGTCCCATAATAGGTGGTTTGTGCGAGCGCATCCGCAGGGCGGACGATCACTTGGGTGCTGCCCGAAGAGGACTGGAGCAGGACATCGTCATCGGCGCGCGCGACGAACAGCACATGGTCCGCGCTCTTGCGGGCTGCGACCTCGACGCGCGGGAGGAGGCCCTGAATCGGCGAGTACGAGATCGCCACCGTGTGTGACGTAAATTTGAAGGGAAGCTCGATCATGCGCTCGCACCCCCGAGACGCAAACGAGCTGGATCCCTCGAAGATTCCAGGCTGTTCACGCCGCGGAGGCTAGCAGCCCTTGGCTGGTGCGTCGAGGGGCGTCTCCAGCCGTCACTGGGCACCAACGATCGTGAGGGCCGCGTTTTTGGACGCTGGCTCGTCTGTCAACCTGAGCGCGCGTGCGACGCGCCCGGGAGGCCGTCGGAGGGCCCGAGCGCCGCGTCGCGAGGGGCCACGGGCACCTGGGAGAGCGCAGGGAGCACGTCCTCACGACCGAGAACGAGAACCGGGCGCCGCTTGTCCTCTGTGCCCACGACGCTGAGACAGTCTCCCGGTCCGAGTTCATTGTAGATGGAGAGGGCGGAGAAGGCCTACAAGATGACCCAGAAGCTCGAATCATCCGCCCGAACCGTGCGAGAGACGGAGGTGGCCGAGAAGACCTCCCGCCGGCGGTTCGCAGCCGAATACAAGCGCAAGATCCTGACGGAAGCCGCGGCCTGCACGAAGGTCGGCGACCTCGGCGCGATGCTGCGCCGAGAGGGGTTGTATTCCTCCCATCTGACGGCCTGGAGGAGACAGCTCGACCTCGACGGCATGACCGGTCTGGCCGGCAAGAAGCGTGGGCCGCCCCCGAAGCGGGACGGCCGCGACAAGCGCATCACGGACCTCCAGCGCGAGGCCCAGCGTTGGCGACCTCGCGCGGAGCGCGCTGAAGCATTGGTCGGCCTCCAAAAAAAACTCTCACTGTTGCTGGGGGTCGAGTCGGACGAGAACGGAAGGCCGCGCTCATGAGCGAGGTTCTTGGTCATCGCGCAACGCTTGGTGTCGAGGCCGCTTGTGCTGCGTTCGGTCTCTCGCGAGCCACGTTCTACCGCCACCAGAAGCCCAAGCCGGCGGTGCTGGCCAAGCGCGTGCCGCCTCCCAGGGCGTTGTCGAGCGACGAGCGTTCGGCCGTGCTTGCCGTGCTGCACGAGCCTCGATTCGTCGACCAAGCGCCCTTGGAGGTCTATGCCACGCTGCTCGATGAGGAGAGATATCTCTGCTCGCCCCGCACGATGTACCGAATCCTCGGTGCCAGCGCGGAGGTGCGTGAGCGACGGGCTCTTCAGCCGATACGTCGTGGGCTGGATGGTCGCGCCCAAGGAGTCCGCCGCTCTGGCACGACGGCTCATCTCCGAGACCCTCACCCGGCAAGGCATCGCGGCTCAGCAGCTGACCATCCACGCCGACCGAGGAACGTCGATGCGGTCGAAGGCCGTCGCCCAGCTGCTGGCCGACCTCGGCGTGACCAAGACGCACTCGCGGCCTCACGTCTCCAACGACAACCCGTACTCGGAGGCCGGCTTCAAGACGCTGAAATACAGGCCGGACTACCCCGGCAGGTTCGGGAGTCAGGAGCACGCCCGCGCCTTCAACCGCGACTTCTTCGACTGGTACAACGACGAGCACCACCACTCGGGGCTCGCGTTGATGACGCCCCACGACGTCCACTACGGGCTCGCAGAGAGCCGACGAGTGGTGCGTCGACGCGGCTTTCCTGGCCCACCCAGAGCGCTTCACGCGAGGCCGGCCGACGCCGCTCGCGTTGCCCACGGCGGCGTGGATCAATCCACCGCCGCCGGCGAAAGCAGAAGACGAAGACGAGAACCCAGTACCGGCGGGTCGGTCCGAAATAAAGCCTGCACACTAAACTGATTTTCTAACTGTCTCAGAATCGTTGACACGTTCCGTTCAAGGCCACGTCGTCAGGATATGCGGCCGGTATTTGCTCGTGGATCCGCTTGGCGAACTCCGAAGCATGCTCCTTCACGTGGACTTTGTTGATGTAGACGTTGACGCCTGGCACGTTGACGATGATCGCCCCCGGCTCCGATGGCGTCAAGGCTTGACGAAACATCAAGCATGCGCATAGGTAAAGGTGTGCCCTTGCCGCCGGGATGGACGACTGCCGAGCGCCTGAGCCCGCCCGAGGCGAGGGCGCTTATCGACTCGATCAGGGCAACAGGCATCGTTGGGCTCGGGGATCACGCGGTCGTGGAGATGAACGCCGACGATCTCGACATGCAGGACGCGAGGAACGTCCTTCGAGGTGGAGTGGTCCAGGAACCCGAGTTCGAGAACGGTGAATGGCGGTACCAAGTCCGGACCGCAAAAATGGTGTTCGTTGTCGCCTTCGAGAGCGAGCGGAAATTAACGATCGTCACCGCTTGGAGGATCTAATCATGAAGTGCCGAAAGTGCGACGGAGAAATGGTCACCGCCGTCGAGAACTACAAGTACGACGCGAGCGGGCTCGACAACCTAACCCTCGTCGGGATCGAAGTTCGCCGCTGCCAGAACTGCGGAGAGCGTGAGGCGCTCATCCCCAGGCTCGATGAGCTGCATCGGGTGGTCGAAGTTGCGCTGGCGGTGAAGCGAGAGCGTCTCTTGCCCCAAGAGATCCGTTTCCTGCGGAAGGGCCTCGGCCTTTCTAGCTTGGAGTTCGCCAAGAAGATCGGTGTGGATCCGGCGACGGTGTCTCGGTGGGAGAACATCGAGAGCCCGTTGGCGATGGGAAAGTCGGCGGAACGGTTAATGCGCTATATGGTCCTTCACGACGAGCCGGTGCAGAGCTATGCGCTGGAGGATCTCGCCGTCGAGGAGCCCCAACCGAAAAGGCAGCCCAGGCGTCTCGCCATTACGCCCAAGGGCTGGTGCCAAGAAGCCGTCGCATGAGTCCCTCAAAGCCGGCCGGTGGATCACTACCGAAATACGAAGAGCGGTCCCACGTTCGATCGGACTACAGGAAGACGGTAACGGGTGCCGCGTTTCGTCTCGATAGATCCCCTCGGATTCTACACTACGCCTGCGCTTTCACACCACGAGGCGGGCCACGTCGCAGGATCCTGGACCACCTCCAGCTCCACGACGAGCCTCCTGCGCCGAGGCCCCGCCCGCGCGCTCCGCCCGAGCTCTTCGACGCCTGACCCGAGCCTCGCCCGCCGATCGCGCGTGTCCGTGACGGGACGCAGCGCCGAGGCCTGCCCGCAGGCTCCAAATGGTCGCGTTTTTTGGGGCTCGCACCGCTCGTCGGGAGCCTCGATGGCGAGGCTTCCAGCATCCAGCATCGCATGCGCGGTGTGGCCGTCGTCGAGGCCCCCCGGGCCCAGATCTCACCCGCTTGATCTTCTTATCCGTCCCAGATCTCACCCGCTTGATCTTCTTATCCGTCGAAGACGTGTTAGTGCAGCGCCTACAGGCCATGACCCGGGTCCTCGCTTCAAACTAAGGCTTAGCGCATTCCTCCACCACCCGCAGGTGCTCGGTTGGCCCGGGCAACTTGGGTCCACGGACGATAATGCTGTTTCGCAGCGGGTCAACGAGGTAATCATCGCCGCTAACCAACTCGGTCTCACCTCCCTCGAATCGGCGGCCGACGGCGAACACTTTGGCTCGAGAAGGACACTCCAGAGCACGGGACAGCACAAACTCCTGGCTGCCCCCTGCCAACAGATAGGCGACGTCCTGAAAGAATTTCACGTACGAACGGTCGCAAATCGATCCAACAAGGCACGCCGCTCCAGCCGCCGTGCTCGAGCGGCAGCCGCGGGTTCGCAGCAAAGGGTTGCTTTCGGCAATGCGGTCACCCAGTCGGGTAGCGAACGTCGCGAGGCGATCAGAACTCGCCGCAGAACAACAATCATCGCTTTCGTACGAGGTGCACGACCAACAGGTCACCCACTGCAGACTTACGCATCGGCCGTTCTGGCACGTCTCGCCGCGAGGACAGGAGGGGACGCCAGGACCACAGCTAGTGAGCGTCCCAGGTGGTTCTGGTGCGTCACACAGCCCACCGCAGGTTGGCTTTGAACCACACCTGGAGGCGACTCCATCGACAATGCCGCCCAAGACGGCAATTCTTAGTTGCGACGGTGAGCCCTTGATCGCAGCAAAGGTCTCCAGATACTCGTCGAGGTCGCGAGGCGACACGTCATCGTCGTCGGAAACAATGACTACTACGAGGTTGGCCTCCGGTCGGAAAAATCCCTGGTTACAATCTCCAGATAGGCTGAGGTCGCGCGCCGCCAATACAGCTTCCAGCGGATCAGGAGAATATCCAACCTGACAATTGCCAACTACAACGGCGCTGGCAATCAGAGCGTCGCGGGTGGCGATATCACCACCCTCCGTGGACCCGACCGACCCACGAAGGCACCCATGCGGAATATTCGTATCGCGACAACCATCCACTATAGTCGCATAGTCGATGCCGTGCGGCGGAGTATCGGAGTACGACCATGACACGCGTCCTGTGCGCTCGTTTCCGAGTCGATCGAGCTCAGGCGTAATGACTCCGATTCGGACATCGACTTGTGGTGGAAAAACATCGAACGCGCTTGAAAGTCCTGAAACGAGTCGCATTTGCTCATCCTCCATAGAGCAAGCATTGTCGACCACGAGAAGAACGTCGGTTGGCACACTTGGCACGGGTGCGATGATCCATACCGGATTGGGGCGAACAGACTCGGAAGGCTCGGCGCACGAAAGTATCAATCCGCCCAAGAGCGCCGCGGCGATAGGTGGTCGGTCAGATCGGGAGGCGGACCGACGCTCTTTCACTTCCGCTCCACGGGCACGACCTCGCGGTCGCGAAAGGAACGAGACAATAGACACATTGGCGAGTCGCACTGTTGGAAACGTCCATCGGTGTTGGGCGCGGTCGGGATCGTGAACCGCACGCTGCCGTCATCCCGGACGGGGCATCGCCGAAGAGATCGATAGGAAGCCGAGAAGGGTAGTCGAAGTCAAGCCCGCATGAGGCGCGGCAAACTTGGGTCCAGTCCCGCTGAGTGACTGACGCATTGCACTTGCACCGCGCGCACTCCGCGCTGTTGTGCTGCCGAACGGAGTTGCAGTAAGCGGGAATCAAGTCGTCCCAGAAGAATGTGCACGTGTCGCAATAAGCTTCGCGAGACTCGTACCCCTGAGCGTCGACTCTCATCAGTTGCGACGGAGTCGCGGGACGGTCAAGTCCGCACACTTCGCAAAACGGCGGAAAAGGGCTAAGACCCGAAGGATCCGATGCGCCCAGCGGATTGGAGTTCACGTACGCAGAATATCCGGCCTCCCCGCCCGCTCGCCCAATCGGGTCCGGCGACACGTACCTCCCGTCTTCTGCGCGATACCATCTCTGATAGTTGTACATATCCAGCGACCGACGCGCTTCCGTAGCCGCAGCACCGATTTTCCTGACGCGCTTTCGCAGGTTGCCTCGAGCTCGCTGGACGCGATCCCAGGCAACAGACCGATCGGCCCTTAACGCGGTTTTGGCCGCGACGGGCGGGCGCGCAGAGGCGCGCGCGGGGGCGGGCAAGGACATCCTGGGAGCCTACTCCGCGGGGGCCCTTCTTGCACGCGCCGGAGGGCCTCCAAGACGCTCGAGCGCGGTGGGGAGGTGGGCCGGGCGGGCTGGGGCGGGCGAGCACCGGCCCCGAGCGAGCACCGGCGGTGGTCGTCGCGCCGGGCTGGGGCAGGCGCTCCGTTCCCGCAGCGAGGCCGCGCGGACGCGCCCTCGCTGCTACCGGGGTGTCGCGCCCACGTCTCGCCGTGGCCGGCGGACCGGCCGTGCGCGCTCGACGTGGCGCTCGCGCCCTGGCGAGGACGCCGGGCGCCTCGGGGCTGCGACATGCTCTGTCGGACCGGACCCGGATCCGGATCCGGAGCGCCGCCGAATAATGCATGGGCGCAGAGGGTCGCGCGGACGCGACCACATCGCGCGCACCGACGATGGCGTTCGGATCGAGCCGGGGTGCGCGCGCGCTGTCGCCCATGCAGTGCCATTCGGCGGCCCCCAGAGCGCTCGATCGGGGCGACGTGCCTGCTGTCGCGCGCGCTCAGCAGCGGCGCTCGGACGACCGCGAGCGCGCGCTTGACTGGGTCCAGG
>Ga0105047_10003561_pt1 | contig 27421 bp, 24 predicted proteins | sample MAT04_FD_78384 | JGI IMG/M metagenome (GOLD analysis project Ga0105047, IMG submission 78384) | Freshwater microbial communities from Lake Fryxell liftoff mats and glacier meltwater in Antarctica - MAT-04 (megahit assembly) | ecosystem: Environmental > Aquatic > Freshwater > Ice > Liftoff... | reverse complement strand
TATGTCGATAAACCCGCCGCTGACCTGCTCGTGCGCCTGCTTGAAGTGTCAATGGCTGGCGCTGATGACCTGGAAAAACTGCGCGAATTTCATCCCTTGCGCGGTGTCAGTGATCGCTGGTTGTTTGGCGACCGCACCAACCCGCTGCTCCAGCCTGGCGAGCGCTCGGCGGTTTTTGCCTTCCATTCCAAATCAGAAAAACACTATAAAGGCGGTCTGGCCCTGCACTTTTTCTATCTGAACGCGGGCACCGAAAACCACCCCTGGCCGGTGCGCGTTGAAATTCCCAAATGGGTCGCAGATGACTCCGCCCGCCTTGATATGCTGCATGCCGTGCTGGTTAACCAGTGTCGCATCCTCGGCTACAAACCCTATCCCTACTTGTTGCATCGCGCCCACGAAACCGCGGTTGTCTCGCATAAAGAAAAATTGCAGGTTGACCAGATGCTGCAACAGGAGCTCCAGCGCAGCGGCGGTGAAGTCGAGGATGGTTCAAATAAACAGAGCATAAAAGATTCAGCCCCTCGCAGCAGTTACAGGTAATTCACTGTAACTTCATTAACCACAAAGTACATCTGGAGCACGCTATGTCATCTTCTCCCATTGAAATTGGACGTTTATTACGCGCCGGAACCACCGGTTTTATCGCGGGCTGTTCTGTTTCGCAGTTTGAAACCCCGGCTTTTGGTTCCCTGGTGCGCGCGCCGCTGACCCCTGGTTACCAGGTCTACGGGCTGATCTGCGACATCCATATCGACGATGACGGGTTGGTGCGTCAGCTTGTCACCGCTGAAAATGTCAGCCCGGAAGTGATGCGCGACAACCGCGAGCGCCGTATTGTGCCGGTGGAAATGTCGGTGCTGTCAGTTGGATATCAGCAAAACGGCAAAATCCACCACCTGCTGCCCCCGCGCCCCCCCCTCAGCCTGGATGTCATTTACCTGTGTGACTCTGCCGAGCTGGCGGCCTTCACTTCCACGGGCCGTTTTGGCTACTTCCGGCACATCCTGCGCGCCCAGGATGCGCCCATCGGCGAAGTCCTGGCCGCGCACATTCAGCAGGCGGGTGCTGCTCAGGACCAGAAGTGGAAAGAATCTGCCACGCAGGAATTGATTACCTTGCTGCGCGATGATTATCCAACCTTGATGAGCGTCCTGGGCGCACTTGGCGAAGTTCTATAGTCGCAGATTCATGATCATGCTGGTGAAAAGGGTAAAAATGATGGCAAATAATGAGCAAATCGGATACATCGTGGGGGGTGGTTTGAAGGAATCCTTCCTGGCCCGTCTGACTGTCGATCCGCTGGATGTGCAGGAGGGCGGTTTCGTGGTCATCGACAGCGGCAATTATCGTTTCTACGGTCTGGCAACCGATCTGAAACTGGGCGCCACCGATCCGCGTTTTGCCGATGAACAATCTGAGAAACGCCTGCCGCCCGCCCTGGCGCGCGCTTTGCACGGGCAAACACTCTACACCAATCTGGAGATCCTGCCCGCGCTGATGTTGGAACGCGGCCCCGACCCTGTCTCGCCAGACTATAAGCTCTGGCGCGCCGAACACCCCGAAGACCCGCATCCCATCCCGGTCAAGACCGTGCCGCTGCATCACGCCCCGGTCTGCCTCGCCGACCGGGCCGATATCGCCGCCATATTTGGCGACCCGGATAAAGACGGCAACTTCATCATTGGCTACACCCGAGAACAGGGGCATCCCGTCTGCATCAACCTCGATAAATTCGTTCAACGTTCATCGGGCGTGTTCGGCGCGACGGGCACCGGCAAATCCTTTCTTACCCGCCTGGTGCTGGCTGGTCTGATGAATTACAACAAAGCCTCCGTACTGGTGCTGGATATGCACAACGAGTACGGTTTTGACGATGTGGCCTCCGATACAAAATTACCCGTCATTGGCCTGAAAACCAAATTTGGCGGCAAGGTGCAGGTGGTCGGCCTCGGCGCAGGCGCCCGGATTCGCGGCACCCAGACCCCCAATTTCAACCTGGAGATCGCCACCTCTGATATTTCTTCCGCAGATATTGAAATGCTCTCCCGTGAGCTAAACCTGAAGGAGACCACTCCCACCACGCTGAATGCTCTGTACACCACCTTCAAGAGCGAATGGTTTGCGCACTTCAAAGCCATGAACCGCGAAGAAGTGGAAATGGAAGATGAAAAGGGCAAGCTCAAAAAAGTGCCCCATCCCGATAGTGTCGCCGCCTGGGCTGACGCAAACGGCGTCAACGTCATGGCTGCCGAAGCCCTGCACGACAAGCTGCGCCGCCTGTTTAACAAATCCTATATTGTCGAAAAGCCCGTCATTGACAACATTTCTGAGATCATCAAAAGTCTCGAAGCCGGAAAGCATGTTGTCCTTTCCTTTGGCGAGCATGAAACAGACCTGGACTACCTGCTGGTTTCCAACCTGTTAACCCGCCACATCCGCGATGCCTGGGAAAAACGTACCAACGAATTCCGCGCCCACGGCCGTACCGAGCCGCGTCCGCTGGTCATCGTCGTCGAAGAAGCTCACAAACTGCTCAACCGCGAAATGGCTGCCCAGACCACTTTTGCCACCATCGCGCGCGAACTGCGCAAATATTATGTCACCCTGCTGATCGTTGACCAGCGTCCTTCCCAGATTTATGACGAAGTCATGTCGCAGCTTGGCACGCGCATTAGCGGCTGGCTGGGTGATGATGATGACATTCAGGCCGTGCTTTCGGGTCTATCGGGTCGCGAAGCCATTAAGGGTATGTTGGCGCGTCTGCAGCCCAAAGAGGAAGTGCTGCTGCTGGGTTGGGGCGTACCCATGCCGCTGCCCGTCAAATCACGGCGCTATGACAATGATTTCTGGCGCGAATTGCTGGGTGCTAAAAATACCGTTTCCAGTGAACGCAAACTCTTGGATGAATTGGGCTATGATCCTAAATAAATTGGCACACCAGATTTTGCAAAGAAAGTGAGGTTTCCATGTTTACAAACTTAAGCCGCATAACCTTGTTGGTCAAAGATTATGACGATGCGCTCAGTTTTTATGTGGACAAACTGGGTTTTGACAAACTGCTGGACCAGGTTGTTTCGGAAGATGTGCGCTATGTTCACATCGGTGTGCCGGGTCAGGCCGATGTAGGTCTATGGATGTTAAAAGCTGAACCTGGTGAAAAATCCCTGGTCGGCCGCCAGGCAGGAACCCAGCCGCTTTTTCTCATCTACACAAAGAATTGCAAGCTGGCTTACACAACCCTCAAGCAGCGCGGGGTTAAATTTCTCTACGAACCCGAAGATACCGAAGGCGATGTGCATGTTCATTTCAAAGATCTCTACGGCAACCTGATCATCATGGTTGAACTGAAAGAGTGAACTTTAGTGTGGCCATTTGCAAATAAAAATCTTACGCAGGATTAAGACTGTTATAAGATTTTTTGCACTGTTCTGGGTATAATCAATTCCGACAGGAGGAGTCCACTATGTTTATGTTTGAAGGACCTGACCGCCGGAAGCAAGAAGAGCGCATTCGCAATGAAGGCCGCCTGCCTCCGGGACAGTCGTTAACGTTAAAATTTCCAGTCTTGCATTATGGACCGGTTCCGGCTTTTAATGCCGCTACCTGGGATCTTCGCATCTGGGGTGAAGTTGAACAGGAAAAACGCTGGAGTTGGAACGAATTTAACCAGTTGCCGCGCACCAAATTAACGATGGATATTCACTGCGTGACCAAGTGGAGCAAGATGGATACTGCCTGGGAAGGTGTATCGGTCAAGACCCTGCTCGAACAGGGCTTCATCAAGATCAAGCACACTGCCAAATATGTCATGCAGCACGCTGAATATGGTTTTACCGTCAACCTGCCGCTGGAAGTTGTTTTGCAGGATAATTTCCTGATGGCCACCCATTTTGATGGCAAACCGCTCGACCCCGATCACGGCTACCCGCTGCGCGGTGTGGTCGGTTACCTGCCCAATCAGGAAACCCTTGAAACCCCCTATTTCTGGAAAGGCGCAAAATGGCTGCGCAGCCTCGAGTTTATGCCTGCCGACCGGCGTGGTTTCTGGGAGCAGGCCGGCTATCACAACCGCGCCGATGTCTGGAAGGAAGAACGTTTCGGCTAATGCTGGCAACAATAAAAAGAAGTTGAGCTGTTTGAGCGCTCAACTTCTTTTTAGTTCTTTGTGCTTGTTTTACGGACGTTTGGTTAGCACCAGCGGTAGTTCGAGTTGCTTTCCATCCCGCAAAATTGTCAGGTTCACTGTGTCACCGGGTGCTTTGTGGTTGATCAGGTAGCTGATTAAGCCGTCAAAATTCTTGATCGGTTGGCCGTCCATTGCGATGATCTGGTCACCGCCGCCCATCAGGTTCGGCAAGCCAACGTCTTTTGTTCCGGCGATCAACCCGGCTGTTTCTGCCGGACTGCCCGGTTGAATGCTGGTAACGTATGCGCCAGTAAAGTTGGTCAGGCCCAAAGCCTTGATCTCGTCCAGGCTCAAATCAGAAGCCGACCCCAGACCCATGTACGGGTAATCATATTTACCTTTCTCAATAATTGCCGGGACAACACGTTTGACGATGTTGATGGCGATCGAGAAGCCGATCCCGGAATTGACCGGTTCGCCCGTTGTGTTAGTGGCATCCGTACGGATGGCGCGGTTGATACCGATCACTTCGCCGTTCAGGTTCAGCAGCGGACCGCCCGAATTACCTGGGTTGATGGATGCATCTGTCTGGATCAAATCCCCGGCGCTAAAGAAGCTGCCGCCCGGCGATTCGTGCGCCGAAGGCAGGCTGCGCCCCAGGGCCGAAACAATTCCCAGGGTCATCGTTCCATTCAAGCCAAAAGGATTCCCGATGGCTACCACCGACTGACCCACCTTCAGGCTGTCAGAATCGCCCATTGCCAGGGGGCGAAGCTCTGAAGCCGGCGCATCCACCTTGATGACCGCCAGGTCAGAATCGAGATCAGTTCCCACCAGCGTTCCATAAGCCTTGAACCCGGAAATGAAGTCAACTTCGATTTTCTTCTGGTCTTCAACAACGTGATAATTAGTAACGATATGTCCGGCATTATCCACCACAAACCCGGTTCCAAGTCCGCCGCCATTGGCCGTCAACACCCGGATCGAAACGATCCCAGGCGACACATTTTGATATAAAGAGGAAAGCGTTTCTTGTTGATCCAAGCTTTGGGTTGAGACATACACTGGCGCCGCCGTAGGCGCGGAAAAGGTGGCTTCTGGCAACAGGGTCGGCAGTCCCGGTTGTACTGCCTGGCACGCAAGTGATGCCAGCACCAGCGCAGCGATTGCTACCATTAAACGAACATTCTTATTCATTATTTACTCCTTCACCAATCGTACTCAATCTATTTTTCAAGTTCGCGAGCTTTTTGTAGAAGCGCATGTTGTTCTGCGCTCAAATTTTTGGGTACGCGCACCTTTACCTGTACAATCAAATCTCCTTTTTCTTTCGGAGATCTTAACTGTGGCATGCCGCGTCCTGTGATGCGAATTTTTTGATCGGGTTGTGTGCCAGCCGGAATGGTCAGTTTTACCCGCCCGCTCATGGTTGGCACCTCTACTTCCCCGCCCAGCAAGGCTGTAAAAACATCTACGCTTACCGGAGCGCGCAGGTCATTGCCTTCGCGCTCAAAGCGTGGATCGCTCTGCACTTCCACTTTTAGGAGCAGGTCAGACCCATCTGGAGCACTGCCAGTCGCGCGTACTTTTGTACCCGTTTTGGCTCCGGCAGGAATTTTAACCTGCACGCGTCTGCCGCTGGTTTCAAGAACTCGTGTGGCTCCTTCATGCGCTTCTTGCAGCGTAATCGAGACAGATTGTTCATATTGACGGGGCGCTCGCTGCGAGCGTACATCACCGCCAGGCATGCCGTTCATCCCGCCGAAAATGGCGCTGAAAAAGTCAGAAAAACCGCCGCCCCCGGCTCCCCCAAACAGTTCATCAAAATTTACTTGCTGTCCGCCAGCGTTGGAGTATTGGCCCCAATCAAACCCGCCGGGCTGCCCGCCGCCGCGTTCATAATTGGAATAAGCGCTGCCCAATTGATCGTATTTGGCGCGTTTCTGCGAGTCTGAAAGTACCTGGTAGGCTTCGTTCATTTCTTTGAACTTTTCTTCAGCCTGTTTGTTGCCCGGGTTTCGATCGGGATGGTACTTTAACGCGAGCTTACGATACGCCGACCGGATGTCATCTGCCGGGGCGGTTCGAGAAACACCCAAAACCTGATAGTAATCTTTATAATCCATAGTGTCTCATATTCTATGACTCTTCCGATACGTGAGTCAAGCCATACAAAGGTCATCTTACATAACTCTAACTTCCCACACCAGTTCCCAATATCCTGGCCGGGATCCAGGGCTTCGCCTTTGATTTTGGGTCAGGCTGCCAGGCTCAGGGTAAAATAGAAAATACCCACGCTGCGGTCTCTCAGATCATACTCTCGAAAGATGAACAACACATGAAATCAATCTGTGTCTATTGCGGTTCAGCAGAACGTATTCATCCCAATTACAAACTGGCGGGCCATCAGATGGGCGCGACTCTTGCTCAAAATGGCATCCGTCTGATCTACGGCGGAGGCAAAACCGGCATCATGGGCGCTGTGGCAGATGGAGCCTTGCAGGCTGGCGGTGAGGTAATTGGAGTTCTCGTTGAATCGATGAATACTCCTGCCCTGGCGCACATGGGATTGACTCGCCTGGAAGTGACCCCCACCATCCACGAGCGCAAAGCCCGTATGTATGACCTGGCCGAAGGCTATATCGCACTGCCGGGCGGGTTTGGTACTTTTGACGAATTGTTTGAAACCCTCACCTGGTCACAAATTGGGGTGCATGAAAAGCCGGTTGGGTTATTGAATGTGCGTGAATACTTCCATCCCCTGATGACCATGCTGCGGCATGCCGAAACGGAAGGTTTTATTTACCCCGAACATCTGCGCATGATCTGCATGGCCGATACCCCGCAAGCCTTATTGGACTGCATGCGGCAGCATCGCCAGCCAACCGAAGCCGTCAAACGCTGGATGCGCCAGGAATAATTCTCAACCCCGGCTGCTTAACCTGAATCCGTTGGGTTGTTTCCACGGGCTGTAAGGGTCCGGGCCAGGTAGGTCTGGCCCAATGCTGTTCTGCTGTGTTGGCAGGGAATTTTCCGCCAGCGCGGTGGCGATCAGCGCTTCCAAGGCTGGCTCGGCGGGCGGGGATAGACTCTCCAGTACGCTTTCCACCCAGCGCGTCGTCACGTTCCCGGCCTTAAAATCCGGGTGCGCCAGAACTGCCTGTAGAAAGTCCAGGTTCGTAATTACCCCGTGCACAACCATCTCTCGCAGCGCGTTCTGCATACGGCCGATGGCGGTCTCGCGGGTTTCTGCATGGGTGATTAACTTGGCCAGCAGCGGGTCGTAAAAGTGACTTACCTGGCTGCCGGTTGTCACGCCCGAATCCAGCCGGATGCCTGGCCCGTGTGGTTCCACCCACCGCATGATCTGCCCCGTACTTGGCAGAAATCCAGTTGCCGCGTCCTCAGCATAGATGCGGCATTCGATGGCATGCCCGCGTTGGGTGAGCATTTCCTGGCTGTAAGGGAATCTCTCCCCGGCAGCCACACGGATTTGCCACTGTGCCAGGTCGAGCCCCACCACCATTTCGGTCACCGGGTGCTCCACCTGCAGGCGGGTGTTCATTTCCAAAAAGTAAAACTCTCCGGTTCGTGAGTCAAGAATAAATTCCACGGTTCCCGCATTGGTGTAACCCACTGCGCGCGCCGCTGCCACAGCTGCTGCACCCATTTTCTCACGCAGATCTGCATTCAGCATTGGGGAGGGGGACTCTTCGATGATCTTTTGATGCCGCCGCTGGGTCGAGCATTCACGTTCAAACAAGTGCAGCAGGTTGCCGTGCCGATCGCCAAATACCTGGAACTCAATATGATGCGCCTGTTCAAGATACTTCTCAACCAGCAGTCGTTCATCCCCAAAGGCGTTTAGGGCCTCCCGGCCTGCAGATTCCACTGCTTCCGCCATCTGGGGCGGGGTATAGACTACACGCATCCCTTTGCCGCCGCCTCCCGCGGCTGCTTTGACCAGCACGGGATAGCCAATTAAATCAGCTGCGGCGCAGTAGGATGCCAGGTCAGTCAGCCCCTCCACCCCCGGAATTGTCGGTACTCCGGCAGCTTTCATACTGATCTTGGATTCGGCTTTATCGCCCATGGCGCGTATCGCCGCAGCGGGCGGTCCGATGAAGGTCAGCCCGCTCTCTTCGACTGCCGCGACGAACCTCGCATTTTCCGAGAGAAACCCGTACCCAGGGTGAATGGCTTGCGCGCCGCATTGCCGGGCCGCAGAGATGATTTTCTCAATATTGAGATACGATTCAGATGGTGCGGATGCGCCCAGCAGTAGCGCTTCATCCGCCAGGCGTACATGCAGCGCATCTTTATCGGCTTCGGAATACACTGCCACGCTGCAAATGCCAAGCTCGCGGCAGGCGCGTGCAATCCGTATGGCAATTTCGCCGCGGTTGGCGATCAGGATTTTGGCGAAGGGCGGAGGCAAGCTCATTTAACTTTCACGCAGCCGGGTCAGCAGTTCTGTTTCGCGTTCCATCTCCAGCCCGGCGCGCCAGCTGTATTCCACAGGACGGGTGCTGGCCCAGGCCAGGGTATCACTCACCGTTTCATCCAGCCCGCGAAAGGTTAAACCGGCAGCCAGCGCCCTGGAAATATTTACCCGCGAGAACCCGGCTTCTTCCGGGGTATCCGGTACCCACACCGGCATGTCTTTCCACGGCTCCACTTTGTTTTCTGCCAGGAACTCAACCGATGCCCAGCGGAAAATTGCATCGCTGGCGCTCACCTGTTTGCATGCCTCAAGCATTGCGCCCAGGCTCAATTCAGCCTGCGGCCCGGTCGCATTGAAACTGCCATGTGCATGGGCTTCGATTAGCTTGATGATGAATTCAGCCAGGTCGCGCCCATCGATGATCTGTACCGGCACCTCCGGTTTTTCAGGCGCCAGCACTTCTCCGCCCAGCGCCAGGCGTACCGGCCAGTAGGTAAAGCGGTCAGTCGGGTCGTATGGCCCGACGATCAGCCCCGGTCGGATGATCAGCGCCTGTTCGCCAAATTCCTGCTGAACGGCCTGTTCGCACAAGGCCTTGAGCGGACCGTAGCTCCCGCCGCTAATATCTTCGATGCTTTCATCTTCCAGCTTGCCCAGCGGGTCGTTTTCATCTATCCCGATTTTGCTAGTATCGGAATACACCGATATGCTGGAAATAAACACATAGCGTCCCACGGCTGGTTTGAGTGCCTGCGCCGAAAGGCGCACGATGCGCGGCACGTAACCGCAGGTATCGATCACTGCATCCCAGCTTTGGCCGCTCAGCAGGGCCAGGTCTTTCTCCCGGTCGCCCTGAATGCTCTTAACCTGCGCATTTCCCGCATACAGCGCCGGGTTGGATTTTCCACGGTTAAATAGAGTGACTGAATGCTCGCGCGCCAGCGCTGCATTCACCAGGTGCCGTCCCACAAAACGTGTGCCGCCGATGATCAGGATTTTCATATTGAGTCCCTGTAAGTGCTTTGTAATGTTTACATTCTGAAAACGCCAAAATGATGTTCTTCCACCGGCGCATTCAACACTACCGAAAGTGCCAGCCCCAGCACTTGCCGGGTTTGGGCCGGGTCAATCACGCCGTCATCCCACAGCCGCGCCGAAGAATAATACGGACTGCCTTCGTACTCATACTTTTCAAGAGTCGGTTGTTTGAACTGCTCAGCTTCCGCCGGGGTCAGCGCGGGCTTACCCTCGCGCGCCAGTTGATCCTGCTTAACGGTCAGTAACACGTTGGCAGCCTGCTCGCCGCCCATAACTGAGATGCGCGCGTTCGGCCACATCCACAAAAAGCGCGGCGCATAGCCCCTGCCAGCCATCGCATAATTCCCGGCGCCAAACGAGCCGCCGATCACCACCGTCAGTTTGGGCACGCGCGCATTGGCGACGGCGTGCACCATTTTGGCGCCATCGCGTGCAATCCCGCCCGCCTCGGCCTCGCGTCCCACCATGAACCCGGTGATATTTTGCAGAAAGAGTAACGGAATGCCGCGCTGATTGCACAATTCAATAAAATGGGTTGCCTTCAGCGCGGATTCGCTGAACAGCACCCCGATGTTGGCAATAATTCCCACCGGGTAGCCCTGGATGTGCGCAAACCCGGTCACCAGCGTCGTGCCGTAGCGTGCCTTAAACTCGCGGAAGCGGCTGCCGTCCACCAGCCGGGCAATGATCTCGCGCACATCATAGCTTTCGCGGAATGTGCGTGGCAAGATGCCGTAAATTTCTTCTGTTGGGTAGAGCGGTTCTTCGGGTGGCTTCAGTTCCAGCGCTTCCAAATAGGTGCCCCTGGGCCTGTTCCCCAGCCCTTCCACGATGTCGCGCAGGATCTGGATGGCGTGCTCATCATCCTCCGCGTAGTGATCTGCCACGCCGCTTTTACGGGTATGCACATCCGCTCCGCCCAATTCCTCGGCGCTCACATCCTCGCCTGTGGCGGCTTTGACCAGCGGCGGCCCGCCCAGAAAGATCGTACCTGTGCCTTTGACGATCACTGCTTCATCGCTCATCGCCGGGACGTAGGCCCCGCCAGCCGTGCAGCTTCCCATCACTGCCGCGATCTGCGGGATGTCTTTGGCGCTCATGCGTGCCTGGTTGTAGAAAATGTGTCCAAAATGCTCGGCGTCTGGAAAGACTTCGGCTTGCAAAGGCAAAAAAGCCCCGCCTGAATCGACCAGATACAGGCAGGGCAAATGATTTTCTTCGGCGATCTGTTGGGCGCGCAGGTGTTTTTTCACCGTCATCGGGAAGTAGGTGCCGCCTTTGACGGTTGCATCGTTGGCGACGATCAATACTTCTCGTCCAGATACTCTTCCGATGCCAGTGACCACGCCTGCTGCCGGGGCGCCGTTGTCATACATTTCCCAGGCTGCCAGCGAAGCCAGTTCCAAAAATGGCGAACCGGGGTCCAGCAGGGCTTCAATACGTTCCCGCACAAACAGCTTGCCCTGTTCTTCGTGACGCTGGCGGTATTTTTCCCCGCCACCCTGGCCCACAAGTTCCAGTCGCTGCTGGAGCTGCGTCGCCAGAGCCCGTTGGTGTTCAGAATTTGCTAAATAATCTTCAGATTGCGGATTGATGGCGGATGAAAGGGTTTCCATTCCAAAAGTGTAGCATAAAATGGACAGGATTACACAATCAGGACTTCTGCGCCTTCATAACTTGTGCCAAGTTCAAAAATCCGAGCGGTTAACCCGGCCGCTTCAAAGGCACGTTTCATAGCTGCGCCAATGACCGGGTCCTCTTTAGGGGAGAAAGCGATCAGGCTGGGCCCGGCTCCCGAGAGCGCCACTGCCGCGGCGCCAGCGTGGCGGGCGGCATCCATCGCAGCTTGCGCGCCGGGGATGAGCGGCAGGCGGTAAGGCTGGTGCAGTGCATCTGTCATGGCCTTGCCGAGCAGGTCCAGGTCGCCGGTGCGCAGCGCCTCGGTGACCAATACCGCGCGGCTGATATTGTAAATGGCGTCTTTTCGATCCACCTGCTTGGGCAGGATGGCGCGCGCCTGCCGGGTGGGAAAGTCAAAATCGGGCAGTACGATGGTGACGTGCATGGGCGAACGGTTGGCGCGCGTTGGTAGTTTGAGCGAAATGACCCGGCCCTCGTACACGATTGAGGCCACCAGCCCGCCCAACATGGCAGGTGCCACGTTATCCGGGTGGCCTTCATTCTCAATCGCCAGCTTCAGGATTTCCTCATCCGTAAAAGGATTGCCCAGCAGCCCATTCGCACCCAATAACCCGGTCAGCATAGCCGTGGAACTGGAGCCCAACCCGGAACTGAGCGGGACGCGGTTGATACAGTGGATGCGTATCCCGGTACAGGGTTTTTTTGCCAGGTCATAGATTTGCAGCGCCGCCTCCACGATCGGATTGTTGGCATCTGTGGGCAGCTTGCCCTCGCCTTCTCCAGAGATAGTCAGGGTGATCTGCCTGTCATCAGTGGCAACAAATTCGGCCTCGTTCCATAGATCGAGAGCCAGCCCCAGGGCATCGAACCCGGGGCCTAGATTGGCGGTGGTGGCAGGCACTTTTACGTGAATTTTCATGGCTTTTTCCTGCGTTTTTGACTGCCTACTTTAAAATGATCTCTTCCAATGCCAGTAAATTGGTCGCCACGATGCGCGGCTTGTCCATGTCGCGCGTGATGATGTCTGGATCCTTCAGGCCGTGCCCGGTGCAGATCGTCACGATGCGCTGGCCCTGCGCCTTGAACGTACCGGCTGCGATCTCATGTGCCAGTCCTGCCAGCCCGGCGGCTGAGGCCGGTTCAACCCAGATGCCTTCCAGTGAGGCCAGCAGTCTTTGCATGGACAGGATTTCATCGTCGCTGACAGCGATAATGCGCCCGCCGGATTGTTCCGCAGCTTCCAGTGCCTGTTCGCCGCGCGCCGGTTTGCCAATGCGGATGGCGGTCGCCACGGTCTCCGGTTTTTCCACCGGGTGACCCAGCACCAGCGGTGCTGCGCCCGCGGCCTGTACACCCAGCACCTGCGGCAGACCGGTCTTTTTGAGACCTTCATACTGCTTAAATCCCGCCCAGTAGGCGCTGATGTTCCCGGCGTTTCCCACAGGAAGGCACAGCCAGTCCGGGGCATGCCCCAGGGTGTCGCAAATTTCAAAGGCGCCGGTTTTCTGGCCTTCGATGCGGTAGGGGTTGATTGAGTTCACCAGGCAGATCGGGTGCTTATCTGAAATTTGTACCACCATTGTCAGGGCGTCATCGAAAGAACCGTCAATCTGAATGACCTGTGCGCCGTAGGCAATTGCCCCGGCCAATTTTCCAGCCGCTACCTTGCCCTGCGGGATCAGTACAATTGATTTCAGCCCGGCGCGCGCTGCGTAGGCCGCCGCAGAAGCCGCGGTATTGCCGGTGCTGGCGCAGATCACCGTTTTCGCGCCGCGCCCGAGCGCCTCGCTGACAGCGGCGGTCATGCCGCGGTCTTTGAATGAACCGGTCGGGTTGAGGCCTTCAAATTTAACAAAAAGCTCAAATCCGCCGCCCAGATGGCTTGCCAGGCGTTCGGCAGGGATTATGGGCGTGTTGCCCTCCAGCAAGCTGACGGGTTGGGTATGGCTCGGCAGGTCGAGCAGTGCGCCGTATTTATTGAGCAGACCTTGATAACGCATAGGGTTTTATCCAATCTTAAAATTTCGACCAAGTTTAACACAAAAGGGCAGGACTCACGTCTGCCCTTTTGTAAGTGCCTGGTATGTGGCAAAATGTTACAAATTTGACCCCTTTAATTTCCCTGTTGTGTGAGCCAGTTTGGCCCAGAAAAAGATTCCAACAGCCAGGCAAATTCCAGACACAACCGGCATGCCTTCCCATATCCAGTGTACGCCTTTCGTATCGAAGTTAAAAGTAAAGGCAAATAGAGTAAAGAAAATGGCCAGGCCAGTGTACAGTGAGCGCTGCCAGAGTATTTTTTTTGTTTTTTCGAGGGTTTCCATTTCGATCTCCTTGGGTAGTTCTATTGGGGCTTGCGTTAATTTGAATTCCTGTTCCTGTTGGGCATTGATCATATTGGTAAATTCAGGCTCATCTGCTAAATAGGCTTCCACCAGATCGCGTGTGTCCTGGCTGGCTTCCCCGGATTGGTAAACAGGCCATAAGTCGATAACGATATTGCGTGTGATTTTCATGTTTCTTTCAGCTCCTGGTTAATGCGATAAGCGGTTAGTTTCAATCGCGCCCGGTGGATCCTGACCTTGGCAGCCGCAAGCGAAACCCCAAGTATCCTGGCAATTTCTTCGTAGGGCAGGGTTTCCTGGATGCGCAGAATGAGAGCCGCACGGTCCATCTCTGGCATGGTTTGTAGAAAACACAAAACATCTTGCAGCTCCACAGACGTTTCCACTTGTTGTTCCGGCCCGCCGGATGTTTCGCGCAAATCCGGGTTGAGAGGACTAAAGCGTTTTTCTCGTTTTGCATGTTTGAAAGCCAGATTCTTGGCAATGGTCAGCAAGTATCCTTTGACCGTTTCTGTCCTGATCTCATCTGTGACCGTCAGAGCGCGCACAAAGGTTTCGGATGTAATGTCTTCCGCATCCTGCGAATTTCCGCAAAGCCAGTAGGCAAAACGGTAAATGTCTTGTGAGTAACTTTGATATAACTCGTGGAAGTTGGTAACCATGGCGCTCATAAATAATATCCCCTGCTTATTAAAAAGTTACATAAGAAAAGGGCAGCAAACTTCCCTGCCCTTTTCTTCCAGCTGTTATTTCTTATGTCATTACCACTCAACCCAATTGCCCTGGGGATGCATCCAGGCCGAATCAGCCGCTTCAGCGGTGAAGATCTCGTTGAAACCAGCCAGGAAATCCTCGTCGCTGTAAAAATCGCCCAGCCCTTCAGCGCTGGTCCACACATCCACACCAAAGAACTCGAGCGCTTCCGGTGTACCCGGCGCGGCCATGCGGAAATAGGCTTCGTGCGAGAGCATGCCAAGCTTGCGCGCCTTGCCAATCGTTTTGGTGATCGACGAGTTGTGCAGTTTTTGCGCTTCGGCCATCGACTTGACTGTTCCGCGTGCCACGATGACCACGCGCTCGTTTTTCCCGAAAGGGGCCGGGATATTAAAGCTGGCGAAGCCCTGTGCCGGAGCCCAAACCACCGGATCGCGCTGGCTGAAGATCATGGCTCCGCCCTCCTGCACATGCGGATCGGCAAAGAAAGTGTTCAACCCGTCAAGGTTGTTCCAAAAGTCCATGATCAACAGCTCGCCCGCGTCTTTGGCCGGTGCGTGGCCTTCATGCGGCATGGGCACGTACACCAGGTGGCTGATATCGCCCAGCGATTGCGCGGCGGCGATATTGGCGGGTGTGCCCGCGTTCAGATTATGCACTTCCCGGGCTTTTTCCAGGGTAGCGGCTGCCAGATTGCCGCGAATGGTAAGTAAAAACATGGATGATTGGTTGTTCATGGTTCTCTCCTTTTGAATTTGGCGGATATATCTAAAGCTGCGTCTTTCAATTAATAAGACGGGCGGGTTTTGCCAAATTCATCGGTTAAACCAAAATTCATAACACCAGATCCAGATGAAAATGCTTAAAAAGCTGGCCGTCAAAGCTCAGATAGTCGTTTATCTCGCTGATCTGCCCGTTTTCGATGCTCAGGATGTGCAAAGCCGCGGCGTGATAAAGACCATCCGCTCCCAATTGGTAGGCGGCAAAGGCAGGGGAGCCGTTCGCCCTGATCGGAACCAACCGTAGGCGGAATGGGTGGAAGCTTTTGAAGAGAAAATCATCCAGGAAGGCCCGAATATCTGCGTGCCCGCCGAACCAGACCGGCAGCGGCGGCATGGTCAGCGCGACGTCCTCGCGCAGCACCGCGATCAACGCTGCGGAATCCGCGGTTTCCCAGGCGGCAACATAGCGCGCCAACAAATCCGGGAGCAGTTCACTCGACGTTTTTGGGGCGGTTATATTACCATGCTGCTGCATTGTTTCGCGGGCGCGCTGCAAGGCGCTGTTGATTGCAGTGCTTGTCATGTCCAGGGTTTCAGCGGCTTCGTTGGCGCTCCAGCCCATCACATCGCATAGGACCAGCGCCGCGCGCTGCCTGCCAGGCAGTTTTTGCAAGGTTGCGATGAAGGCAAGGGTAATGCTCTCGCGGATTTCATAACGTGCTTCCGGGTAAATCCCGGGTTGACCATCGATCCACTCGTCCGGCAGGGGTTCCACCCAGCTGACTTGTTGGCTGGGGGCTGGCAGGGGTTGGCTGGGGTCGCCGCGCGCGTACAACTCTCTTGGCAAACCTCGCACGCGCCGGCTGTCTAGCGCATCCAGCGCTGCGTTGGTGGCAATTTTGTACAACCAGGCGCGCAAAGATGAACGACCTTCAAATGTTTGGATGCGTTTCCAGACTCGCACCAGGGTTTCCTGCAGCATATCCTCGGCGTCTTCAAACGAACCCAGGATGCGGTAGCAGTGCACCAATAGCTGCCGGCGGTAGGGTTCCACCAACTGCGCGAAGGCTTCCTGGTCGCCCGCCCGGGCTGCATTGAGATGCGGAATTTCATCGGTATTGATTGTCATTGATTTGCCTCTTCCAGTTTTGCAGAAACCTTTTCTGTTGGCACTTGCCTTATGGGAGTAATAAGCGTATCTAGAATTTGGATAATATTTCTCTATATTATCATTTAAAAACGCACAACCCGTGTAACCTTTTAAAAATCGTCCGTGTTGGTGGGCTTGATAATGGTGGATTGCAAGGTTGCTGACCTTTTTAATTGTGATAAGATTTACGCATGGATTTTTCCCAGATCACCAATGACCTGTTTATCGGCACCACGCCTGTTGCGCAGGATTATAATCGGCTGCGCGAGTTGGGTGTGCGCCTGGTCATCAACATGCGCTTCGCGCGCGGGCCGCACCCTGATACGCACCCCGAGGCGCTCAACTTTCTCTGGCTGCGTTCAATTGACAGCCCAATACTGCTGATCCCGATCCAAACGTTGATCAAGGGCACCCATACCGCGCTCGAAATCATCAACAAGGGTGGCAAAGTTTATTCCCACTGCGCTGCCGGGCGGCACCGCAGCGTAGCCATGGGCGCGGCCATTTTAATCGCGCAGGGTCACACCCCCGAAGCCGCAATTCAGCTCATCAAAAAGCAGCGCCCGGTCGCAGACCCGGAGATATTTTATATTCGCAGCCGCATCCTGGTCTTTGCGAAGCACTGGCATGGAAGTATGGCCTGAGAGCCGGGGTTGCAAGATTATTCCGATTCATGTTGAAATACAGCCGCTCTCCCTGAGGTAGATACGTTCTGAATAGATTTGTTATAAGCATTCCTGCCATACTATGCTGAAAAAGCTATGAAAAGAGTCGCCCTTTTCTTTGAAACCAATTTTGCCACACTGGCCCTGATGCTCATTTGCCTCGCGGCTTATGCGCCCTTGTTGCCATTTAATGGGTTTTATGGAGATGAATGGCAAATCGTATATGAATACATGCTTCACAAGAGCGCCGGATTGATAACCTATCTGTATTACGATGGACATCCGCTGGCGGCCTTGAGTTATGTGTTTAGTTTCAATTTACTGGGAGCGCATCCATTTGCCTGGCAGGTTTACAGCCTGACGCTGCGGCTGCTTTCGATACTTGCTTTCTGGATGGTGCTTCGGCGTGTCTGGCCGCAAAGACCGCGCGAAACCTGGATGGTGGCACTCTTGTTTGCCATTTACCCCCAATTTCATTTACAGGCACAGGCTGTAGCTTATTTTGAAGTCTGGCTGAGCTATATTTTTTTGTGGTTATCATTTTATTTCAGCATTCGCTCTTTGCAAGAGCCCCGGCGCTTTTGGGCGTTTACATTGCTGGCTGTTCTATTTAAGCTCTGCCACCCGCTCTCCAGTGAATATACCTGGGGTACCGAGATGATGCGGCCCCTTTTGCTGTGGTTTGCGCTCGGCCCACTACCCCGCGAACAGGTTAAGGCAGCATTGCGGCGGGTGATTACGGTTTTATGGCCCCATTTACTCATTTCGGCGGGCATATTTGCCTGGCGGGTGCTGATTTACCAATCTCCCACCGGGTACAGGGCTGACCCTCGGCTGCTTGAGTCGCTGATAAATGCGCCCTGGTCCACCCTACGCAGCCTGATTCTGTACCTGACGCCAGATGCCGTGCTGATTCTATTCACATCCTGGCAAAAAGTGTTTCAACCGGCGACCTTCGATTTTGGCAAATTATTCAACGTGCTTGGTTTCCTGTTTGCGCTCGCTGCCGCTGTCATCGCCTGGCTGTTTCTAAACCGCGAACGCGAGAGCGAAAACTCCTCCGGATGGATTTCAGGCGCGCTGTTGACCGGGGGCGCGACCGCGGTCTTTGGCATGCTCCCGTTTTATGTGGGTGGTTATTTCCCTTCGACCGGTATTGAGCCCTGGAGCGGCAGGTTTATTTTGGGATCTTTGCCTGGCCTGGCGCTGTTGGTTGTGGCGCTGATCGTATTTTTTATCCCTGAGAAAAAAAGACAGGTTTTGTTTTTCGCGCTGCTGACCGGTCTGATGGTGGCCTGGCAGTTGCAGGCCGGCAACGAATTCCGCCGCTTGTGGACGACCCAGTCCGATTTTTACCGGGAATTATTATGGCGCGCGCCTGCGCTTAAGCGCAATACGGCCATCATCGTGGATTCCGGGACGATATCCCTGATCCGTGGGTCGGCCTACACCTTGAACGGTGTTTATGAGCAGGCACCCACCGCTGACGGGCAGCTGGCTTATTGGCTTTTTGGTCTGGGCGACCCGACCATTCCGCTGGACTTTTCAAAGGTTGTCAACGCCACGGAACTGAAGAACAAAAGGTTCACCACCTTTTTTAGTGGAGATAGCCAGGATGCGCTTGCCGTTGATTTCCGCCCGGATGACAGCCGCTGCCTGTGGGTGCTTAACCCTGACCAGATCCTTTACACACTTGGCAACCATAGCTTCGAGTCGGCGAACAGTCCGCGAGCCTTTGCGCGCATTTCAGAAAATTCAGATGGCAGCCCCCGGACGCTTGATGACTTGTTCGGCAGCGTTAAATTGCCTGCCTGGTGTTATTATTTTGAGAAGGCTGACCTGGCCCGCCAAACTGCCAACTGGCCGTTGGCAGTTTCTTTGTGGGAGCAGGTCGAAGAACAACAGATTAAACCCCTGCACGGATTGGAGTACCTGCCATTCATCGAGTCCTATGCCCGTCTTAATGACTGGGAGAAAGCCTATCTATTAACTCGTCAGGCGAACCGCGCCTCGTCTGAAATGGAATCGGCGTTATGTCCTTTTTGGGAGCGATTGGATCGAGAATTACCTTCTGCTGATGGAAAAAGCGCCGCTGTTCAAAAAGCGCGTGACCTACTGGTATGCAAACAGTAATACAGTGCCGGTAACGCCGGCTTGCTGTAGAAAAAATAAAAATCCACCTGCCCGATTTTGGTTTTCAGGATGTGGATTTTGTTGTATAAGAGCTCTATTAATCCCTGGCGATCTTCGCCACTGTCACACCATCCCCGCCTTCATTGGGGTGGCCCTCTTCAAAAGAAGTGACTTGTGCGTGCTCCTTCAGCGCCGCGCGTACTTCCTGGCGCAGCTTGCCGGTACCCTTGCCATGAATGATACGCACAAACGGCATGCCCGCCAGGTAGGCCTTGTCCAGGTAATTCTCCAGCATCATCAGCGCATCTTCGGCGCGCTGACCGCGCAGGTCGAGCTCCATGCTTGGCGTGGCGATGCCCAACGCAGCCGCCGATGAGGATGTGGACGCAGAGACCGAAAGGTTCTCTGCCATTAGCTTGATGCGCCGGGTGCGCCCAATGAGGATCGTCTCCGTTTTTGGCGCATCTTCCAGTTCTGATCTTCTCTGGATTTCGCCCAGTTTGGCCCGGATGCGCAGGCTGCCCACCTGTACTTCCGCCTCGCCCTCGCTCAGCGCGGTGACAATGCCCTCGCTGCCCAAACTGCGCACCAACACCTTCTCGCCCAGCTTCAACGTGCCGCTGATCGGGGTGACTGGCGCAGGTTTGGCCGGTAGCTTGCGTTCTACCGGCGCCTGGGTCTTTTCTTCGATAACTTCCACTTTAGACTCAAGCTTTTCAAGCGCATCCAGCGGTTGGCGCAGCTTCTTTAAATCTGCTTTCAACCGCCCGATGTTGCGTTTTAACACTTCCACTTCCAGCTCGGCCTCAGCCTTGGTTCTGGCGATCACCTCGCGCCGCTCGTCTTCGATGTTCTCCAAGCGGTTGGCCAGCTCGCGGGTCAGATCGTCAATCTTCAGACGGCCCTTCTCAGCTTTTTCGCGTTCCCGGCTTGAGCGGTTGCGCTCTTTGCGGATATCATCCAGCAGTTTGTCGGCACGCAGTTCATCCGGGTTGACTTCGTTGCGCGCATCGCTAATGATCGATTCGGGCAGCCCCAGCCGCGCGGCAATCGCCAACGCATTGGACCGTCCCGGCAGACCGATCGTCAGGCGGTACGTTGGCCGCAGGGTTGCCACATCAAATTCAAGCGAGGCATTCACCACGCCTTCCGCGCTGTGTGCGAAGGCTTTTAATTCGGGGTAGTGCGTGGCTACAAGCGTGGTCAGTCCGTGCTCCAGCAGGTGGCTCAGAATCGCGCGCGCCAGGGCTGCGCCTTCCTGTGGGTCGGTGCCCGCTCCCAGTTCATCCAGGATCACCAGCGAACGCGCGTCAATTTTCTTAAGGATGCGGATGATATTGGTGATATGGCTGCTGAACGTGCTCAGCGACTGCTCGATGGACTGCTCATCTCCAATATCCGCGAACACATCCTGGAAGATAGAAAGTTCCGAGCCGCTCTGGGCCGGGATGTGCAGCCCGCTTTGAGTCATCGCCACCAGCAGCCCGACTGTCTTGAGCAAAACGGTCTTGCCGCCCGTGTTCGGTCCGGTAATGACTACCGCCCGCGTACCGGGTGCCAGGTCAATATCATTCGGAACCACCTGAGCCGGGTCGATCAGTGGATGGCGCGCCTTAAACAGCCGGATGACTGTGCCCGATCCGGCTGCCTGCTCCGCTTTCTCTCCCTGATCTTTATTGTGCCCTTTGCGTTCCGGAGCCTTGGGCGGGTGGATGATTGGTTCGCTGGCGTGCATATCCTCGGCAAACTTTGCCTTGGCGAAAGCCAGGTCAATTTCGGCCAGCGCCGCCACCCCGTTGATGATCTCAGCGCCCTGCGCCCCAACCACCGTTGAGAGCTCAGCCAGCACCCGCCGGATTTCATCGCGTTCGGCCAGTTCCACCTCGCGCATCTTGTTGTTCAATTCCACCACCGCGATCGGCTCGATAAACAGAGTCGCCCCGCTGGAGGATTGGTCGTGCACAATCGACTTGATCTGCCCCTTGAACTCGGCGCGCAGCGGGATGACGTAGCGTCCTTCGCGCTGGGTGATGATCGTATCCTGCAGCATCTGGGCGGTTTTACTCTCGCCCAGGTAGCGCTGCAGGCGGCTCATCAGCCGTTCGCGTGCCACGCGGATTTCGGCGCGAATCGATGCCAGTTTGGGCGAAGCCGAGTCGAGCACCTCGCCTTTGTCCGAGATCGTGCGCGAGATGGCATCCACCACACCCGCCGGGGCGGGCAGCGAGAGCGCCAGGTCTGCCAGGCGTGGATAGGGAAATTCCGGGCGTGCTTCGGGCTCCGCTTTGGCTTTTTGAGCCTGGCGGCGCGGATGCAGCGGGGGCGGGTTCTCGGTGGCGGCTTTGCCGAGCAGCGAGCGTTTGAGTTCGCGGCATGAGATCAGCGTGTATTTAATATCCAGCAGATCCTGGGTCTCCAGCACGCCGCCGCGGCGGGCCAGTTCCACCTTGCTGCGCACATCGTGCGCGCCGCCGATGCTCACATCGTGGGTGCTGATCAGGCGCCGCGCTTCGCTGGTTTCCTGTTGGCGCAGCATGATCACATCATAAGATGTGGTCGGTTCCAAAGCGCGCGCCAGCTCCGCCGAAGCCGAAAAATCACAGTTGGCGGCCAGGCGCTCCAATATTTTGGGATATTCAAGAACGTGCAGGGTTTTACTGTCCATGCCTTGATTTAACCACAAATCTTATCTTTGGGGGAAAGCCTGACCTGGCGACTTCAGCCCCACCTTGACGGTTATCCTGTTCCCAGCGCCGGATGCCGTTCAAATTCGATCAGGCGTTCCGCTGCCGGGCGGCTGGCATCACTGACCATCTCATTAGTACTGCTTGTCCTTTGTTGAAAGCTTACTTTGCTTAAAAGGCGCGCAGGTATTGTACTGGAACTGAACCAGGCTGTTTGAGAATTTTTGCAGCATGCAGGGCCCAGTATGGATCACGCAGCATTTCACGACCTAATAAGACCAGGTCAGCTCTGCCGTTACGGATGATTTCATCTGCCTGTTCGGGCGCGGTGATCATGCCTACTGCTGCGGTCATAATATCCGCATCTCTTCTCACGGCCTCTGAAATCGGTACCTGGTAACCAGCCCCAACAGGAATCCTGGCATCTGATACCGCACCCGATGAAGAACAGTCGATCAAATCAATCCCTTCCAGTTTCAAACTTCGGGCCAGCTCAACTGAATCTTCGATAATCCAGCCGCCTTCAACCCAATCCGTACCTGAAATACGCACGGTCAACGGCAGCCGATCGGGCCATACGGTCCTGACGGTGCGAATCGTTTCCAGCAAAAATCGGATACGGTTCTCAAAGCTGCCGCCGTATTCATCACTGCGCTTGTTTGAAAGAGGTGAATAGAAACTGTGGATCAGGTACCCGTGAGCTGCGTGAAGTTCCAGCCATTCAAAGCCCGCTGCCAGTGCGCGTCGAGCCCCGTCTCGGAATGATTCCTGAGCTTCTTTGATTTCTTTCGCACTCAGTTCATGTGGAACACCTGACTCATCGCTGAACGCGATCGGGCTCGGACCGACTCCCTGCCAGCCTGGCAGTTCGTTTGGTAAACGCGGTTTCCCGCTGTCCCATGGCCGCCTGGATCCGGCTTTGCGGCCAGCATGGGCAAGTTGTATACCGGCCACTGCGCCGTTTTCTTTAATCACCTTCGTTACCAGTTTTAATGGCTCGATGTGATCATCTGACCAGATCCCGGCATCGTACGGGCTGATGCGGCCGCGCGCTTCAACGGCGGTGGCTTCAGTTATGACCAGGCCCGCTCCGCCTGCAGCACGCGCACCCAGGTGTGTGACCTGCCAATCGTTGGAAATGCCGTCGATATAACTGTACATGCACATCGGCGAAACGCCAATCCGGTTGCGCAGAGTGATTTCTTTGATCGTGAGTGGATCAAAAAGATGAGGCATCATTGTCTCCAAAAAATATTGCAAACTTGAAATGCTAAAAAGAGTAAGGCAATCAATATACTATAGGTTGGTGAAGTGTGAAAATACACATCATTCGCAAAAAGTAGGAACTTTCCACTCATTCGGCAAATGCCGCGCGAGAGACAAGGCCCTGTTGCTCCAAATCTTGTAACCGGGCAGAAAGTACCCGTGCGCTGATTTTCAGGGAGTGTTGTAATTCGCCAAAATGTTGTGTGCCTTCGGCCAGGTCACGGATGATCAGCGAAACCCATTTTTGTCCTGTGATCACGGCAATGGCTTCGAAGGAGCTGGGTTCTTTATTTGTAGTTGCGATCGTATTTTCTAGCATGTTTTTAGCATATCCTTTTGTTAGTTACAGAACAAAAGGCAAGTATTGAATAGTTGCCTTTTATTGATCGTGAAAAGTGATAATGCTAACGGTTATCCTGCTCCCAACGCCGGATGGCGTTTTGCATCCAGCGTGTGCGGTTGGCTTCTGGCATACGCTGGCGTTCAAACTCGATCAGGCGTTCCACTGCCTGGCGCTCGCCGCCCACCTTGCGCAGCAGGTCATTAAACAGGCCCGCCTGTACCAGAGATTGGTTGAACAGATCTTCAGCCGGGTGCGCTTTGCCGCTCATCCGCCGCCAAAGATTGCTAAGTTTTGCGCTCAAGCCGGATGGGTGCGGTTTGAAGGGTTTTGGCCCGCTATCTCCGTCATCCTCCGGCTCATATAAATTTACCCCGCACTGCGGGCAGCGCGTCAACTCATAGAAAAAGATTGCACCGCAGCGCGCGCACTCAATCTCATTGTCTGCCGGTTCGCGCAGCGGGTTAGCTGGCATTTTTGGTCAGCATGTTGGACCCGCAGTAAGCGCAGGCGGCGAAACGCTCGCCTTTCCAGAGTACAGCTGGCGAGCGAACCGGCGCGCCGCAGCGTGGGCAGTTCGCGGGCAGCAGCTCGATGCGCTGAACAGGTCGGGCCGGTTCAGCGGGTCTGGGCGGCGCCTGGTTAAATTCAACCGGCAGGGCAGGAGGGCGCATGGGCGGCGGTGCAGGGCGGAAGGGTGCTTGTTCCACTTCTTCAGATTCGGCCTCCTTCCAAAAAGCCCCCAGCACCAGGCTGATGCCTATGAATATCAGAATGACCGGCCACAGGTGACCTCCAAACATCATCAAAACGCCGATGCCAATTAACCAACCTGCGCCGCGGAACGAGCCTCCGCGCCGGTAAAACCTGTTTCCATGACGATGAAATCCGGGCATACCTGCACTCCTTGTATAAATCAATAAATTGTCAGACAGGTATTTATACGCACTGCGCCCCGTAAAGTTTCCCGCAAAAGATTCGGGGTGCAATCACGGGGCGCAGCAAAGCCGTCAAAACACGTCTCTTATTCGTTGGGAGCCAGTTGGGCCATCAGGCTGGCGATGGACTTGAGCTGCAGCCACCACTGTTCGCGCGGTCGCTGCACGCGTGTATCCACCATACGCTCAAAGTCGCGCATATCGTGGAAAGTGATCTTGCCGTTTTGCAGCCCGATAAAAGCGTTGTTCGTGTTTCCCTTGCCGCACTGAGCAATCAAGTACTCCAGGCACAGGCGCGAAAGCCGCGAGGCCTGAATTCGGTCAAACGGCGATGGGTCGCCGCCCTGTTGCAAATGACCCAATACTGCCGGACGTACGTCAAAAACAGCCCGTCCTTCTTCTTCAAACAGCGAGCAAATGAAGTTGGTGGTGTAAATGGTATTTGCGTTTTCAGCTCGAATAAACAAACCCAGCCGTTTTCCCGCATCAAACCCGCGATTAAGGTTGTTGATATCGGTCTGCAGATCCTTCAGGGTCACACCTTCCTCGTTGATATACACGCGCTCTGCGCCGGTTGCCATACCGCTCATCAACGCCAGGTATCCGCAGGAGTGCCCCATCACTTCCACAACAAAGCAGCGCCGCGCTGCCACCGCCGACTGTTTGATTTTGTCCACCGCATCCACGATATTATTTAACGCGGTGTCAGCTCCAATGCTGAATTCCGACCCCGGTAGATTGTTGCTGATCGAGGCGGGCAGGCATACGATCGGGATATTAAAGGCCGGGAAGTTTCCACTTTCATTGGTCATGGCGTAAACTGCCTCATAACCACTCCAGCCGCCAATCACCAGCAGCGCATCGATTTTGTTATCCTCAAGCGTGCGCGCGATGGCGTACATATCGCTGCCCTTGGGGATCATGCGGCTGGTGCCAAGTACCGAACCGCCTTGCGAAGCCCAGCCGGTAACGCTCATCCAGTTTAATTCGCTTATCTGGTTTTTGGTCAAGCCGTCAAACCCGTTGTTCACCCCCAGCATGATATGACCCTGATCGAGACCCAGGCGGATGGCAGTTCGTCCTGCTGTATTCATCCCTGCGGCAGGTGCGCCCGCGTTCAGAATGGCGATCCGCAGCCGCTTTTGGCCGGGTTCGGGTGGGTGAGGCAGCGCACGTACCATTGTTTTGAGGGTGCTAAAGGCTTCTTTGAAACTGGCGCTGCGCAGTTCAACCGCGCGTTCATAATCCCGGGCGTTAATCGCCTCTGCCACCGCCCGGGTTTTTTCTACGCATTCCATTAACGGATAGTGGACAAGCCGGTTGGCGCGCATCCCCACCAGTACGGGCTCATCATCTGCTTTTGCGCTGAGAATTGTCATCACCGCGTCGTAGCCCAGTTGGGTCGCCAGGTTGCGGTCATACGCGCTCGGGCGGCCGCCGCGCTGAACGTGTCCGAGAACCGTCACGCGAACTTCCTCGCCCAGGCTTTCTTCTAAAAGCTGCTGTACATCAGTGCTGCCAATGTAATTGCCGTTGCGGTCGCGCGCGCCCTCGGCAATGACCACGATGTGGTCGCGCCTGCCGGCCTTGGTACCGGCTTTAAGCCGTTCCACCATTACATCTTGCCAGTTATCCACGTCCGGGGGCGATTCGGGAATCAGCACCCAGTCTGCGCCGCTGGCAAGTGCGCCGTATAGTGCCAGGTAGCCGCAGTTGCGCCCCATCACCTTGACGATGAAGGTGCGCTGGTGGCTGGCTGCTGTGCTGGAGATGGCGTCAATCGCTTCGGTAATGCGGTGCAGGGCGCTGTCGGTACCGATAGTCATATCTGTACCGTAAAAATCGTTATCAATTGAACCCACCAGCCCTACAATCAATAGTGCCGGGTGTGCCGCGGCCATCTCGGCTCCGATTTCGCCATTTTGTTCCAGTTCTGCCACGAGTGACGGCCATTCCTGCCGGAAGATGTGCGCCCCGGTCAGCGAACCATCGCCGCCAATCACGATCAGGCCGTCGATACCGAGCTGGATCAGGTTGCGCGCGGCTTTGCGCCGCCCATCGCGCGCCATAAATTCTTCACTGCGCGCGGTACCAATCAGTGTGCCGCCGCGGTGCAAAATACCCGCGACACCGTTCCAATCCATCTTATGGATGAGTTCGCCGCCTTCCACCAGCCCCTGGTAGCCTTCGTTTACGGCGTACACTTCGGCGCCCTGGTCAATTCCAGTGCGCACTACAGCCCTGACGGCCGCATTCATTCCCTGTGCATCGCCTCCGCTGGTCAATACAGCGATTCGTTTTGTTGAGGTCATTGTTCTAAAAAGCTCCTGTTCCAAAAAATCTTACATCATTGTACAACCATACTGCAAAAAACAGGTTTCCCCATCCACCTTTTTACTTCAGCATCGGCATCTTAATCCCATGCCGCCTGGCCGCTGCGATGGCGATGTCATACCCGGCATCTGCATGGCGTACCACGCCCATGCCCGGGTCTGTGGTCAGTACTCGCTCAAGTCGTGCCGCTGCTTCCGGCGTGCCATCTGCCACGATCACCTGTCCGGCGTGCTGACTGTAGCCAATGCCAACCCCTCCGCCGTGATGAAAGGATACCCACGTGGCTCCGCCCACAATGTTGATCATGGCATTAAGAATGGCCCAATCCGAGATGGCATCCGAACCATCCAGCATGGACTCGGTTTCGCGGTTGGGACTCGCCACCGAGCCGCAGTCCAGATGGTCGCGCCCGATTACGATTGGAGCCTTCAGAATGCCTTTGGCAACCATCTCGTTAAACTTCAGCCCGGCTTTGGCACGTTCGCCGTAACCCAGCCAGCAGATACGTGCTGGCAGCCCCTGGAACGGCACCTTCTCGCGCGCCATTTTCAACCAGCGGTGTAAATGCTCGTCGTCCGGGAACAACTCCATCACCGCTTCATCGGTCCGGTAAATATCTTCCTTGTCTCCAGAGAGCGCCACCCAGCGGAAAGGTCCCATGCCCTCGCAGAAAAGCGGTCGGATGTAAGCCGGTACAAACCCCGGGAATTCAAACGCATCGCTCACCCCGTTATTAAAGGCCTGCTGGCGCAGGTTGTTGCCGTAATCAAAAACTTCCGCGCCCTGGCGTTGAAACGCCAGCATCGCGCGCACATGTTTTGCCATTGAATCCATGGCCATCTTTTTATAGGTCTGCGGATCGCTGACGCGCAGCTCAT